>WNFG01008349.1_pt1 | contig 23934 bp, 22 predicted proteins | sample 5400431 | NCBI WGS metagenome assembly WNFG01 (sample SAMN13153346, study PRJNA577476) | soil metagenome | isolation source: 120 cm saprolite under Douglas fir tree site 2 hole 3 replicate 2 | place: USA:California | collected 2015-04-18 | reverse complement strand
AACGTAAGGCGTACGCTTCCTTGCCAGCAGCTCTGCTACCCGGCGAGGAGGAGAGAGCGTCGAGCCGAGAATGCGACAATTAGACATGGGAGCGAGCGAGCAAAATCCCTGCGCGTCGCGTCTCGCCCTGTGTCGTACAGGCACGCTTCGCAATCCACGAATGGTAGACGCCCGAATGGAATCGCACATGCAATTCAGGCGCTAATGCGACGGTCGTCGCGGCCCTCGTGGGCGGTGATTGAGCGGCTGATCAAGGTCGCCGACGCGAAACAGCAGCTTTCTTATCTTTCTGAATCTGATTTCGACGCTTTCAGCGGGTTCGCGCGCACACCGGTTTCTACTCTGAGGCTCGCGCTCATCAATGGAGATGGGCGGAAAGGAGCTTCATATGAGCGACGTACAATCGAAACAGAGTTGCAAGCGACGGTGGCAGAGAACACGGTGCTCACGGGTCGCGTGCGGGACGCTGACCGCGGTCTTCCTCATCGTCGCGTTGACCGCCTGCCACGGAGCTGCGCGCGGCGATGTACATCGGGACCCGGTCAGTCAGAGCGTGGCGGCGTCCGGAACCGCCTGCGACGCGTGCGTGCGGCAGGATGCGGCATCATCGCCGGTAGAACAAAACGCGAGCGTCCAGCAGGGCCATTCGCAGCAGCCACCTCTCAGGGTCGTGCTCTTCGTCGATCAGACGGGATCAATGGAACAGGCGCGTGTGCCGCACGTATCTGCGGACAGCGTGACGCCGCTCCTCGATCGGCTGCAGGTTGCCGGGGGCGAGCTTGCGGTTGGTCTTATCCGCGACCGCTCGGATGCGCCGCTCGCGCGCGTCTTCGTGCCGGTGCCGCCTGTTGCGCCCGTGTTTCCGCCGCGCAAGGCGGGCAACATCTTCGAGAAGGCGAAAGAGCAGAGACGGGAGGACGAGGAACGGGCGCGGTACGCAGCGCGGCAGCAGGCTTGGCGCGCAGACGCCGCGGCGCGCATCAACGCATTCGCGGAATCGATCGCACCGCTCTTCGAGAACGCCGACGCGCCGGCGACGGACATTCATGCGGCGCTTCTCCGCGGCGACGTGTTCGTGGCAGAACCGAACGCCTTCGGGCAGCCGGTCACGAACATCGTCATTCTCGTGACGGACGGCATCGAGACCGTCGATCCCGAGACGCCGGCGCAGTTCAAGGCTCCGGCCGAACTGCTTCTCGTGAACGGGACCGGCAGCGAGGGCCAACTCACAGCGCTTCATCCCATTCGATTCGAAGCGCTCGACGCCGCGATCCGGTACGTGTTGGAAGGAGGCAGCCATGTACGCCAGTAGTCAACGCGAAGAGCTGAGCCGGCAGTCTCTCGTGAAGGATGCGGTCGCGATCAACAGGACCGGCCGCAGGTACTTGAAAGACAAGTCAGACGAGGCACGGCTAGTGGCCGTCCGTGACGCCCACCGCGAGACCCATGCCGAAGTGGGGCAGGTGAACTTTCTGCAGCGGATCGAGTATTTCACCTTCGCCTTCGGGCTCCTCTGCATCTACGTCATCGACGTCCTCCTCTTCGGCACGTCAGCGCAATACGTGGCGGGCCTCATGGGCGGCGAAGACGACCTGTGGGCGACGTTCGCCAAGTACGTGGTCCCGGCCGCGTTCCTCGGAGTCGAGGTCTTGATCGCCTTGAAGATCGCGAAGGCGCAGGACGATGAGCGCTTTGCTTTCGGGACCTCGGCGGCCCGCAAGGGCTGGATCGCGATCGGAGTTCTGGTCGCATTGGTCATGCCCCTCACGGCCACGGCGACGGCGCAGTCGCTCGGCGTCGTCGCGGAGAACAACGTGCCCGCGCTCATGATCGCGGTCCTCGCGATCGTGAGCTTCGCGGCCCACGTGCTCGTGCTCTTCGCCGGGAGGCTGGCCCAGGAGGCCAAGGCCTACATCGCCTTCACGCTGATCGACAAATTCCACGCGAGGCACGCCCAACACGCGATCGACAGGGCGAAGGCAGACCTCTCGGCGCTGAACTCGCTCTTCATCGTGTATGTCCACGCCTGGAGAACGCACAACGCGCAGTACACCGCGCTGCCCTCCGGCCCTTTTGACCAGGAAGTGGTCGAGCTTCTCAGGCGCCAGTTTCCGCATGTCGCGGCCGGCGGGCGCGAGGTGTCCTTCCCGACGCTGGTTGAGGAAGAGGAGTCGGCATGATCGGCCAGCTCACCTCGCTCGCCTTGATGGTCGCGGCGCTTCTGTTTGTCCTCAGCCTCCCGCTCGGCGAGCATGACGCTGGGCGGGCTATGAGGCGCGCGGCCGCCTTCGCGTTCGTCCTGGCCTTCGTGCCGGCGACGCTCTACTGTCTCGTGGCACCGCTCTTCCACCGGCCGCATTCGACCGGCGCCCTGATCGAGATTCTCCTCGCCGCCTTCGGAGTGCTCGGAATCCTCGTCATGCTGTCCCTCGCCTCCTACGGCCTCCTCGACCTCCGGAGGCGGAGCGGGACGCGCCAGCCCGCGCCTCACGCCGATCGCGGCTACGCGAAGCGGCGTCCCTCCGAGCATGCGGGGACGCGCCACGACGATGAGGATGAAGAGGAATAGTAGGAATGAAGGACTGGCTCCTCCGAGACTGGTGCTACGGCAACGCGGGACGGGCCTATCAGCGGGCGCGGGTGAACGAATCCCGTGCCCGTTCGAGCGATGCGCGCGAAGCGGTGTCCGATGTGCGCCGCGCGCTCGCGGCCTTGGACGGCAAGGAGAGCTTCGTCCTCGGGACGCTCGGGGACGGTACGCCCGTCCGCATCGCTTCGCGGGAGATCGGGCGGCACGCGATGGTGTGGGGTTCCTCCGGCGCGGGCAAGAGCTACGGCCTCCACCTCATCACCGAAGGCTGGACCGCAACCGGTCGGCGCCTCACGCTCGTTGATCCGAAGGGCGAGACGTTTCTCTTGAAGGCACTCGCCGCCGCGGCCGCCTATGAATCGCTTCCGGAGGATCAGCGCGACGCTTTCGCAGAGCGCTTCCGCGTCTTCGATGTCACCGCGGAGCGCGTGACGCCGGCCGATCTCTGGAGCGTACCGAAGGGCATGTCTCCCTCGCTCCTCGCGACCTTGCGGGCGGCGGCCGTCGCGGAGCAGAGCTCGCACGCCTTCTCCGACCTCATGGCCTACGGGATCTTCCTCCTCTACTCGGTGGCCATCGATCTCGGGTGGGGGGTCACGGTAAAGATCGCGCGGGCCTTCTTCCTCGACGCTACCTTCCGCGACCGCATCGGAAAGAAGCTTACCGATGAGCGCCTCAGGGACAGCGTGGAGAACCTTGAGACCACGCTCCCGGAGCAGACGAGAAAAGCGATCGTGCGGCAGTTCGACCTTCTCCTCGCCTCGCTGCCCGCCAGGGTGAGCTTCGGCCTCTCGCCCGAGATGACGCGCGAGCTGCTGCCCGCGCGGGGAGCAAAACCCACGATCTCCCTCGGGAACTTCGGCCCCACGCCGCAGCGCCCTCCCGCGCTCGCGAAGGCGATGGCCACGAACCGCCTTATCGACGTTCTGACCGAGGCGAACGTGCGGCCGCGCGCGGTGCCGGAGCTCCTGCTTCTCGAAGAGGTCGGCGTGCTCGTGAAGCAGCCTGCCGTCGCCGAGTATCTCCTCGAAGCCTCGCGCACGCTCCGCTGGAAAGGCCTTTCGATCGTCTGCGTCGCGCAGGACCCCTCGAACGCGATCCCGAAAGAGACCCTGACCGCGCTCCGCCTGAACTCCAAGTGGCTCCTTGCCTTCGAGTGCGGACGGGACGAGGCATTGTGGCTCCTGCCCCACATCGCCGGGCAAGGCCGGAGCGAATCCGAGGAGCGTCGTGAATTCACCTCCCTGATGGCGAAGCTCCCGACGCAGGAAGCGGTCTTCGTGCGGAAAGGCCTCACGGGCTTCCGGCTTCGTCGCGCGGACGTAGAAGACCCTACCCGCCGTTATCCGCGCGAGCGGCTCCTCGAAACCTTCGAGTCGAAGATCGCCGCCCGCTCCATGATCCGGGCGCGGGAGGCGGAGGAACGGATCGCGCGCTTCGAAGCAACGGTCATCGAGAAGCGGGAAACGCCCGGGGCAGCAAAGTCAACCACCGCGAAGGAGACGAAGTCGCCCGGCTCGATCGACGAGTTCTTCGCGCTCCTGGAGCACGGTCGGAAGCTCGGCGAGGATGGCCGATGAAAGCGCCGGCCCGGCGCCTGTTCGCGGCGCCCGTCTGGCTCTATCTCCTCGCGCTGCCCGCATACCTTTTGCGAGGCATGCTTACTCTCCTCCGGCTCCTGCGGCTGCGCCGCATCTCCCGCCTCGGCTACGTGGACTGCCCTCATTGCGGTGCGGAGAATCCGATCGATATCCTCTCGACCTGCCCCCGCTGCAGGACGACGGAGTACGGCAATCGCCTCCGCTGCACGGGCTGTGACGCGCGGGCGACGTCCTTCGCCTGCGACCACTGCAGCGTCACGATTCACTGCCTCTGACATGGCCTTCGTGACCCTCACGCGCGACCTCGAGGTCATGCGCGCCGTAGGGCGCGCGCTTCGTCGACCGCACGACACGGAAGGGCTGGCTCGGCGTGCAGCGACTCCACGGGAACGGGATGCAGGTTCTCTGGCTCACAAGGAAAGGCCGCGACGTGCTCGTGGGAGAGGGCGTCGCGTCAGCGGACCTCTTCCCGGCGACCGGCCCCGCGGCGGCGAAGGATTTCGAGCATACGGTCATGATCGGGGAGGCAGCCGTGTGGCTCGCGACGAAGATCCCTCCCCCGGAGGAGCTCCTGCCGGCCTCTGCGCTCCTTCGCTTTTTCGGCGGGCGGATGGCCGTCGTCCCGGACCTCTTGGCGCTCTGGCGGCCGGAAGGGAGCGCTCCCGCCGCCCTCGCGGTCGAGGTCGATCTCGGTACGGAGCCCATCCAGACGGTGCTTCTGCCGAAGCTCGCTCTACTCGCGAACGCGCTCCACGACTGGCTGCCGGGATGTCTCACGACCATCCTCGTCCTCGTGCCCCGTGGCAGGCGGCGGGCAGCGGTCCGAGACGCGCTCCCGGACCTCCCCATCGCGGTCGTTATCGAGGTCTTGGAGGAGCTTCCAGGTGTTAACTCCGGTGTGCAGTCGAGTTGACACCTGTGGAGCGGTTAACCCACATTGAACCAGATGGTTAGCGCGCGGCAGCCCGGGCGTATTAGGGAAACAACAATCAACTCTATCTCTCACATCTTCAAGGAAGAACCATGAACGCCGGAGGCGGTTGCCGAGCAGGCAACGCAGAACGCAGAGCCCCGCGCCATGCCGCGAAGCGGTGCGGCACGGCGCGGGAAGCGTGTTACGGGCAAAGAACAAGGAGACCTAAAGGCAGAGCGCCTGCCAAAGGTGCTACCGCGGAGCCGGCATACTCTCGAAGTCTCCGCAGAGCAAAAGAAAACCCGCCTCGGGTGAGGCGGGTCGTTCTTTTCCATCAGCTAGAACAGCTCGCTGAAAGATGCGGCGATCTCCCGGAAGAAACCGCGCTTCTCGGTGGCGCACCGGGCGTCGTAGTCCAGGATCTCCGCGGCCACGCGCTGTTCGGCAAGGGCCAGGGCGCTCTTCAGCTCCCCGATCTGGAACTTGTCCTCCAGAAGGCCCACGTAGGCCTGGCGCTGCGTATTCGTGACTTGGTTCATTTGGTTAGTTGGTGTGCGCCGGTTCGACCAGGCCGGCGACGGCGGTTCGCATCCGCCGCAGCGAAGCGGGAGCGGGCGAAGTCAAGGAGGAGCGCAGACGGCAGTCACAGGGCTTGTCCCTTGACGGCCGTCGAGCAATTCCTTGACCGCCCGCTAGACTGAGAAGACGGCGATGCGAACCAAACCCACTACCGATGCCAATCAACTTTGGCCCCACGGTGCCCGCCTCGTCGAGGCCGGAAGGCCGGTGAGGATGGCCGATGACGGGGTTCCCATGGCCGGATGGTTGTGTCGAGGAATCAACCACCTGTCCGCTTTTCTTGCGATTCGAACGTCTCGCTGAAACGCGTAAGTCACTCACCGGGAGGAAGATCGTGCTCACCCGACAGATGGCACCACCTTTGGACAGGTCGAAAGGTCATACGCGCGCGGTCACCGACCGGCTTCGACAGGTCTTGCGAGCGCCGCACCGGACGATCTTAATAAGACTCTCGCGCGTCGGGAGGTTTCTATTGGAACATCTGTCCGACGTCGATCCGAACTATTGCTATTCAGTGAAGGAGCTCGCGCTCGTTTGGAACATGTCCGCGGAATCCATCCGGCGGCTCTTCGTGCGCGAACCGGGGACGCTCATCTTCAAGTTCGCCTCGACGGGACGCCGCACCTATCGCAGCATTCGCATCCCGGGGACGGTAGCGCTGCGCGTGCAAACGCGCATGACCGTCATCGCTCAGGAGCCTCGGCGGTAGCCCGTCCTTCGAGTCTGAAAGACCGCGGCGATCTTTTTCCACCGCATCCGCAGCATCGAAGCGGGGGCGGCTGACGCAAGCTGGTTTCCAGCTCGGCGCGCCACTAGGCGCGTTAGCGTCATCTAAAACGGCAATCGACTCGTGTACCGGTTTGGCTGACCGCGCTGGGGTAGGGAAAAACCGTTTCGCGTCCCTCCTTAGGTGAGAGGTCGTGTTTTCACCCCAAAAAAGGAGCAACTATGCGCCCGCGCCGCAGTACCCCGTCCTCGCTGTTGTTTGCCTTTCGTCCGTTCTGGCCGTTCCCTCGCTCTTTGCCTGGGGACGTAGCGGTCACCGGATCGTGGCGACCGTCACGGCGCACGGCCTCAGACCGGCCGCAGCGGCCCACGTCACGAACCTCCTCGACGGCAAGTCACTGGCTGACAGTCGGCGCGGTCGAAAAAGTGAGAGTCGGTCCGTCTTTACTCGTAGCCGGGTGCCGTGACGTGTAGTGCGGCTCGAACATCAGCATCGAGATGAAATCGTCGGACTCGGTCTCGCGCAACGATGCAATCTCAGCTATGTATCGGGCTCACCAGCTGCTTTTCTCTTCATCGTACCTAACGGAGGCACCCAATGACCCTGCCACCTGCAACTTCTAGCGCTCCAAGAATCGGCAGGGGAACGATGTTCGCGCTGTTCCTTCAGCTGCTTCTCGCCGCAGCCTGTGCCACGACTCATATCCCAGAACTCGCCCCGCCGCTCGCCGGCACGCCGCACGGTCTCACCGCGGAGCAGTTCGAACAACACGTGCTCATGTTCAACGCGCGAGGCAAACTTCTCGATCCCCTTAGTAGCACCTCCGTGCAGGCAGCAGTTTCGACTACCGGCTATCGTGAACTTGAGACGCATGAAGACGAAGAAAGCTATTTTCAGCGCGTCCTTGATGGCATACGAAAGTGCCAGAAAGCGAACGGTCGTGTGCAGGTTCTCTTCTTTTTTCACGGCGGCCTGAACTCGCGCGCCGCAGCCTTGCAAAGAGCGGCAAAGCAGATCGTCGCGATGCGTATGGAGCCGGGGCGGCCAGATCTCTATCCCGTGTTCGTAAACTGGGAAACCTCGTTGCCGGCGAGTTATAAGGATCACCTTTTCTGGGTACGGAACGGGCAAGATACCTACAAGAGCGGAACCTTGATAACGCCTTTCATATTCACCTCTGACCTCGCGCGATCCGTTCTCGACATTCCAATAGCAGGATACATGGAATTCAAAGAGCAGCAGCGGTATAGGGAGGCGGACCCTGCGATAGGCAAGTGGCGCGCAGGCGTCGACTGTCAGTCGACGCCCGACGTCCGCGTCGGGAGCAACGAGCAGCCCACTTGGGGCATGGCGGCCCGAGGCATGGCCTCATCAGTTGTCATGACGGTTTTGACAAAGTGGTGGGCCGGCGGGGTGCTATCTGCAGCTGGCTCAAGTGCGTGGTCATCCATGCTTTACACCTCGGATCGGCTGTTCTATTCAGATATGGAATTGCACCATCCCTACGACTATGAAGGCCACGTAGGCGGCTCGGGTGGATTGTCTCGTTTCTTCCGCGAACTCGCCAACGTACTGACCAAGAGCGACGACGTGGTCCTGGTCGGACATTCAGCGGGCGCGATCGTGATCAACCGCTTGATCGCTAACTTCGGCACCAACCTACCTATCTCTACGCTCGTGTACATGGCGCCGGCGTGCACAATTGACGAAATCATGGACGGCGGGCGTGTCACGCAGTTCCTGCGGCAGGGACCCAAAGCGTCCGACGGGCAGCCCGGACGTCGCCTCTATATCTTGGCGTTAAACGAACGTGCCGAAGTGAACGAGCGCTGGCATTTCGATATGACGCCGAGAGGGTCGCTCTTGGCATGGCTCGACGAGTTCATTCAGCCCAAGCACTCTGAATTTCCCGGGATGATGCTCGGTCGCGCGCGCAACCTTCGCCTGCACGCCCACCTGATCCCATGCGACATCCGCCCGCAAATCGCGATTACCGCATTCAATGAAGATCTGGCGGACCGGTCCGGCGAGCCGCAGACCCACGGCGCATTCGGAGACCTCGCCTACTGGAACGTTAATATGTGGCGTCCTGAATATCCCGGAATTAAGCAGGTGACGTTTGATAAATGACTTGGCAAACACTTATGGTTGGCTGATTACAACTAGTCTGCATCATGCTCGTTGAGGAGCGAAATAGGACACCGGTATGAACCCTCGGCAAATAGCGACAATGTTATTAGGCGTCGCCGGTCTTCTGTCTTCTGGCTGCGGAAAGGAATCAAATACCAACGCTGCGGTTGCGACGGGCGAAGCCGCAACAACCGGAACAACTTCCACAGTCGCCGCAGCAGCGCCAATCTCTACAACAACAGTTGGCACTACTGGCGTCATGGCCCCGACTAACGCCGAAATCACATCACCTGAAGTATTTGCAACAAGCCCGACCGCCACGACGAAATCTTACTCGAACAGGCCCCTCACGCGCGAGGAATACAAATCGGATAACGGTGCCAAACGGTCACTTGATCTACAGACGGGTAAAGGATTGATGAAACTGGATGTCGCAGCCTCGGATATCTCGATGGCGACTTCGAGTTTCTTGCTTGAGCAGTCAGCGGCTGTGTCGCCTTCGACAATTCTGTCAAACCCGGGCATTCCCGTCGAGTCAACCACGCCCCACGCCGTCGAGGCTACCGCCGCTAACGAGAGCACCCTGCCTCGGTCTCCGATGCCCGCTCCTGTGTCGCTCCCCGCTGCTTGGGCGTTGTGGAACTCGTTTGTCGTTAGACAAGATGATGGTGCCTCTGTCGCGTCCGCCCTCGAAACGGGGGAGAAATACGACCTCCGTTTTGATCTCACGGCTGGAGCCGCTGCGACAGTGAGCGCTAGCGCGGCCGATCCGGCTGGGAAGGCGGTTCTCGCTCGGCTGAAGGGCAAGCATCCAAACCTAGTCGCCCTTCCGATCGTCTACGGAGACGAGTTGCGACTGCTCAGCCGACAGCCAATTCCCTTTACCCTCGATCCGAGCAAACTGGATACACCTACACCACAAAGAGACGCTACCGAAACTGACATTGACTTCGCGCGGCGTGTCGCAGCCGCAACCCTGACAGTCGGGATACGTGCGGTTAATGAGGGTTGCGCAGTGATCGCGCTGTCGTTGTGGACAACCAACCGTGACGATCTGCCAGACAAGCCGTTTGACTATGTAGTCCGCCGCCTAAAGGTCGGTAAGAGCGGCATCTGTCAGGCAGATTCTCCGACCGTGCTCCAAAGCAGCATGCGCGCGGCCCTAGCAAACAAGTCGAGCATAACGGCGGACGCAGCGCTTCATATCTTTCAGATTCCCTCCATCGCGCCCTTGGATCAACCGCAGGAAATCAGCCAGGCTGTCTACGTTGATTCGAATGGCAAAGCGAACACCTGGCGAATACCTGTAGATCTAGCCGCGTATATTAGGGAACCGAACCGCTATCTAGCCAACCAACTCGACCAAGCCATACAGTTTCATAATTATGCGACTCTACGGCATCGCCTGACCGAGTTAATCTTTCCATCGCAGGCGGCTCCAGCACAGTTCGTAACCGACGTCGATGTCGCGGCTGCTCAACGCGCGCTAGGATCAATTCGTACGCTCGCCGCAAGACCCGGCGAGCCTGCTCCCACGATCTACGCGGCGCTCGCCGCTGCCGACGGTACGCCGCAGATACTTCCTCTGGGCCTAGTGGAAGTCGCAGAGGGCGAACCGCTCGGCCGAAGGATAACGGTCGTTGAGCCGTTACGACGCGAGCACCTAGGTGAGCCGCGTTGCGTCTCGCGGTGGACCTTTGTTTTGCCGCCGGAACTAGTCGGTGACAAAGGCTTCGGCTGCGCGGTCACCGATGTAACGGCGTCCGACGTCCTCGTCACGGACTGGCCGGGTTTTCTCCAGTACTTCGCGCCAATTACACTCGCTGATCCTGAAGGACTTCTACTTCTAGCCCATCAGGGCAATGGGCTGGTGTCGTTCTCGGATAGTGGCAAACCGGGTATCAAGCCGGACGAAATGAAGCGCGGTTACGCTGAGGGTAGCGTAGGTGTTCTGGTTTCGTGCGACGCTTCCTCCTCTTGAGGTCGGCGCCTGCTTTGCTCGCCGTTGCAGTGCCGCGCTGGACACGGCACGCCGTAGCGATACACCCATCTCGCTCACGGCCATTTACAGAAAAGTGGTCGCGGAAATGGACCGCGATACGACCGACGCATTAGATCGCGAGCGTCTTACGGCTGTGTATCAGTTCGTTATCGCCGGGAACACCGATACGCCGATCTGCGGGAGCCACCAATGAAACGAGCGTCTTTTGTCTTGTTCTTTATATCAGTCGCGACACTGCGCGTGCACGCGCAGACGCCTTGTCCATCGCCGATTCCTCCTCGTCCCATCGCCATCATCAGCGACCTTCACCTTGGGCCAGGCATGTCGGCCGCCACGGCGGCTTACGAGGATTTTCGCTGGCCGCATGCGCTCAGTGCATTCTTGCACGAGCTCAATCCGCGCCTTGGGCCCAATGTCGACCTTGTAATAGCGGGCGATCTGTTCGAGTGGTGGCAGCACCCGACAGTCGAATGTGCAGGGGCGGACGCCGACCACGGCTGTACGATCGCGGAGATGGTTGACATTGCAACTACTACGATCAAAGCGCACAAAGAGGAACTGCATGAGATTGGACGGTTTGCGACGGCTGCGGGCAACAGCGTTTATGTGGTGCCTGGCAATCATGACGCAGCTTTGATGATCGACGAAGTGTGGGATACTGTTCGTCCCGCGTTCGGCAGCGACCAGGCCCATGTGACACGCGTCAGCGCGGGGAGATGGTACTCCTGCGATGATCGCGTCGCAGTAGAGCACGGACCTCAGATCGGTCGGGATGTCAACAGATTTCCTGAATGGCCAAACGTGACCTCGTCTAAAAACGGAAGCCAATACGTGTGGCGGCCATGGGGCGAGGCGTTTGTAGCGGATCAGTTCAATCGAATCGAGAAGACGTACCCGCTAATAGATAATGTCTTGCCGCTGACGGCGGGACTGAAGTTGTACCTCGACGAGCACAGCGTCGTGGCAAACGGTGGCGACGTGGCGAAGTTTCTGGCGTTCAACATTTTTCGCACGTCTCTTCGGCAGAAGGTCGCCCTTCGAATTAATTCTGACGGCTCCGCTCAGATGGCGTGGAACATACAAAATGCACGCAGGCTCGGGCATCGCCTTGTGGCATCCGCGATGCCTGACGACGATCTGGATAGAGCGAAACTGCTGGCATCAGACGAGCAAGTCTGGAAGGATGCGCGAGTAGCGCTGGACGAATCGCTTTTGTCGAATGACTCGGCCTCCCCCGAGGAGATCGCTTCGCTGTGCGATATCGCGTCAGGCAACGCACACAGCCAAGATGCTGCGGCTCATCCCATTCCCCGAGTCGAGTGTTCGACGGAATTACTGATTGCAGGTGCGATGGCACTGATACCGGAACGCCGGCAGCTGGCAGCTCATATCAGCGAAATTCAGAAGACTCACCCTCGGGTACGGTATTTCGTTTATGGACACACGCATCAGTATCGCGCGCCGTTCCCGGTTCGGCCAGAGAGCGGGATTCCGACGCTTGTGATGAACGACGGTGCCTTCCAGAGACTTGTCTCACTAGAGACGCTACTTGTGGTCCACGAGAAGGAGGAACGGAAGAAGCCGGCAGCGGAGCGCTCACAGGAGAAATCGACTGCGCTGCGGACTGCTCTCGAGAGCCTGCCGCCTTGTTACAACGTGGTTCTGATTCCTTATGACAAAGGCATACCGAAGCCCGACGTGTGGAGTTGGCTCTTTGCGGAAAACGCGCGGATGGGCGGCTTTTATCGAGCGGATGCTCCTGAGTGCGTGCTAGGCAGCGGGCGCTAGGTGCCCACATTCGCGAAATAGCGACCAGGATATTATTCAGGCGGGCCTGAACTGGCGCGGGAGCAACGATGCTCCTGTGCCGAGGGCCGAAGTGCAAAGTATTACTCCATTGGCTGCGCTCGCTTCGGGTTGCGGTGGCGAGTAGGTGTGTCGCGCCTACCTAGAGTCTTCTCTCGGTAGATCAATCCGAGCGCTGGCGACGGTAGCACCGCCTCCGGCTCACGCTTAGTTTTTCCGATTCCAGAGGCCACATGCACGTGCTTGCCCTTGGCCGCCGCATACTTGATCGCGCACGCAAAGAGGAAGAGTTCACCGGTCGAGGTGCCGAAGGAGGCTTCGTGGAGGACGATAGAGTTGCCGTCATCGGCGTCGCAAGCCTGCTGCCACGCCGGCAGATGCAGGGCGATGAATGATCGGAGTTCTGCTTCGGAAAGGGGCTCCGCGGAATCCGGGGGAAATGGCTCGGGCATGGGAGGAAGGAGTATTTTGGGAAGGAAACTTGCCTTTATCTTAGAGCCGGATGAGTTTTGCGTCAAAGCGAGTGCAGCGCGCAGCGCCCTTGACGTGTTCAATCCACGGTTTAATGTTAGGGTGACCAAAGGGCGCATTGCTTATTCAACAAATGCAAACCATGCACCCAAGAGAACACATAACCCGTTCCACGGTAGCAGACGAGGATTGGATTTGCCTCTGCCTTAATCGGCCGGACCATGAGGGTTTCTACCCTTGCGATAGCGACGGAAACGAAGTAGACCCTACTCCTTCTGATTGGAAGACAAATTCGTACGTTTGCTTAAGATGCGGTCGGATGATCGATCAGGATACGCTTGAGGTAATTGGACGAACCAAAAGCGTCAAGCAGCTCGCCTGAGTTGAGACAAAGCCGGACTTGGTTTCAGCTTTGGCTTCGTTCTCGGCGGAATCAGGCTGAACTTGAACCGGTGCCGCAAACGTTTCGGCCAGACCCGCGCCCGCAACCGCGACTGCACGGCAAAGAAAAGCTCCCGGCCGACGAGAGCCTCGTGGAGTCCCGGGTAGAGGGTCAGAGTTGATCTCCGCCGGATATAGCCCAAGTAGAACGGGTTGCGGAAGAGTTGTGAGAGCCCGTTTATCGAGACCTGTCCTCCGGCCCGGTTTCTGAACCCAACTTCGGAGAGCGCTTGGCGCAAGGAATAGAGGCGTACCAGGTAAAGGCCATCCGCACGAAGGGCGCCGCTCCGGGTCCATGGCCTTCACTTTGCCCGGACCGGTGTCGAGGTATCCGAGGGGTTCGTGGTTCGGCAGGAGTCCTTGCTTCAGCCTCGCTTGGATGCCGCGCTTCGATGCCTTGGTCGATGAATGACCAACACACCATTTCACTATCCATCCAAAGGTCGGTTCCTCGCCTACCTTCGTGTCTCCACCCCGAAGCAGGGCGAGGGCTCCTCACTCACCCGGCGGGACAGGACGGTTTTTTTGCCTCAGGCTACGCCCAGCGCCGCTTCAGGATCAGCCTTTAGGTCGCTTTTCTTTATGTATTCCCGCCATCATGTAGAATTATCTGAATGAGCTCGCAGAACACGATGGAGAACACGCGCGGCGCGGAGTGGCGTCGTTGGGACCCCCATTTGCATGCCCCAGGAACATTGCTTTCCGATCAATTCGGGGGCAAGTGGGAGGCGTACCTTCAGAAAATCGAACAGTCAGATCCGGCGATCGAAGTCCTTGGTGTAACGGACTATTTTTGTATCAACACATACAAAGAAGTCCGGAAGCGCTGGCAGGCAGGGCGCTTGGCAGGGGTCAAAATGCTCTTTCCGAACGTTGAGATGCGCCTCGACGTCAAAACTGCGAAAAAGCAACCGCTCAACCTTCATTTACTCTTCTCACCAGATGACGCAAACCATGAAGCGGAAATCGAACGTCTGCTCGGCAGCCTGACCTTCGAATTCAAAGGACGAAAGTACCGATGCACGACGCCCGACCTGACGGCTCTCGGCCGCGCTTTCTCTGGCAAAGAAGGTCCCGGGGCCCTGCGGGAGGGAGCCAAGCAATTCAAGATTACGCTCGATGGTCTGCGCGAACTCTTTCGTTCCGAAGAATGGATGCGAAAGAACTGCCTCGTTGCTGTGGCTGGAGGAGCCGATGGAACTTCTGGTCTTAAAGACGACGACTCGTTCGCCGCCTTCCGCCGAGAACTCGAGTCATTTGCGCACATCATATTTGCGGCGACGCCCAGCCAGCGCGACTTCTGGCTTGGCAAGAAAGCAGGAGCGAATCCCGAGTTCATCGAAAAGATGTATGGGAGTCTGAAGCCATGCCTACATGGTTCGGATGCGCACCGTGAAGACACCGTGGGATCGCCGGATCTCGAACGGAATTGTTGGTTGAAAGGCGATACCATCTTCGAAACACTGCGACAGGCGGTGATCGAACCAGAAGATCGGGTGTGGATCGGCCTGTCGCCGCCGAGCGGTGCGCTTCCCGCCACGTGCATCGGCGAGATTCGGACGGTGAACACCCCGTGGTTGAGTAATGCTTCGATCCTACTTAATCCAGGTCTCGTAGCGATAATCGGTGCGCGTGGCTCTGGCAAAACCGCTCTTGCCGACATTATAGCGGCTGGTGCCCATTCCTTCGGAGATTTGGCAGGAGAATCATCGTTTCTGGTCAGAGCCTCGTCAGGAGTGAATTACTTGTCTGAAGCAAGTGCCAGGCTGACGTGGGGAGATGACGAGATATCGGAAGTATCGCTGAGTGAGACCCGAGACGACGAGGCAGCGGCCGAGGCTGCCTACCTCTCGCAGCATTTTGTCGAAAAACTTTGCTCCTCGGCTGGCTTAGCAAGGGAACTCCGCGAGGAAATGGAGCGGGTCGTGTTGTAATCAGGTGGTTCGCGAAGACATGCTCCGTCAGAAGTTATCCAAGCTCAAGAAGGACCACCAGACACTGGCGGATCAGCTCGCGAAGAGTCAGAAAGATCTCGCGGCCCTCTTGCCAAAGGGTGACGCAGTTCGCTCAAAACGGCTCACGGCGCTCGAGCAGCTTTGCGGGCAAGTGGAAGCGAAACTTGAGCAACTTGGACGGCAGCGACAGGTACTTACCGATCTGACTTCTGAGATCAGGCATGTCGCGGACCAAACTGAGCCGACGAGGTTCAGGGAAATGAAGCGGCGGTTCGGTGATGCCCGATTGACAGATGCCGAGTGGGAAGCATTCCGAATGGTGTTCTCTGGGAAACCCACGGAAGTCGTTCAGAGAGCCGTCGACAACGTGGCCGCGGCGATGAAGCGTACCGTCGAGGGAGATCCAAACTCGCCGATTGACTCCACTAAACAGCCGGCCGCGGACTGGCCTCTGAACGTCTTGCGGGCCCTTCGTGACGCGGCGAAGAAGGAGGTCGGCACAGATATCCAGAAGCAGAAAAAATTCTCGGCCTTTCAGCAGGTGATTGCGAGGCAGGAGGCGAATCTTCGGCGCCTCGCACTCGAAATCGAGAATGCCGAGAGTGCGACCGCCAGGCGACAGAAGCTCATCGATGCCAGGCGAAGCGCGTACGCGGATGTGTTCGTTACAATAACAGATGAGCTGCAAGTGTTAGAGAGATTGTACGCGCCTCTCCGAGGCAACTTGCTCTCAGCGCATGGCGCGCTTGCAAAATTGGAATTTGTGGTTCGCCGTGCCGTCGATTTGGACGCCTGGATCGGCGCCGGCGAGCGACTTCTAGATCTCAGAAAGGATACGAAGTTTAGGGGGCACGGTGCGCTCCGGACACTTGCAAAAGAATACCTGCTCTCGGCGTGGCAGGCGGGAAGCGCCGACGAGGTTGCATCTGCGATGGACAGGTTTCGATCGGGTTTTCAGGCAGAACTAGTAAAGGCGATGCCGCCTACGGTAACACCTGATCACGAGAAGCAATGGGTACAAGAACTTGCGACGTGGCTCTATAGTACTGCCCATGTAACGATCACCTACGGCATCAGTTACGACGGTGTCGCTATAGAAAGGCTGTCGCCAGGTACGCGCGGCATTGTTCTACTCATGCTGTATCTCGCTGTTGACCGGCAGGATACGCGACCGCTGATCATTGACCAACCTGAAGAAAACCTTGATCCGAATTCCGTGTTTACGGAGCTCGTGCCGCATTTTCGCGAAGCGCGCAAGCGGCGGCAAGTGATAGTTGTGACGCACAACGCGAATCTCGTAGTCAACACGGATGCAGATCAGGTCATCATAGCGGAGGCAGTTCGGACATCGGCCGACAGCTTGCCCAGCATTTCCTATCAGACGGGCTCTCTAGAAAACTCGGTTATCCGAAAGCGAGTCTGTGAGATCCTTGAGGGAGGCGAGAGGGCCTTCTTGGAGCGCGAACGTCGGTATCGCCTTCGCTGGAATTAGCATTGAGATACGAGGTTAGAGTTTCCAACGTAGCAGTCGGTTGGTGGGTATAGAACGACGGGTTGGCCCAGTTCGGGCTGGTGACGGCCGGACTTCGGGGACTTCAGGGACTTTGGGGACTTTGAAACAGGCTAGGCAGCTCGATTGAACCGATCCGGTTCCATCTTCTCCACGAGGTCCAGGAGCAGCTCGATCGTTTCCTTCACCTCATCATCTGTAGTTGCAAGGGTTCGAACGTCGTGTACGCCGACCCGCATCGACCTGACTTTGGGGACTTCAGGGACTTCGCTTTAAGTCGTTGCACCGCAAAGCTTCGCAGTCTGTTTCGGCTCAGAAATCACCTTTTGCGACAGGTGAAGGGAAGGAAGGAATGGTTCGAACCCTCTCACCGCGAGCCTCGTGGTGAACTGGTATAATCGAACGCATGAGTGATATTCCTTCTCTCGCCTCGCTGTGGGCAGCCGTCGCCGCTGCGGTAGGCGCTCTGGCGGCCGCAATAGTCGCCGTTTATCAGGCTTCCCTGACTCGTCTGACTCTCGGGGCTGATTTAATCATGAAGTTGGAGGACCGGTTTGAAGAGCCCGAGTTCATGAAAAAGCGAAAGAGGGCGGCCAAGGCTTTAAAGGCCGTGTCGCAAACGAACAAGGGCGACATAGAGGATGTTCTGGACTTCTTTGAAACGCTTGGCTTATTGGTGCGTCGTAGGGCGTTAGATCCAGAATTAGCTTGGAGTAGCTTCTTTTACTGGTTACATGGCTATTACCGTTGGGCAGAAACATTTATCGTGGATCAGCAGCGGTTATTCCCAAACCGCTATCGTGACGTTGTGCGGCTTCATGAGAGTCTGTTGACCGTTGAGCTAGATAAGGAAAACCTAAATGAGGCCGAATGGGACGGGTTTCTGAATGAGGAAGCAGGCGAGTTATAAGTAGCGATCTGTCGTTACTTGCGCGCTGATGCGGCAACGGCCGTAGCAAAATCCGGTACAGCCGCACGAGCCGGATCGCCCACATCCGAGCCTCCTCAGGCGGCATCTCTTCCCCGTAAGCATTCCGATAGATCTCGCGGAGCCGCTCCACGTCCTGGTCACTGAGCATCATCGGTTCAGGTTACTTCGCCGGGAAAGTGTCGGCAAAGGACATCGAGTGGATAACCATCCCACCCGGACTTTGGGGACTTCAGGGACTTGAGGGACTTCAAAACGGGTCAGGCAGTTCGTTTGAGCCGATCCGGTTCCATCTTCTCCACGAGGTCCAGGAGCAGCTCGATTGTTTTCTTCACCTCATCATCGGTGGCTGCCAGGGTTCGAACGTCGTGTACGCCTGCCCGCAACGGACGGACTTCGGGGACTTCAGGGACTTCGCTTTAAGTCGTTGCACCGCAAGGCCTCGCGGCGATTTTGGCTCAGAAGTCACGTTTTGCGACAGGTGAAGGGAAGGAAGGAATGGTTCGAACCCTGTCACCCAGCCGAATCAATGCGGTATCGAAACAGACCGGCCAGGACTAACTTTCACAGGCGTCCTTGAAGAGGTAAGCTATGCACATATGCGACGATGAAAAAGGCTATCTGGCAAAACTACTTCGATATTGTCATCCTTCCGCCGACGGAAGTCTCCGAATACGCCAGAAGATTGAGTCAAGATCTGAGGCAGTACGGAATTCCATGGACTCTCGGCAGACAATCTTTCATTCCTCATATATCCCTTTACCACGTTCCGGTGAAGCCTCAAGATTTCGGAGCATTTGCCACGGAACTTAACACTGTCACTAAACACTTCACGCCAGGGTACTTGAGAACTACAATCATCGAACCCAACTTCCTCATGTTTGACAAGCCACTGTGGCTTCAAAAACTGTATCTTAAAATTGTGGCGCTTCCGGCTTTCGAGTGGATTAGAAATGGAAACTCGAGGGGCGATCATCCGCGGGGAAACGGCCTGGGATCTGACGTTTCTCTTGTGTTCTCAACGGGTTGTCTCCGTCGTGGCGGCAGCGGAGCGGGGACTGTGGGAAACGCGGGGGCGTGCGGTGGGAGGGAGCGTTTTCCAAGCGCTGCGGAAAGGCGCGGGAGGTAGGCTGGATGCGGCTTTCCGCAGTGCGGCAGTCGCCGCGGACGGGGTTGTCGACCGGCAGTAGTTTCCATTCTCTAACCACTCGATTCCCGGATGCCCCAAAATTGTCAGGCGTACGCTAAAGTATTGTGATTGGGATTACGATCCTGCTGCGTCGTGGGCGCTGGATCGCTTCCCGAAGCCGATGCGCAAGAGCGGAGCCAAATTCATCAAGAAATACGGCACTCCCATGATCGGCAGAAACTTCAAGCCACATGTGAGCCTTACGAGCTTTAGGAATATTCCCACACCCGATCTAGCAACAAGAAAGGCAAAGGCGTTCAAATTTAAGCCCGACGCACTCTATGTTTGTGAGCTAGGACCTTCACATACCTGCCAAAGAATAGTCAAAAGGATCACTTTTGGGGAGAAGTAAAGTGCGACCGAGTAAACTTCAAAACAGTCGTCCAGAACGCACTTGACGATCTGAAGGCAAGGCATATCTCGGAAGAATGAGCCGGGGCTTAGTGGGGAGTGCAGCAAGTCGTCGTGTTCGTTGTTCGCTCGGTGTCGGCTGGAGAAGAATCCGGTACAGTCGTACGAGCCGGATCGCCCACATCCTGGCCTCCTCAAACGGCATCTCTTCCCCGTAAGCATTCCGATATATCTCGCGAAAGCGCTCCACGTCCTCGTCCGTAAGCATCATCGGTTCAGACTACTAGGGCGGGAGAGGGTCGGCAAAGGACATTGAGTGGATAACTGCCGAGACGGACTTTGGGGACTTGAGGGACTTTGAAACGGGCTAGGCAGCTCGTTTGCGCCGATCCGGTTCCATCTTCTCCACGAGGTCCAAGAGCAGCTCGATTGTTTCCTTCACCTCGTCATCAGTAGCTGCAAGGGTTCGAACGTCGTGTACGACACCCCGCAATGAAGGAATTGACGCGACATTGTTCCATTTGCGGAAGAGTTTAGCCGCGTCAATCCTGAGTTCTTGGTCGGTGAGGATGGGGTTCGAACCGGCGATTTCCAGTATCGTCCGCTTGGTGCGGTCATCGCCGTCGCGAAACCATTCCGACGCGCGAATGCTGAACAGAACGCAGGCTAGGCCGGGTTCGAACCGATCCGGCTTCGCGGTCTCCCGCTGCCGGCCTTGGAGTCGAAACCCCTCGCGTTCGAGCTCCAGTCGCTCGCGCTCGAATTCGGCCTCGCTGATCTGCTCGGCGATACGCAGCTTCGTGAGGTTGCGGCGGGAAAGCTCGTTTCTTGCGACGGCATTGCTAAGAGCCCGGGCCTCTGCCGTGGCAAGTTGCGAAGCCTCGGCTTCATCCTGCTCGGCCATCTCGAGCGCGTAGTCGTGGAGGTCAGGATGGATGGTCAGACGTTCCAGAAAGCGCTCGATCTGCTCCTCGACCTTCTCGCGTTCCAGTGAGCGCTGCCGGCAGCGGTAGTCGAGGCGGCGCTTGCTGCAGTGGTAGTACAGGTAGCGCGAACCATACCGGTTCACCTTCTCTTCGGCGGTTACGGAAAATCCGCACTCGCCGCAGCGGATGAGTCCCGTGAAGGCGAACTCCAGCTTCTTCGGCCGGGCCTGGGTCGGTCGGCCGAGAATCCGCTGCACCGCCTCGAATTCGTCCATGGTGACGATGGCCGGGTGCTTGCCCGGATACAGGCGCCCCTTCCAGAGGATGAGGCCGGCGTAGAAAGGGCTCGTGAGGATCTTGTAGACCGCGGAAAGGGAGATTGGCTGCCCGCCCTCGCGCTTGCGTGGCAAGGTTCGGAGGCCCCGTTCGGTCATGATCTCCCGGATGCGCCGCCGCGAGTAGGCACCAGTCAGCGTGAGTTCCCAAAGCTCTCGAATGAGCGGCAACCTGACGGGGTCCGCGACGATCGTCTTCGTGGCCTGGTCGTTCAGGTAGCCGATCTTCGCCATATTCGGCAGCCAGCCGTTCTCGATCTTGGTACGGATGCCGCGGCGGACGTTTTCGCTCAAGGCATCGCTGTAGTACTTCGACTGGCCGAAGAGGATCGAGAGCATGAATTTGCCGGAGGGCGTGTTCTCAAAGGTAAAGGTCGCGAACTTGAGGTCTTTCAGCTTGCCCGTATCGAGGAGGTAGATGACCCGGCCGCCGTCCACTGAGTTCCGCGCCAAGCGATCCGGCGCCCACGCGATGATGCCCTCCGCCTCGCCGCGCTCAATGCGGTCGAGGAGCCCGCTAAAAATCGGCCGTCCGGGTGTCATGGCGCTCTGCGCCTCGGTCAGGTTCTCTGAAATCTCGATACCGTCTTGCGCACCGAAAAGACGCGCCAGCTCGCGCTCCTGGGAATCGATGGATTGGATTTGCCGGTCCTCCTCTTCGGAGGACTTGCGACAATAGAGGAAATACTTCATGTGGCAGGTGGCACGAACGCCGGGCGCTCGACGGGCGCCGCTTGGATGGGCGTTTTCACGATAGCTCGCTCGGAGGATTTTGCAAGTCGCTCCCGCTCTGCGACTTCGCGCGGCGTGGGCCTCAGGAGAATGCGATACAGGCGCACGAGCCGGATCGCCCACATGCGTGCCTCCTCGATAGGCATCTCTTCGCCGTACGCCTTCTGGTAGACGTCGCGAAAACGGGCGACATCGTCGTCGGTAAGTTTCATCAGGGAAAGGCTACTAGTTCTCGCCGAGTTGGACGAGGGTGCGTAAGTACCTCAGCGCGAGACTAAGACCGTGCCGCGATATTTCTGCCCCCTCGTCCGCGGAGATTGCTCCCGCTACGCTGAGCGGCATGTTAAACATCATCAATTGGCCGCGTGTACGCGCGGAGAAGTTTCACAACTTCCTGCCGGAGGAGATCCGGAACTACCTCAAAGGTCGAGGCATTCCTGCGACGATCATCGAACGCCATCTGCTCGGCTGGAACGGTGAACGGATCACCATTCCCGTCTTCAGCCCCAACCGCAAGGTGCTCGGGTTTCGTTACGCGAAATCTCCGACCGACATCTCCGACGCTCCTGAGGTGATCTCCGATCCCGATCTTGGCCCGCAACTCTACGGCGCCGAAGTCCTGGCGCGGAAACCGTATCGCGTCGTGATCTGCGACGGTGAGTTCAACCGTCTCGTCCTCGAAGCGAACGACTTCACGGCGGTAGCTTCAACTGGTGGCTCAGACGTCTTTCTCGAGGAATGGTTGCCGTACTTCACATCGGTGAAGCACGTCTATGTCTGTTTCAACCGCGATCGGGCAGGTGAAGCCGCAGCAAAGAGAGTCCAAGCCATGCTGCCGCGAGCGAGGATCGTGAAGCTCTCGGGCTGTGCTCTTGATGTAACCGACTTCTTCGTCTTTCAGGAGAAGACCAAGCTCGATTTCGAGATCCTGCTGGCGGCCGCTTCGACTGACGAGAACGACCCGTCCGACACGCCGCCTACCGTGCGCGAGTTCCTGCCGCTTCTCAAATCAGTCCGGCGCCGCGCAGAACGCCTCAGGAAACACGTCAAACTTCACGACGTCGTCGAGCACTTCGCGACGCTCCAGGCGCGAGGCAAGCGCCTGGTCGCGCCCTGTCCCTTCCACGACGATCGGGAGCTTTCCTTCAGTGTCTATCCCGCGACGAACACGTACGCGTGTTCGCGTTGCGGCGTCAAGGGCGACGTCGTGCAGTTCCTGATGGACAAAGAGTCGATGACGTTCTCCGAGGCGCTTGACGCTCTGGAGAGCTTCGAGTTCACCCGTGAAATCTATGGCACCGGCTGAACGCGAGCAGAAGCCGCAGCCGGAGCAGAAGGTAACCGTCACCCCAACCGCCTCCGCCGTTCTTCCGAACGGCGAGCTGGTGGAGATGGTCTACGACCCGGTGGAACGCAAAACGCGGTTCGTCATGGGTAGTTCGGATGCTTGGGGCTACGAGGACACCGTCCAGCTTTCTCCTCTGGAGCGCCTCGTGCCGTATTCGCCGACCAACAACCTCGTGAAGCACGGGGTGGTGCTCTTCGCCTCCGAACCAACCGAGTATGGCGACGAGGCAGCGCTTGTCTCCCGCATCCGGGACTTCGTGCATCGCTACGTGGATATATCGGAAGATTTTGAGACGGTTGCTACCTACTACATCCTCTTCACCTGGGTCTATGACGCCTTCCACGAAGTCCCCTATGTCCGTATTCGCGGTGGCTACGGTACCGGCAAGACGCGCTTTCTCCTTGCCGTGGGCTCACTCTGCCGCTTCGCCATCTTCGCGTCTGCCGCGAGTACCGTCTCACCGCTCTTCCGGCTCCTCGACGCCTTCCGCGGGACCTTGATCCTAGACGAGGGAGACTTCCGTTACTCGGACGAAAAGAGCGAGGTGGTGAAAATCCTCAACAACGGGAACGCCCGCGGCTTTCCCATCCTCCGCACGGAAGTCTCCCCGAAGAAAGAGTTCGACCCGCGGGCCTACCACGTCTTCGGCCCGAAAATCGTGGCAACCCGCGGCTTTTTTCAAGACCGAGCCCTGGAGAGCCGCTGCGTCACCGAGGATATGCGCGGCGGCTCGCTCCGAAGCGAGATTCCGCTGAATCTCGACGACTCGTTCCACGAGGAGGCACGAACCCTGCGGAACCAATTGCTCCTCTATCGCCTGAGACACTTCAAGGACGCGCGGCGGTACGACCGCGCGGGCGCTCGCGATCTCGAGCCGAGGCTGCAACAAATTTTCGGGCCTCTCGTTTCGGTGATCGACGATGCGTCTGCGTGTGACCGTGTCATCGCCCTCCTCGGGAAGTTGAATGAGGACGCCGTGGAGGAGCGTAGTGAAAGCGCCGAGGCGCAAGTCTTGAGCGTCATCCGCGAATTGGTCGCGAAGGGTCCCGAGGCGCGGCTGGCAATCCAAGACATCACTGCCGCGTTTCTCGCGCGCTACGGCCATGAATACGAACGTCGCATCACGCCGCATTGGATCGGCTCAATCGTGCGCCGGCGCCTGGGACTCCGGCCTTCGAAGTCGACGGGAACGTACCTGCTGCGGCCGGAAGACGTCGCTCGGCTGCCGTCGCTCTACGCTCGCTACGGCCTCACCTCCGCTGAAGCAAACGATCCGGGAGTGCCCGCAGTCGAGCAAGAGGAAACTCACAACCCTTCCGAATGAGCCGTGAGCCATTGACCTTCATCGGCGAGACGAACTGGCGCGACATGCGGCGTCTTTTCGGGAGCCATTCCGGAGA
>WNFG01000986.1_pt1 | contig 23937 bp, 18 predicted proteins | sample 5400431 | NCBI WGS metagenome assembly WNFG01 (sample SAMN13153346, study PRJNA577476) | soil metagenome | isolation source: 120 cm saprolite under Douglas fir tree site 2 hole 3 replicate 2 | place: USA:California | collected 2015-04-18 | reverse complement strand
CTGCTGGTCAGCGCCCCGAAGGCGACGCTGAACGGCGTGCGCACCCAGGAGCAAGTGATCGACGCGAAACCGACCACCGCGTTCGACCTCTGCTACCTGACCGCCGATATCACGTTCTCGAACCCGGTCACCGACATGGCCCGGTGCGATGCCGACCCGAGGCTGATGCGGCACGCCTCGCCACGCCAGGTCGCCGGCGGGCCACTGGTGGAGAACATCTTGAAGTGCCAGCTCGAGCCGCTGGACGTCGCCGACTACGCGCCGGTGACGTTCAGCGCGGCACAGCTCGCACGGCTGCACGCGGCCTTCCCCGAGGGCGTGTGCGACTGGACAGAGCCAGGTGTCGGCCAGCAAGAGGCGATCTCGCCGCTGACCTTCGCGGCCGGTCCCGGCGGACGCCCATTGCCGCCGCCGCCGGTGTCGCACGGGCGTGAGGATGAGGAGGACGAGCGCTGAACGTCACACGAGCTTCACGAGCTGCTTGCCCACGTTCTCGCCCTTGAGCAGCCCGATGAGCGCGCGCGGCGCGTTCTCCAACCCCTGCGCCACCGTCTCGCGGTAGCGGATCCGCTTCGCCGCCACGTGCTGCGAGAGCTCCGCGAGCGCCTGCGGCCACAGCTCCATGTGCTCGGAAACGATGAAGCCCTGGATGAGCAGGCGGTTGACGATGATGGAGCGGGCGTTTTGGATGGCGATGGGCTGGCCGCTGTAGCCCGCGATCAGCCCGCTGACGGCGATGCGCCCGAAGGCGTTCATGCGCGAGAGCGCCGCGTCGAGCACCATCCCGCCCACGTTCTCGAAGACGACGTCGATCCCCTTCGCGGTGGCTGCCTGGAAGTCGTCCTTGAACGAGTCGGCTTTGTAGTCGATGCAGGCGTCGAATCCGAACTCGTCCGTCACCAGCTCGCATTTCGCCTTCCCGCCTGCGATCCCGACGGCGCGACAGCCGCGCAGTTTCGCCAGTTGCCCCGCCACGCTGCCCACCGCACCCGCGGCCGCGGAGACGACGACCGTCTCACCCTCTTTCGGCTTTCCGATCTGCGTCAGGCCGTACCACGCCGTGACACCGGGCATTCCCACGCAGCCGAGATAGGCCGGAGGCGGAATCACCGAGACGTCGATCTTCCGCAGCCCGGAGCCGTCGGAGACCTGGCACTGCTGCCAGCCAGCCATTCCGACGACGAAGTCGCCGGGCTTGAACTTGGGGTTCTTCGACTCCATCACCTCCGCCACCGTGCCGCCGATCATCACCGCGCCAAGCGGGTGGGACGGGGCGTAGGACTTGCTCTCGTCCATCCGGCCGCGCATGTACGGATCGAGCGACAGGTAGTGCACGCGCGTCAGCAGTTGTCCGTCTTGGACTGCGGGGGTTTCGGTCTCGACGATGCGGAAGTCGGCCTCTTCGACCCTTCCACGCGGGCGCTTCGCCAGCAGGACCTGCTTGTTCTTCATCGCGGCTTCCTCATGTCAGGTCGCGAAGTGCGCGACCGAAAACAACCCGGTTCCGCACTGCTACGAATCGACCGGTTGTGAAGTGCGTTCTAGAATCTTCGCGTTGAAACGTCTACCGGATCGATCACGAGATCGTCGCAGCTGTTCGGGTTTCGAAATAGCTCGGCCGATCGAGATCGGCAATCAGCTCGGGCTTCTTCGGCTGCCACCCCAGCAGTTCCTGAGTTCGCTTGCTCGAGGCCGGGCAGTCGAGTCCGGCGAAGGCTGCAAACCAGCCAAAATGATTCGCTGCCTCCTCGGGTGATTTGGCTACAACCGGAATGTTCAGGCGTCTTCCGATGACTTCAGCAATATCTCGGAACGCAATTCCCTCTTCAGCAACCCCGTGAAACCTGGTCCCCGCAGTAGCCTTCTCGAGTGCAAGCCTGAAAAGATGGGCAGCATCGAGTCGGTGCACAGCGGTCCAGCGATTGAGCCCGTCGCCCACATACGCCGAAACGCCCTTTTCACGTGCAATGCTGATGAGAGTTGGAACGAAGCCGTGATCGCCGTCGCCGTGGACGGATGGTGAAAGACGTACCACCGATACGCGCACTCCCCGCGCCGCCACCGAGAGTGCTGCTTCTTCCGACGCACGCGGGTACGCGTCGGACTTGGGAGGGGCCGGATTGTCTTCGGTCGCAAGGCGACCTGGGGTAATGAGTGCGGTTCCGGCGGTGACGATCAAGGGGCGGTTAGAGCCAGCGAGCGCGGAGCCGATGGCCTCAATGGCGCGCCGATCCGTCTCGCAGACTTCCTTGAATTTCGAAAAGTCATGGATGAAACCGGTGTGAATCACGCCATCCGAGGCGGCGGCTCCACTCCGCAAGCTGTCCAGATCCTCAAGATCGCCCCGATGGACCTTGGCACCAGTGGCGGCAAGCGACTTGGCGGCCGCATCTGAGCGAGCGAGGCCGAGTACCCGATGTCCTGCATTGATGAGTTCTTGAACGATGGCGGAACCGACGAAGCCGGTGGCGCCGGTGACGAAGACACGCATGTGACTCTCCTTTGCGGCCGCAGCCGCGGTTCGTCGCGATCATGGGTCTTGTTTCGCGATGCGACGACCGCATTTTAGTCATTGCGAGAATGCTGGCGCGTCATTTACTGTGGAGGTCATGGACGCGCGGTTACTGAGTGGGCTCGAGGTGCTGGCAGCGGTGGTGAGCGCCAGGAGCTTCGTACGCGCCGGCGACGCGGTCGGGCTGACCCAGTCTGGCGTCAGCCGGGCGATCGCGCGGCTCGAAGAGCGAGTCGGCGTGCGCCTGGTCGATCGCACGTCACGCTCCGTCGAGCTCACCGACGAGGGGCGCCGCTTTTACGCGCAAGTGCTGCCGCTGTACAGCGGCATCGAAGAGGCAGTGAACGAGGCCGCCGGCGCATCGTCGGCCCCACGCGGTCGGCTGCGCGTCCACACCGATCCAGCTCTCGCGCGACTGCTGTTGGCGCCACGGATGGGAGCGTTCCTGCGAGCAAATCCTGAGGTGTCGGTAGAGTTGTTGGTGCGGGATCGATTGCCCGATCTCGTAGCCGAGGGATTCGACGTAGCGGTCCGCTTTGGCGAGCCCGAGCCGTCGTCGCTCGTCGCGCGACGATTGCTCGACACCCGCATCCTGACGTGCGCCGCGCCCGCTTACTTCGCGCAGCACGCACGGCCCAAGCATCCGCGGGAGCTCGGCGACCAACGACATGAGTGCATTCTGTTTCGCGATCCGACGACGGGCCGGCCCTTCCCGTGGGATTTTCACCGTCGAGGACGGATCCTTCGTGTGGCCGTCTCGGGACGATTCACGGTGAACGACCTGACACCAGCTTCGGCGGTGTGCACCGACGGGTTCGGGATAGCGCAGTTCCTGGAGCTTGGCATCGACGATCTCTTGCGATCCAAAGCGCTGGTCGAGGTGTTTCCGGATTGGGCTGAGGAGCGGTATCCGCTGTACCTGCTCTACCCATCGCGGCACCTGCTCTCAGCAAAGGTGCGCGCCTTCGCTGACTTCCTCATCTCGTCGACGCGGTAAGAGCAATGCCGCAAAGGAAGTGCCGGCGCAGGACGCGGGGGCCCGGTACAGCGGGCCCCCGATCAGCTCATTCACGGTCCGAGGAAGTACGGCGTCCAGTCGGCCTCGTCGACGCGACTGAGAGAGAAAGCGCCGCTCACCGGGCCGCTCACCGAACCCGCCATGCTGTCCCCGGCGACGACGCCGTCGAAGACGCCCTCGCCGGACACCTCGAAATGGACGTTGTTGCCGCTGACGCGCACGCCCTCGAGCGGCATGGTGTTGTGGCCGGCGCTGAGCTGGCCGTCCCAAGCGCGCCTTCCTTCGGTCGCGGTCAGCTCGACGGACACCGGCTCGCGGAGCCCGTTGCGCTCGAGAAATCCCTGCCAGTAGCCGTACGGCGCTCCCTCGCTCTGCGGCCGGGGAGTTGCTCCGGCGCAGGCCGCCAGAAAGGCGGCGAATCCAATCGACAATGCGGTCCTCATGTCAGACTTCCTCACTGCGCCACTGTTGACGCTGAATAGTCAAAGTAGTTCGATCCTCGAGACGGCCGCGGGATTCGGCGAAACTGCTGCGCACGCGGATCGGGGGGAGCTGGTCGTCTTCACGACCCGATCATTTCGTCGCCGCCTCCGGCGACCTGCCGGCGATCTCGCGGCCCTGATCGAGGCACAGGAGCCGCACGCTGCCTTTCGCGACCAGCTTTCCGTCCGCGGTCGTGATGCTCGCCTCCCAGACCTGCGTCGAACGGCCGCGGGTCAGAGGCGTGGCCCGCGCGCGGAGCCGCTCTCCCTCGCGAACGGCGCGGATGAACGAGGTGTGGTTCTCGAGACCGACGACGGCTTGCCCGCGCTCGAGCCCATGGAGCGCCGCACCGACCGAGGCCAGCGTCTCCACCACGCCGCAGTGCACGCCGCCGTGCACGATGCCGTAACTCTGTAGATGTTGCGGCCCGATCGTCCACTCCGCGATCACCTCCGTGGAATTTGCCAGCACGAAGGTGAGCCCCATCGCGCTGCACCAGCCGTCGAGGTGCTCGTTCAAGACCGCCGCGGCGTCCGGACGCTCCGTCTCGCTCATGGCGCGGGACTGTAGTGCGCGCCGATCGCGACGGCCAGCGCGCTTGCGCTAGGCCTCAGACCTCGGACCTCAGGCCTCAGGGAAGGCGATCTTGTCGAGGCATTGCCTGAGGTCTGAAGCCCGAGGCCCGACGCCTGTCTGATTTCGACGTGCGGAACGGGCCCGCCGGGGGGCTCGACTGGGCGCAGGGCCGCTGTCAAGATGCCCCCTCGCCGCATCGGTTCCTACCCGGGGAGGTCCAATGCTTCGTCGGTTCATCATCGCCGCGGCCGGCTTGCTCGCCACCGCGCCCGCCGCTCTCGCGCAGGACAGCATCAAGATCGCCGTCGTCGGACCGATGGCGTTTGCCCAGGGAGAGAACGCCTGGGCGGGCGCCGAGATGGCCCGCGACGAGATCAACAAGGAAGGCGGCATCAAGGTCGGCGGCAAGAAGCTGAAGATCGAGTTGGTCCGCATCGACAGCAACGAGATCCAGTCAGTGCCCGACGCGACCAACGCAATGGAGCGCGCCATCACCCGCGAGAAGGCCGACTTCGTCATCGGCGGCTTCCGCTCCGAGGCCGTGCTCGCCATGCAGGAAGTGGCCATGGACTACAAGAAGATCTTCCTCGGCTGCGGCGCCGCGGACGCCAAGCTGGGCGCGAACGTGGAGAAGAACTACGACCGGTACAAGTACTGGTTCCGCGTCGCGCCGCTCAACTCGCCCGGCCTGGGCAAGACGCTGTTCGCCGTACTGGGCACCATCGCCGGCCAGATCCGCGCCGATCTGAAGAAGGAGACGCCCAAGGTCGCCATCCTCGCCGAGAAGGTGATCTGGACCGAGGCGATCGTGAAGGCCGCGCAAGCCAACCTCCCCAAGATGAAGATGGAGGTGGTGGGCCTCTGGCAGCCCTCGCCGATGGCCACCGACGTCACCGCCGAGTTGGCGGCCATCGACCGCGCCGGAGCGGACCTCGTCTTCACCGCGCTTTCCGGACCGGTGGGCATCGTGGTGGGGCGGCAGATGGGGGAGCGGAAGATCCGCGCCGTCGCCTTCGGCATCAACGTCGAAGCGCAGAAGGACGGCTTCTGGGAGGCTACCGCCGGCAAAGGAAACTACGTGGCGACGCTCGACACCTATGCCGAGGTGGAGATGACGCCGAAGATGATCCCCTTCGTCAAGGCGTTCAAGGACCGGTTCCACAAGTCGCCCACCTACAACGCCGGCACCTATGACGCCATCGATCTGCTCAAGACCGCGATCGAGAAGGTCGGCTCCATCGACGCCGACAAGTTGGTGCCGGTGATCGAGAAGACGACGTCGGTGGGCACCGGCGCCATCCTCGAGTTCGACAAGTCCCACGATCCGATCTGGGGCCTCGGCAAGTACACCGGCATCGCCGTGCAGTGGCAGAACGGGAAGAAGGTTCCCTTCTGGCCGCCGCAAGTGAAGGGAATGCAGAAGTTCGGGCTCCCCGGCGAGAGCTGATCGCCGGATGTTCCAGGACATCCTAGTCACCGGCCTGGTCAACGGCAGCGCCTACGCGCTCCTCGCCATCGGCTTCTCGCTCATCTTCGGCGTGGCGCGCATAGTCAACATCGCCCACACCGCCTTCTACATGCTGGCGGCGTACTGCCTCTATGCGCTCATGGTGCGGGGCGGGCTGGGCGTGTCGGTCTCCGGGGTGCTGGCGGTGGCGTCGGTGACGGTCTTGTCGGTCGTCTGCTACAAGCTGGTGATCGAGCCGGTCCGCCAGCACGAGGCGGCGGTGCTCATCGCCACCATCGCGCTGGCGCTCATCTTCCAGGAGACGATGCTGCGAATCTTCGGGGGGAGCTACCTCGGCATCCCCTCGGCCATCGAGGGTGTCGCGAACGTCTTCGGCATGGGCATCCCCTGGCAGCGCCTGCTCATCCTCATCGTCGCCGGGGCCATGCTGGCAGCGACCTGGTTCCTCCTCTACCGCACGCGCCTCGGTCTCGCCATCCGCGCCACCGCCAACGACCTCGAGGTGGCGAATCTGATGGGCATGGACGTCCATCGCGTGGCGATGGCCACCGTGGCCATCTCGGTCGCACTCGCCGCCATCGCCGGGGTGGTGGTCGCGCCGGTGTTCGTGGTCGATCCGTTCATGTGGCTCGCGCCGCTGGTCACCGTGCTCTCCGTCGTGGTGCTGGGCGGGCTGGGAAGCATCCAGGGGAGCGTCATCGGCGCGCTGGTGATCGGTTACGTCGAGGCGATCACGGTGTTCGCGCTCCCGCAGGGTGCTTTCCTGAAAGGCGCGGTAGCGCTGTCGATCATGGTGATCGTGCTCCTCGTCCGCCCCGAGGGACTCTTCGGCGTCGCTTTCGAGGAGGAACGCTGACCTCGCCCGCCTATCTCGCTCGCCGCGCCTGGGCGCAACTGCGCGGCGAAGTATTGGTGCTGCCCTCGCGCACGCTGGCGGCGGCTTGGGTGGCCTCGGTCGTCCTCTTGCCGCTGGTGGTGCCGGATCCCTACGTGCTGCGCGTCGCGGCCATGACCTGCATCTTCGCCGCCTTCGCCGCGAGCTGGGATCTGCTGGCCGGTTACGCCGGGCAGGTCAACTTCGGCCACGCGCTCTTCTTCGGCGCCGGCGCGTACTCCAGCGCGCTGCTCTCGCTGCGGCTCGGCTTCCCGCCCTGGATCGCCCTCGGCATCGGCGCCTTGATCGCCGCCGCCATCGGGCTCTGCGTCGGCTACCTCTGCCTGCGGCTGCGCGGCTCGTACCTGTCGCTCGCCACGCTGGCGTTTCCTCTCATCCTCATCGGGGTGCTCTTCGCCTTCCCCGACTTCTCCGGGGGGGAGCTGGGCGTCACTGGACTGGAGTCGCTGGCCACCTCGCGCATCGGCAACTACTACATCGCCGCGGCGGTCATGCTCGCCCTCGTCTTCGGCACCTGGGCGTTCGCCGATTCCCGCTTTGGCCTCATCCTCCACGCCATCCGCGACGACGAGCTGGCGGCGCGCGCCTCAGGCATCGACACCACCCGCTACAAGCTGGCGGTGTTCGGCCTCTCGGCGGCGGCAGCGGGCGTCACCGGCGCGCTCTATGCGCATTTCATGCGCGGGGCCGGTCCGTCCACGCTGGAGACCGCGCTCTCCTTCCAGGTGGTGATCTGGGGCGTGTTCGGTGGACTCGCCACCATCTACGGCCCGGTCACCGCCGTCTTCCTTCTCTATCCCTTGACCGAATGGCTGGGCAGCTTCAGCGCCTTCGGCGAGCTGCGCCTGCTCATCTTCGCCATCGTGGTGCTGCTGGTGCTGCTCTTCATGCCGCAGGGGCTCACGCCCTGGGTGCGCGACAAGATCGAGACGAAGTGCCCGCGCTGCAAGCAGCAGAACGCCGTGTGGCGGGAGACCTGCCGCATCTGCGGCGCTCCGCTTCATGCGGGTCGTAGTCAAATGCCGCTCACTTAGCGGTGCTGGTGCTCGTCATCGAGCTGGATGTCGAGCTGGTGCTCGTGCTCGTGTTCCTGCTCGATTTCGTGCTCGCGCTCGTCCTCGTGCAGGTGGCTTGTTTTGGGCCCGATGGTTTCGAAATCGGGTGGTGGTCGGTTTTGCCAAGGGCTAACCTCCTTGCGTGCTCCAAGTCCTTATCTGGATGTTCACGCTTCTTGCTGGGTTGTGGCTGACCTTGATCGTTGAGGTCAAATGGGCTCCATTGGTACTTGGGGCAATGGTGGCCGTGTTGTTGTGGATCGCTGCTTATCACCCAGTTGTCGCCAAGCATCTGGCTCCATTCGGCAGGAGGCGTCCGGTGCTATCCATCGTTATTGCTTGCGCGCTGGGTGCCGTCATTTTCGGAGTGTCATGGCATTTCTATCTGCGCGGCAGAGCAGCGGTTCCCAAGCAGACGGGAATTGACACGACGCAGGTCTCGACGCCGCCATCGGTCCCATTTCGCGTTGGCGTGCGGTCAATGGCCGTCAGTGACGCTCCCGGAGAACTGACGCTGTTCATGGTGGGCTACCGCTCTATGTATGGCGACACTGCCTCTCCCGTGTTTTGTCTTGCCAACCTAGAAATCGTGAACGGCAGAGGCTTTCAGGTCACGGTGGATAGAGTGGGGCTGGCTGTTGGAGATAATGCAGATGGTCCGTGGGTCGATCTGGTGCAGATCCCATTGAGAGGGAGGGCGCTTTATATGCTGGGGGCTCAACCAGGAGCGGCATCGCAAAAGAAGGTCGAGTATCCACATGGGACCTATCGATTGTCGTCACCAATGAAAGCCAAAGCCCTGAATTCCGCAGCGCTCCTAACACCGACTCCGATACTGGAAGCGGAGCTACTTAAACCGATACAACCGCATGATACTGCGGCGGGATGGGCGGCATTCGACTCGCCAAGGCGATCGACCAAGGCTGTACCGAATTACGTTCGCATTACCGTGCGCGACACGACCGGCGTCTTGATATCTAGCGTGATTGAATCGCCACGACCGCAGGCACGAGACGCTGAGCATGATGTGCAGCCCGGCATCATTGAAACAGCCGGGATGATCGTCAATATCAGGAAGTTCCACGTGCGGCGATACAGCGATCCCTACCCACAACGCCTAAAGCCCAAGGGCTAATTGAATCGTCCCCGCGCTTTCGAACAAGCCTCTAGCACAAATCGTACCGGCGGATCAGCCCGGTCAGGAGAGCGTAGACCCGGCCCGCGATCTCGCGCGCGGTGCGACGTCCAGACACCCGCACTGGAACGGGCACGACATCGGGCGCCAAAAGGAGCACGAGCACCAACTCGACATCGAGCACGAAGACGAGCACCAGCACGAGCACGGCCGGACAATGGCCCCCAACTGAGTGGCTTGGGTCACAGTCCGAGATAGCCGGCGCGCAGCGTCTCGTTCGCCATCATCTCCGCCGCGGTGCCCTCGGCGATGATGCGCCCCTGCGAGAGGACGTAGTTGCGCCGGGCCATGCGAAACACCTGCGCCACTTCCTGCTCGACCAGCAGCACCGGCGTGCCCTGCGCGTGGATCCTCCCGATGGCGGCGAACAGCTCCTCGCGCACCCGCGGCGCGAGGCCCAGCGACGGCTCGTCGATGGCGAGCAGCTTCGCCTCGTACATCAGCGCCCGCGCCGTGGCGAGCATCTGCTGCTCGCCGCCCGACAGCTTGCCCGCCACCTGGGCCTTGCGCTCGGCGAGCTTGGGAAAGAGCGCGTAGGCGCGGTCGAGGCTGCGCTGCGTCTCCTTCGCGCTGCGCGACAGATACGCGCCGGCGAGCAGGTTCTCCTCCACCGTCAATTCCCGGAAGGGCCGCCGCCGCTCGGGGCAATGGACGAGGCCGCGCATGCGGATCTCGTGCGCCGCCAGGCCGTCGATGCGCTCGCCGGCGAAGCGCACCTCGCCCTCGAGCGCGATCTCGCCGTCGCTGCCGCGCTTCATCCGCTCTTCGAAGCGGACCAGCCCGGAGATGGCGCGCAGGAGCGTGGACTTGCCCGCCCCGTTGGGTCCGACCAGGCCCACGAATTCGCCCTCGCCCACATGGAGCGAGACGCCGTTGAGGAGGACCGCCTTGTCGTAGCGGACCGCCAGGTCCTTCACCTCAAGGAGCGGCATGCGCGGACCCCAGGTAAGCCTCCACCACCTTCGCGTTCTTCACGATCTCGCCGGGCGGGCCGTCCGCCAGCACCTCGCCGTGGTCCATCACGATCACCCGGTCGGCGATGGACATCAGCTCCTTGAGCTTGTGCTCGATCATCACCACCGCCGGGCCTTCCGAATGCAGGCGCCCGAAGCGGCCGCCCTTGTGCAGCCGCTTGATCGACCTGGCGAGGAGCTCCGACTCGGCGGGGTTGAGGCCGCCCAAAGGCTCGTCGAGCAGGAGAAGCTCCGGCTCGGTGGCGATGGCGCGCGCCACCTCCAGCCTCTTGAGATCTCCCTGCGACAGTGCCGAAGCGGGCTCCAGCGCCTGGTCGGCGATGCCGACGAACTCCAGCGCGTCCATCGCCTTGGCGTCGATCTTCCGGACCCAGTCGCCGCGGGCATGCGCGCGCGGCGCGAGCAGCGGCACCATCACGTTGGCGACGATGGGGAGGTGGCGGAACGGGCGGCTGTTCTGGAAGGTGCAGGCGATCCCGCGGTTGACCACGTCCCACACCCGCAGCGAGGTGATGTCCTCACCGTTGAAGATCACGCGGCCGCTGTCCGGCCGCAGCACGTTCGTGATCAGGCGCAGCAGCGTGGTCTTGCCGGCGCCGTTCGGGCCGATGAGGCCGACGATCTGGTCGCGGCGCAGCTCGAAGCTGACGTCATTGACGGCGAGCAGGCCGCCGAAGCGGCGGGTGAGGCCCTCGACGCGGAAGAACGGCCCGGTCAATCAGGCCGCCGTGTGATCGTCCCGCAGCTCGCGGCGCGAGACCTTGCCCACGTCGGTGCGGGGCAGCTCTCCGCGGAATTCGACGTGTTGTGGAACCTTGTATTCGGCGAGCCGCTCGCGGCAGTACGACTTGATCTCCTCCTCGTTCACCTTGCCGCGCGCGTCGGTCTGGAGCACCACGATGGCCTTGATCCGCTGGCCGAACACCGGGCAGGGAACGCCGATCACGCCCGCCGCCTTTACTTGCGGGTGCGAGTAGAGGACCTCTTCCACGTCCTTGGCGAAGACCGAGTACCCCTTGCATTTGATGAGGTCCTTGGAGCGATCGAAGAAGTGGAAGTAGCCCTCCTCGTCCATGCGGACGATGTCGCCGGTCCTGAGCCAGCTGCGGCCGTCGCGCTGGAGAAACGCGCGCGCCGTCTCCTCGGGGCGTCGCCAGTACCCGCTCATCACGTTGGGGCCCGACAGCACCAGCTCGCCGATCTGGCCGGGCGGCACGAAGGCGAGCGTCTCCGGATCGATCACCGCCGCCAGCATGTTCGGCACCGGGCACCCGAACGAGCCGGTCTTGGGCCGCTGCATCGGATTGACGTGGCTCGTCGCGCACGTCTCCGAGAGGCCGTAGCCCTCGATGATGTTGGAGCCGGTGCGCCGCGTCCAACCCTTGGTCGTGGATTCGTGCAGGGTGTCGGCCCCGGAGAGGACGAGCTTGAGGCGGCGCCAGTTCACCTTCTCGGTGTCCTTGTGGTCCTTGAGATACTCGTAGAGCGTGGGAACACCGAAGAACACCGTGGCCTGGTAGCGCTCCATCGCCGAGAGGATCGCCTCCGTGTCCGGGCTGGTGAAGAGCACCAGGAGGTACCCCTGGGAGAGGCCGTTGAGCATGATCACCACCTGCCCGTAGATGTGGAAGAAGGGCAGGAACGCGATCACCACTTCCTTGCCGGAGACGAACCCGGGGAAGATCGCCCTGGCCAGCGCCTCTGCCGCGAGCATGTTTCTGTGCGTGAGCATCACGCCTTTGGGGTGGCCGGTGGTGCCGCCGGTATAGGGGAGAGCGGCCAGGTCGGTGTTCGGGTCGATGCTCACCGGTGGCGGGCGGGCTGGGTATTTCTTGAGGAGGTCCTGCAGCCAATACAGTCCTGGTGCTGGGGGGATCTTCGGCGATCCCAGGTTCACCCCTGGGAACAGCCGTGCGAGCGCGGTCCTGGCGAGGAGCCGCTTGAGAGGAGGAAGGTACTCGCCCACGCCGGTGACCACCGTGGCGTCGAGGGGCGCGCCGCACTTCGCCACTTTCTCGTAGAGGATGTCCTGGCAGAGCACGACGCGGGCGCCGCTGTCCTCGAGTTGGTAGCGCACCTCGTGGCTCGTGTAGAGCGGGCTGATGCTGGTGACGGCGGCGCCGCACTTGAGCGCGGCGAAGTAGGCGATGACGAACTGCGGGCTGTTGACCAGGTAGAGCGCGACCCGGTCGCCCTTCTTGACGCCCAGATCGGCGAGCGCGCAGGCGAGCCTGTCCGTCGCGTCGTGCAACTCGCCATACGTGATGCCGCGGCCGTAGAAGACCAGCGCGTCGCGCCGCGGCCAGCGGGCAGCGGCGTCGTCGAAGAGCTGGAACACCGGCTTCGACTGGAACTCGACCGTCGATGGCACGCCGGGCTGGTAGAACTTCAGCCACGGTTTCGCCAGGTACTCCTCAATTGGGTCCATGATTTCAGGAAACCAGAAAAACCTCGGCGCGTCACTCGGGCGCCGGCGGGCAGTTCCGCCACGCGGAATGGCTTCGCCGATCCGCTCGACGCCGGGCACGCAGTGTATTGTCATGATCGTATGTCGAAGCTGGGCAGCATCGTCGCGCGGGACCGGAGGCGTCCGTGAGTCCTTCCGCCGAAGCGCAGCGCTGGTCGCTCGACGATAAATTCTTGCGGGAAGAAGGCGCCGTCTACCTGAGCGGCATCCAGGCGCTGGTGCGGCTCACGCTCGATCAGCACCGGGCCGACCGGCGGCGCGGCCTGAGGACCGCCACGCTCGTCTCGGGATATCGGGGATCGCCTCTCGGCGGGCTCGACGTCGCGTTCGAGCGGGCGGCGGCCATCGCCCGGGCGCACGAGGTGCGGTTCGTCAACGGCGTCAACGAGGAGCTGGCGGCGACGGCGGTCTTCGGCAGCCAGCTTGCCTCCATCCTCCCCGCGGCGAAGTACGACGGCGTTCTCGGCATGTGGTACGGCAAGGGTCCCGGCGTCGATCGATCCGGCGACATCTTCAAGCACGCCAACCTCGCCGGGGTGGGCAAGAACGGCGGCGTGCTGGCGTTGGCCGGGGACGATCCGTCTTGCAAGAGCTCCACCATCCCGAGCCAGAGCGAGCCCGCGTTCTGGGCGGCAGGGTTTCCCGTGCTGTACCCCGGGAGCGTGCAGGAAGTGCTCGACCTCGGGCTGCACGGCTACGCGCTCTCGCGCTGCTCGGGCCTGTGGGTGGGCGTGAAGTGCACCACCGACGTATGCGACGAGGCAGGCACTGCCGAGGTGTCGCCGGACCGCGTCGCGCCGGTCGCGCCGCTTCTGGAGAACGCAGGGCGGCCCTTCGCCCCTTCGTTCGACGAGCGCCTCTTCGCGCCCTTCTCGCTGGAGATGGAGGCGACGCTGCACTCCTCGCGCCTCGAGATGGCGCGCAGGTATGTAGCGGCCAACGGCCTGAACCGCATCGTCGCGCGCAGCGGCGGCGACCGCATCGGGATCGTCGCGGCAGGAAAGACCTGGTTCGACCTGCGCCAGGCGATGCGCGATCTGGGTCTCGAAGGTGAGGCGCTGCAGAGGGCCGGCGTGCGGCTGCTCAAGATCGGCATGCTCTATCCGCTCGAGCCGGGCATCGTGCGCGAATTCGCCGACGGTCTCGAGCAGATCCTCGTCGTCGAGGAGAAGCGGGCCTTCCTCGAGCTGCTGTTGCGCGACGTGCTCTACGGCGCTCCGCAACGGCCGCGCATCGTCGGCAAGCTGGACGAGGCGGGGAACCCGCTCGTTCCGTCCTACGGCGAGCTGGACGCCGACTCGATCGCGCCGATCGTCGCCGCGCTCCTCGCCGGACGTCCGCTGCCGGAGTCGGCCCGCGCGCGGATCGCGACGCTCGTAGCCGTGCGCATGCGGCCGGCGCCGCTCGCGGTTGCGCGCAGCGCATTCTTCTGCAGCGGCTGCCCGCACAACACCTCCACCGTCGTCCCGGAGGGATCGATCGCCGGCGGCGGCATCGGTTGCCACACGATGGCGATCCGCATGAACCGCTCCGTCGTCGGCCTCACGCCCATGGGCGGGGAGGGTGTCCAGTGGGTCGGGGCTGCCCCCTTCACCGGCACGCCGCACTTTTTCCAGAACATCGGCGATGGCACGCTCTTCCACTCCGGCATTCTGGCGATCAAGGCCGCCGTGTCCGCCGGCGTGAACATCACCTACAAGGTGCTCTACAACTCGGCGGTGGCGATGACCGGCGGCCAGCAGGCGGCCGGCGCGCTCCCGGTGCCTGCGCTCGTCCACCAGCTCCTGGCCGAGGGAGTCCGCGAGGTGGCCGTCGTCTCCGACGAGCCGGAGAAATACCGCCCGAGCGATCTGGGCGGCGCGACGCTCCACCACCGCGACGAGTTGGACACGGTGCAGCGGCGGCTGCGCGAGATCCCCGGCGTCACCGCGCTCGTCTACGACCAGGAATGCGCGGCCGAGAAGCGCCGGCTGCGCAAGCGCGGGAAGCGTCCCGACCCGCCCATGCGCGTCTTCATCGATCCCGCGGTCTGCGAAGGGTGCGGCGACTGCGGGGTCGTGTCGAACTGCCTGTCGGTGCAGCCGATCGACACCGAGCTGGGCCGCAAGACGCGCATCCACCAGTCGTCCTGCAACAAGGACTACTCCTGCCTCAAAGGAGACTGTCCGTCGTTCCTCACCGCAGTGCCCATCGGCGGCGAGCCTGCGGCGCCGAAGCAGAAGAGGCGAGCCCCGCCTCTGACCGAACCGCCGCCGGAGCCGGCGCGGAAGGCGGCGTGCGGCGACGGTTACTCCATCTACTTGATGGGCATCGGCGGCACCGGCGTGGTGACGGTGGACTCGATCGTCGGCACCGCCGCGCTGCTCGAGGGAAGGCACGTCCGCAGCCTCGACCAGACCGGGCTGTCGCAGAAGGGCGGGCCGGTGGTGTCGCACTTGCGGCTCTTCGACGCGCCGCCCGAGGTCGGGAGCCGGATCGGCGCCGCGCAGGCGGACCTCTATCTCGGGCTCGATCTTCTAGTGGCCACCGCGCCGCAGAACCTGGCGCGCGCGGATCCCGATCGCACCGCCGCCGTGGTCAGCACCAGCAAAGTGCCGACCGGGCAGATGGTGACCCAGGTGGAGAGCGCCTTCCCGGAGGTGGAGGGGCTCACCCGCGCGCTCGACCGCGCCACGCGCGCCTCCACGAACCTGTACCTCGACTCGCTGAGAATCTCGGAGGCGCTGTTCGGCGATCACATGCCCGCGGGACTCCTGCTGCTGGGAGCGGCGTACCAGGCGGGCCTCGTGCCGCTGCGGGCGGAGTCGATCGAACGCGCCATCGAGCTGAACGGCGTGTCCGTCGAGGCCAACAGCCTCGCGTTCCGCTGGGGCCGGCGCTGGGTGGCGGACCGCGGCGCCGTGGAGGCGGCGACCCGCGCAAAGGCGCCGGTGCTCGGGCGGCTACCGAAGCCTTCGGTCGACCTGGCGGGACTTCTCGCTGGCGCGGGTTTCACGGGCGAATTACGGCGGCTGGTCGAGATCCGCGCGCCCGACCTCGCCTCTTACCAGGACGTTGCGTACGCTCGCGGTTACCTCGAGTTCGTCCGGCAGGTCGCGGCGCGCGAGCAGGATCGCGCGCCCGGCCAGACGCGCATCGCCGAGGCGGTGGCGCGCCATCTCTACAAGCTGATGGCATACAAGGATGAGTACGAAGTCGCTCGGCTGCTCTTGCGCGAAGGGGCGGACTCGGAGATCCGCGACCAGTTCCCGGGCGGCGCCCGCGTCTACTGGCACCTGCACCCGCCGTTTTTGCGCGCGCTGGGGATGAAGCGCAAGCTGAAGCTGGGTCGCTGGGCGCGCCCCGCGCTGCTCCTCCTGCGCGCGCTTCGCCGGCTGCGCGGCACGCCGCTCGATCTTTTCGGACGGGCGGAGGTGCGCAAGGTCGAGCGCGCGCTCATCGGCGAGTACCGCGATCTCGTGCTGCGCTCGCTGGAGACGCTCTCGCCGTCCACGGACGACGCCGCGGCGCAGATCGCCGAGTTGCCCGACCTGGTGCGCGGCTACGAGTCGATCAAGCTGCGCAACGTGGCGCGCTTCCGCGAGCGGGCGGCCGCCCTCGAGGCCGAGGCGCGCCAACGCGCTCGCACATTGCCTCTGTCCGCCGGAGGCTAATATTCTCCATAACGGCCCTTCACCGAATCCAGCAGCTTGTTGGGGTCGTATCCGACGCCGTCCTTGAAGACGCAGATACTTGCGCACCTCCGGCCCGAGAGCATCCACGCGCTGGGCATCGGCAGGCTCGGAGTACGACAAGCCCGCCAGGTAGAGGAGAGGAAGCCAACTACGCATCTTTGCTCTCATGCGATCTCCTGGAGTCTGCCCCGTAGCAAGGCCACGAATGAAGAACTCCGTCCCCGTGAGAAGCGCGAGGTCGCCGCGCCGCCACACCAAACAGCAGAGCCGTCTGCTAATTCCCGCAGCGCATGAGTAGCTGCCGAATGCGGTTCGCGAACGCGCCCGGGGTCTGGTAGGTCTCATGTCGTTGAGACGAGCCCTCAAGCGTCTGATGCCTGGCGCGCTGCTGCTGGCGGCGGTGGCAATCCCGCACATGCCGTCCTTATGGCGTCCGGTCCTCGAGCTCTTGCCCGTCTATTTCGCTCTGGTGTTCGTCGGCGGCGTCCTGCTGGCCTGGCGATTCGACCGCAGCCGCGTCGCGCTCACGCTCCTGGCGCTCGCCCTTGCCGACCGCGCGATGCTCCACGGCGGGCCCAATGTCCGTGGGGCCGTCGCCCTGCTGCTGCCCATCAACCTCGCCGCTTTCTCGTGGCTCAAGGAGCGCGGGCTGCTCACTCCGCGCGGCTCGATCAAGCTGGGCGCGCTGGTGCTGCAAGCGCTGGCCGTGGCCCCGCTCGCGCGGGCGCATGCGCCCGCCGCCGTCTCTTTCTGGTTGAGCCACCCGCTGGTGAGGTGGCCGGCGCTGGGCGCGGTGCCGTTGCCCCAGCCCGCGCTCGCGGCCTGGCTGCTCGCCGCGGGGCTTGCCGTGGCCCGGTTCGTCAAGCGGCCCGGGGCCATGGAGGCGGGCTTGTTGTGGGCGCTGCTGACCGCCTTTCTTGCGCTGCTCGCCGGCAAGACCGAGCCTCTGCTGACGTTCTACTTCGCCACCGCTGGGCTCATCCTCGTGGTGTCGCTCATAGAGACGTCCCGCAGCATGGCCCTCGACGACGAGCTGACCGGCTTGCCCGGACGACGGGCCCTCAACGAGGAGCTGCTCAAGCTGGGCAACCGCTACGCCATCGCCATGGTCGACATCGACCACTTCAAGAGCTTCAACGACGACCATGGGCACGACGTCGGCGACCAGCTGCTGCGGAAGATCGGCGCCAGGCTCCTGTCGGTGGGGGGAGGCGGTAAGGCTTTCCGCTATGGCGGCGAGGAATTCTCCGTGCTGTTCGACGGCAAGACGATGGAGGAGGCCGCTCCCGTCCTCGATAAGTTCCGCGCCGAGATGGCTGCCGCCCCCTTCATCGTCCGCGCGAGGAGCCGGCCGCGCAAGAAGCCGTCTGCTCCCCTGCCGGGCGGCAGCCAGAAGAAGGTGTCGGTCACGGTCTCGATCGGCGTGGCCGAGCCCGACGAACGCCATGGCACACCCGACCAGGTCATCAAGGCCGCCGACGCCGCCCTCTATCGCGCCAAGCGCTCGGGGCGCAACAAGCTTTGCACCTAGCTATTTTGTCCTGAGCCAGACCTGCCGATCAGTGGCCGACGCCGACGAGCACGTCGCTTGCCTCGGCGTCACGCACGGCTGCGTCGGCGTCGTCGGGAAGGAGGAAACGCTCCTTCACGCTCTGCCGGACGAATCGCTCGACGGCCTTCACGTAGCCCTCGTGGCTCTTGTACAGCTCCTGGAGCGAGGGCCGCGGATCACCCGCCGCCTCGGCCTGCTCTTTCGTCACCGGCAAGGGCAGGAACATGCCGTTCAACTCGCAGAGCTCGCCGTCGGCGTAGGGGGCGCGGCGAAGGTTCCATCCGGTCAGCGTCGCGGTAGGAACGCCCACCACGGGAACCTCGACGCCGCCGAGATCGATTCCGATCTCGCTCACCCGCGGCACGAGGACGCGGTAGTTCGCGAGGACCGGAGGATGACCCCAGTTGGTGATGATCCCGCGGTTCTGGGAGACGAAGGGGCCGAAGTCCAATTCGCCAAGCGCGTTGAAGAGCCCGTTGTAGGTCACGCCCGGGATCGCCGGGAAGCCCACCTCCTCGCGGTCCTTGGGCGGCACCAGCAGCCCCTCGTCCACCGTCGCGCGGCGGCTTGGCGGCGCCTCGATTCCCTTCGTCACCCACTCGTCGAGGTCCGTGAAGATCGCCCGCAGCGCGGGCCCGGGGTACACGGGATTGTTGAGCTGCTGGCACAAACCCCGGTCAGGGACCGAACCGAATCCGCTGAAGTGCTGGAGCCCCGCGACCACGTAATGTCGCGCGTTCTCGGGCAGCTCCACCTCGTGGCCGAAGCCGTCGGTGTCGACCAGCGAGGATTGCGCCCACCAGTACTCGTTCGACGTGTCGGTCTGCACGAAGAGCGGATCGGTCGCCGGCCGCTTGAGGATCCCGTCGGTCAGCGGCCCTTTCTCGATCCCGAGCGCGACCAGCGGATTCACGCGGACGCCGAAGTTGAAGGGGAACGTGACCTGCGGAATGAAGCGGTCGCGGTGCTCGGTGGACCAGGGATGGACCTGCCCGAATCGGTAATTGAGCCCGAGCTTCACCGCGCCGGAGATGTGCGCATGGACCGCGTCGAACACGCGGCCGCCGGTCAGGTCCTCGTTGAAGCCTTGGTAGACGTAGTCTCGAATGTAGACGCCGGACTGGGACGCTCCATACAAGATCGAGGTCTTGACCCCTCCGCGAGTTGCCAGCGGATTCCGCATGCCGGCGTCGTCCGCCGTCCGGTGTCTCAGGAAGGAGGCGAAATCGCGCTGCGCCGCGTATCCAAGTCCCATGATGCGGGTGTCCTCGGCGACGTAGTTGAGCTGGTACACCATCCCGGTCTGAAGGCCGCCGGCGACGCAGAGGTGGTCACGGTCGGAAAAGGACCACTGGGCGTTCGGCACCAGCGTGCCCGCCGGAATCGGAGACGCAGAAGGCCGGGGCGAGTCGCTCGGGCGGACGAAAAGCTCATCGTTGGCCTTCTCCGAGAGAACGGCGGGATAACCCTTGATCCCCGGCGAGCCGCTCAGCGGCACGCAGCTGGTGCCGCCTCCCTCGGGGAAGCTGAACTCGTCGGCCAGCTCGATGGTGATCCGCTGGGTCACCGGGGTGCCGTCGCGGTGCAGCGGAGCCGGTACCCTGAGCGTGAGGCCCCCGCCACCGGGCTGCACGTCCGCTCCCCAGCCCACCCAGGCCATCGCGAAACCCTGGTTGAGGAAGAAGCCGTTGCCGAAGTCGGCCTGCGAGGTCGGATTGTTGTTGAAGGGGCTGTTCGCAAAAGAGAGGAAGAGAAGGAGACTGCCGCGGTTGTTGATCTCCGAGACGAGCTGGTGGTTCCACTTCGAGAGATCGGCCGGATACAACAGCATGTAATCGGCATCGAAGGACACGAGGCCGTCAGCGTTCCGCGGCGCCAGGTTCAAATCCGTGATGATGGCGTTGCGCGGATCGGTCGGGTCGATCTGGAACTCGACCGTGCCTCGCACCTTCTCGTAGGCTCCTCCCGAGCCGAAGGCGTGGCCTCCAGCGACGATCACGTCGCTCGCCGGATGAAGGAAAACCTTCGTCAGCTTGGCGGCGACCGCGGCGCTTGCGCTCCAGCAGACTGCTGCAGTCCACAGCGCCAGCAGGCGAGACATCCGAAGCCCGCTCGACCGGTACGTTGCGACATTCGTGTCCATGGGTTTTCCTCGATGACGCAATGGAAATGCGGCCCCTGCGAAACCATTCCGCGGCAGCGGCAGTCAAGACGCGATGCGCCAGCAGCCTTGGACAATCGTCGGTTCGACGCATGCCGGACTGAGAGAAGGATGCGCGCCGTGCCGCTTTCCCGGCTCGCAGTGTCGCGGTACACTGGCGAGACGGCGAAGCCCGAGCGGACCGCGCCGTAAGGCTTAAGTATGGCTACGCCTCCGTCGATCATACCCACCGAGCCGATTGGCAGTATCCCAAGACCCGTCGATCTCATCGAGAGAGTCGCCAGAGCCGACAGCGAGGATCCCGACCTCGCTGCTCTCTACGAAGTTGCCATTCGAGACACCATCGAGCGGTTCGAAGCCACAGGCTCACCGGTCGTTACCGACGGCGAACAGAGCAAGTATCACAATTTCGCGACGTACTGCGTGCATGGGCTTGCGAATATGGCCCCGGACGGCTTGACAATCCTCTTCGCAAACGGTCACACGCGCCGCATGTCGCGGCTCACAAGCGGGCCGTTCCGTTATAGGCGGTACGCAGACGGTTACCTGGATGTAGCCATGCGCTATGCGCACGTGCCGGTCAAGCAGGCGGTGATATCGCCTTCGTGCTTGAGTCTGATGTACCCATCCGAGACGATTCCGGATTATTCGCGCGAGCAATTCATCGAGGATCTGCTGAACGAGCACGAAACCGAGATACGGCGCTGCCTGAAAAAGGGCGCGCACAAGGTTCAGGTGGACTTCACCGAAGGACGACTGGCCGTGAAGATCGATCCCTCCGGGCATCTTCTCAACAGCTTCATTGACTTGAACAATCTCGCGCTGTCGCGGTTCTCGCCGGAAGAGCGCAGGCGCATAGGGGTCCATACCTGCCCGGGGAGCGATCTCGATTCGACGCACAGCGCGGACGTCGATTACACAGAGTTGCTGCCCAGCTTGTTTGAGCTGAGGGCGGGAAATTTCTACATCGCGCTTGCGGGTGAGCGGGACCGCCGGCACGCCCTGAGAATCATAGGCAAATACCGAAAACCGGATCAGCAGATTTTCGTCGGAGTCATTTCTCCGATCGACCCACGCATCGAGACCCCAGAAGAAGTGCGCGACCGTGTGCTCGAAGCCTCTGAGTACATACCGATCGAGCAACTCGGTACTACCGACGACTGCGGATTCTCGCCTTTCAGTGATGACACTTCCACCAGCCGTGACACTGCTTTCGCCAAGATCCAGGCGCGTGTCCTGGGCACGAAGCTTGCCGAGGAACTCATCGGAGATCGCTTGTGACCACGAGTGGCGACGAAGGCGAGCTACTGCGATCGGTTGCCCTGCAGAATGCAAAAAGCATTCTCGTCGCACGCCAGCGTGCCGAGCGGCGACGCGAGGCGTACCTGGCGGAAGCGCAAAGGCTCAGTCGCACGGGAAGCTTCGGCTGGACTGTTTCCACTGGCGAGATCAACTGGTCAGAGGAAACCTTTCGAATCTTCCAATACGACCGAACGACGATACCGACCGTGGAACTTGTTCTGCAACGGGTTCACCCGGAAGACGCCGCCCTGGTGAAGCAGACAATCGAACGCGCGTCGCAGGATGGAAGGGATTTTGATCATGAATATCGCCTGGTGATGCCGGATCGTTCCGTGAAACATGTCCATGTTGTCGCTCATGCCTCGAGGGATGAATCGGGCGGCATCGAGTTTGTGGGAGCGGTGATGGACGTCACCGCGGCAAAGCAAACAGAAAGAAGAATTCGACAGATCATCGACACGATTCCCGCGCATGCCTGGAGCAGCGTGCCTGACGGCTCCGTTGATTTCGTCAATCAGCGTTTCGTGGACTTTACCGGTCGATCAATCGAGGAGCTACTGGGCTGGGAATGGGGTTCCTCAATTCATCCCGATGATCTGTCCAGTCACGTCGGTTTGTGGCGCGCAGCGCTGGCAGCTGGGGAGCCGATGGAGAGTGAAGTGCGGGTGCGGAGCAGGGACGGGGATTATCGCTGCTTGCTGATGCGCAACGTGCCGTTCCGCGATGAGCTGGGAAACATCGTTAAATGGTACGGAACCGCTATCGAGATCGAAGACCGCAAGCGGGCCGAGATGTTGCTGGCCGGTGAGAAACGGCTTCTCGAGATGATAGCCAGGGGCGATTCTCGCGCCTTCATCCTCGATGCCTTATGCCGGCTCGTGGAAGAACTGGCCAGCGGCTCTCTGTCTTCGATCCTTTTGTTGGACTCGACCGGCAAGCGCCTTCGGCACGGCGCAGCGCCCAGCCTGCCAATACCCTACACTGACGCAATCGATGGCGGCGCCATCGGCCCGGCTGCAGGATCGTGCGGAACGGCCGCTTACCGTGCAGAGCCAGTGATCGTCTCCGACATCGCCACAGATCCCCTGTGGGCCGATTACCGCGATCTGGCCTTGGCGCATGGGCTGCGAGCATGCTGGTCGACGCCGATACTAACCTCGGAAGGAAGGGTGTTGGGGACGTTCGCGATGTACTATCGCGAACCGCGCAGCCCCACTCTGCGCGAGCAAGATGTCATAGAGCAGATCACGCATCTTGCTAGTATCGCCATCGAGCGCGAGCAGGCGGAAGAAAGGCTGCGCCAGGCGCAGGCCGATCTCGCACGCGTCAGCCGGGTGACCACCATGGGAGAGCTGACTGCTTCCGTGGCGCACGAAGTGAATCAACCGATTGCCGCCGCCGTCACCAATGCCAACGCCTGCTTGCGCTGGCTGGCGGGCGACATCGCCAATCTCGAAGAGGCGCGCGCGGCTGCGACGAGAATCGTGAGAGACGGAACGCGTGCGGCGGAAATCATCAGCCGGATCCGCCTGCTTTTCAAGAAGGGTACTCCGCAACGGGAGTTGGTTGATGTAAACGAAGTCATTCGAGAGACGATCGCACTCCTGCGCAGCGAGGCAACGCGATACTCCATATCCGTTCGTACGGAGCCGGCCGCAAACCTTCCCCAGATCATGGGAGATCGCGTGCAATTGCAGCAGGTGCTGATGAACCTCATCATGAACAGCATCGAGGCGATGAAGGATGTGGATGGAACCCGGGAACTCGTCATCGAGTCGCAGCAAGGTGAGAACGAGGAAGTTCTCGTGTCCGTCAGCGATACGGGCGTAGGGCTGCCCCCGCACCAGGCGGACCAGATCTTCAATGCATTTTTTTCCACCAAACCTCACGGCACCGGCATGGGACTTAGCATCAGCCGCTCCATCGTTGAGTCGCATGGCGGACGCTTGTGGGCTGCCGGCAACTCTCCGCGCGGCGCGAGGTTTTGCCTCACCTTGCCCATCAAGGTCGAGGCATGAGAATGACGCCGCACGCAGTGGCGACAGGTAGAAGCCTGCAACCTTGCCCTTACATCAAAAGTCGACACCGCTGTAATATTCGTGTACCATCATCTTGGGGGTGCGTCCTGGCTCGTCACCTCGTCGACTTGACAGTAGCTGTGCGTGCGGCGCCAGCCGACGTAAGGGAAGAAGCGCGCGCCTGTTTCGAGGAGATCGTCGACGGACTCGCCGGAATCCCGCAGGGCCACGCGTTCTGGGATTCAGTCCGCGGCACTCGGCTGTGTTTGATGGTTCGCGGCTGGTCGTTCTTCTACAGGGTCGACGGAGAGACAGTTCGCATCGTCGATGTCCTCCGGGAAGTCCGCCTGAAGTAGTGAACCCGTCTTGCGATGCTTGCAGCGCGAGCGCGGCTACTGCCGGGCCCAGGCGGGCACCGCGCCGACGATCGTTTCGAGCGGCACGCCGGTTCGTTGTGAACGGCGAAGCTGACGACCGCGCCAGATCGTGTACAGGACGGGCAGGACCTCGAGCGTGAGAAACGCGCTGGTCGCGAGCCCCCCCAGCATGGGCGCGGCCACGCGTTTCATGATCTCGGCGCCCGAACC
>WNFG01004015.1_pt1 | contig 23948 bp, 22 predicted proteins | sample 5400431 | NCBI WGS metagenome assembly WNFG01 (sample SAMN13153346, study PRJNA577476) | soil metagenome | isolation source: 120 cm saprolite under Douglas fir tree site 2 hole 3 replicate 2 | place: USA:California | collected 2015-04-18 | reverse complement strand
GTCGAGGAAAATACGCTTGAGGTTCACATCTCCGCAGTTCGCAAGGCGCTCGGATCCGATCGGGCAACCCTGAGGACGTCCTTCGGTCGTGGCTATCGTCTTGTGGGAAATTGGACGATTCGGAAAAAGAGAACGATGGCAGACCCGGTTGTTCTTGATCCGACGCGAATGCTCGTCCAAGCGGCTCAGACCAATCTTCCCGCAACAACGTCTGAGATCATCGGTCGAATCGCCGCTGTGCAGCAGCTGCAGGAGTTCCTCTCCGCCTACCGGATGATCACGCTGACCGGACCCGGCGGAATCGGGAAAACCGTGCTTGCGCTGGAGGTGACCCGCAGCCTGTTCCGGGCCTTCGATCGTGATTGCTGGCTTGTTGATCTGGTTTCGCTGTCCGATCCAGGGCGCGTTCCGTCTACGGTCGCGAGCGTCCTTGGCTTGAAGTTGGGTAGTGAGGAGACCTCCGCGGAGTCCGCCGCTCGCGCCATCGGAGGAAGGAGGTTGCTCCTGGTTCTCGATAATTGCGAACACTTCATCGATGCGGCGGCAAAACTAGCAGACGCGATACAACGCATGTGTCCGCACGTCTACGTGCTTGCGACGAGCCGCGAAGTGCTGCGAATCGAGGGCGAACACGTTTATCGCGTTCCTCCGCTGGATGTGCCGCCCCAGCATGACGAGGAATCCGGCAGCATTCTTGGACATAGCGCTGTACAGCTTTTCATGGCCAGGGCGAGGGCGTCGGACTCAGACTTCTTATCGTACCAAGCAAACCTTCGGGCGATCGCTGCCATCTGTCGGCGCCTCGACGGCATACCGCTCGCGATCGAATTTGCGGCGGCTCGTGCTGCAACGCTCGGACCCGAACTGGTTCTTTCCCGACTGGATGAGCGATTCGGACTGTTGACCGGCGGGCGCCGAACGGCGCTGCCCCGGCATCAGACGCTGCGCGCCACGCTCGATTGGAGCTACGACCTGCTACCTGACCCGGAACGGTGCCTGCTGCGCCGACTGGGTGTTTTCGCCGCCGGGTTCACGCTCGAGGCAGCAACTGCCGTGATGAGCGACCAAGGCTGCACCGCGTCCGCTCTCCTTGAACAGATCGCCAATCTGGTCGCCAAGTCGCTGGTAACATTGGACGGGTTGGCGCCTACCGGTCGTTGGCGGCTCCTCGAGACATTACGGGCGTATGCGCTCGAAAAACTTGCCGAAAGCGGCGAAACAGAGCAGGCTGCGCGCTGTTGCGCCGAATTCTTTCGAGATCTCGTCGGGCCGGCCATGCATGGCTCGCCGGCATTGTGTACCGTCGAGGATATGGCGCGCTATGGGCGAGAAATCGACAACGTGCGCGCGGCCCTCGACTGGTCCTTCTCCCCGGTCGGCCACGTTGCGATCGGCGTCGCTCTGACCGCCGTACTCAATCGGCTGGTGAACTCGGCACCCACATCTTCGTAGTGGTGCGTGACTCGTCCGGGCGACCGGCAGAGCATCATGAGGTATGGGCCGCGTCGCCTCGAACGCGATACCACATCGCGTAGAGCGCAGGCAGGAAGAACAGGGTCAGGACCGTGGCGACAAGGAGACCGCCCATCATCGCATAGGCCATGGGCCCCCAGAAGACTTCTCCCGCGATCGGTATCAGCCCAAGAACCGCAGCCGCCGCGGTCAGCAGGATGGGCCGAAGGCGGTGCGTCACGGCATCGACGATGGCATGCCATCGGTCCATCTTCTCATTTTCATTCGCCTGAATCTGCGCGATGAGCACGACCGAATTGCGGATGATCATGCCGGTGAGTGCAAACACTCCCAGCATCGCAACGAACCCGAAAGGCTTGTGCGAGAGCAATAGCGCCAACGTGACGCCGATGAGTCCGAGGGGTGCGGTGAGCATCACGATCGCGAGCTTCTGCACGCTTTGTAGCTGAACCATCAGAATGAGCAGCATCAGAATGAACATGACCGGAATCACCGCCAGGACTGACCGTTGACCCTTGGCGCTCTGCTCGACGGCTCCGCCATCTTCCAGCCTATAGCCTGGCGGCATCGACGAGCGAATCTTTTCCACGGCATCGGCCAGTTGCCGATTGACGGTCGCGGCTTGAATCCCCGGCACGATATCCGCCTGAACGGTAATCGTCGGCAGCCGATCCCGGCGCCAGACCACGGGTTCCTCGAGGCCGTAGGTAAAGCTCGCAATTTGCGCGAGAGGCGCGGAATTGCCATTGAGCAGATGGATCTGCAGATCGCGAAGTGCCCCGAGATCTCTACGATCTTGATCCACGGCACGCCCACGCACGTCGACCAAGTAGATATCATCTCGCAGTTGCGTAACCGTCCGGCCTGATAGGACGTCGTTCAATGACTTCGCCACTTGTTCCGACGTCATGCCGACCAGCCGTGCCTTCTCTTGGTCAACCGTGACGAGCACCGAACGACCCATATCGTACCAGTTGAAGTTGATCGTCCGAGTATTGGGATTCGACCGGAGCGCTGTAGAGACCTCGACCGCGAGTGTCCGAACCATACCGATGTCTGACCCGCCCACCCGGTACTGAATGGGCCAGTCTACGGGCGGTCCAAGCTGGAGCGGCTCCACTCGCGACAGCACCGCCGGAAACTGCTCATCGAGCACTTTCTGTAGCCGATCACGCACGCTGTCGCGCACGTCGTAGCTTTTGGTGACCACCACGGCCTGGGCAAAATTGGCGTTCTCGAGTTGCACATCCAGCGGCAGATAGAACCGTACCGCTCCCGCTCCGACGTAGAAGCTGTGAGACTCGATATCCGGGTCATCGAGCAGGAGCCTCTCCAAGCGCGCGACCTCGCTTTGAGTGCCGGCGATCGATCCATTGTGCGGCAGCGTGAGGCTAACGAGCAGCTCCGCTCGGTCGGCGGCCGGGAAAAACTGTTGCTCCACCAAGCTGAAGGCGGCGAGCGAGAGGACGAACAGTGCCACCGTTCCGGCGACTACCCAGCGACGCCGTCGCAAAGCCCACACCAGTTGCTTTCTAAACAGGGCTGTCATTCGGCTCTCTTGATGCGGCGCCTCCTGTGCAGGCCGTTCCTTGAGAAGGAGATTGCCGAGGTAGGGTATGAAGATGATGGCGACGAGCCAGGACACCAGCAGCGCAATGGCCACGACGGCGAAGAGTGTGAAGCAGTATTCACCCGCACCACTTTTGGCAAAGCCGACCGGGAGAAATCCGGCGACGGTCACCAGTGTGCCGGTCAGCATGGGAAAGGCCGTGGACGTGTACGCAAAGGTGGCCGCCTTGAAGCGATCGAAACCTTCCTCGAGCTTTCGAATCATCATTTCCACCGCAATCATCGCATCGTCCACGAGAAGACCGAGGGCAATGACCAGCGCACCGAGTGAAATGCGTTGTAGGCTGATGCCTTCTATGCTCATCACAACGAAAGTGATCGCGAGCACCAGCGGGATGCACACCGCGACTACCACACCCGCGCGCACACCTAGGCTGACGAAGCTGACCAACAACACAATCGCAACGGCCTCGGTGAGTGCGCGCGTGAAGTGACCCACCGACTCCTCCACGACTTCCGGCTGGTTGGCCACCCGATGCGGGTCTATCCCCAAGGGCAAATCCTCTTCAACCCGATGCATGGTGGTCTCGATATCCTTACCCACGTCCAGAATGTTGCCGCCCTTGACCATTCCCACGGCGAGACCGATGGCAGGCTCGCCGTTGTAGCGGAACAGCGAGGTGGGCGGGTCTTCGTAGCTACGGCTCACTTTGGCAAGATCGCGCAGCGGTACCAGCCGGCCATTCACGTTGATGCTCAACTGCTCGATATTCTCAATCGTTTTGAGTTGGCCGCTTACGCGCACAGCTACCCGATCGCGGGACGTTTCTACGACGCCGGAAGCACTGACGGAATTCTGTGCGCGCAGCGACTCCGCTAGCTGATCGGTGTTGATGCCGCGCCCGCCCAGCTCGCGCGTCGAAAAGTCGACATAAACGACTTCGTTCTGCACGCCGATCAGATCTACCTTGCCGACATTCGGAACGCGCAACAGCTCCGAACGAACCGATTCCACGCGATCGCGCAGCTCCCGGTAAGTGAAGCCGTCGGTCGTGAAGGCGTAGATGACGGCATAGACATCGCCAAATTCATCATTGAAGAACGGCCCCTGGGTACCCTGCGGCAGAGTTTGCCGAATGTCCGCGATTTTCTTGCGCACCTGGTACCATTGATCGGGTACCGCCGACGGGGGAGTTTGATCCTTCAGGTTCACCATCAACGTGGCTTCGCCGGGCTTGGTATAGCTGGAGATGTAGTCGATCCACTGCAACGACTGCAAGGCCTTTTCCAAGCGATCCGTGACTTCGCGCGCCGTGTCCTCCGCGGTGGCGCCGGGCCAGACGGCGCGCACCACCATGACTTTGATGGTAAACGGCGGATCCTCGTCTCGCCCGAGATGATCGAAAGAGAGCAGTCCGGCCACCGCGAGCAGGACCATCAGGAATCCCACGAATGACTTATGTTCAAGCGCCCAGGCGGAGGCGTTGAACTGGTTCATGTCCCGGAATCCGGTAGTAGCCGCACCTTTTGCCCTGCGAGCAGCTTGTGCACGCCGGCAGTGACGATGCGCTCGCCGCTCCGAAGTCCGCTCGATACCTCGACACTATCCGTGTCATAGCGAATCACGACGATCGGGCGCAGCTCGATGGTTTGATCATCCTTCACGATCCACACCGCACTCTTGCGATCCTTTTCGTACAGGGCGGTGGAGGGAATTCGGATGCCTCGAGCTGCATGCCCGGCTTCGAGAGTGACGACGGTGTTCAGTCCCAGTCGCCAACCGGGCGGTTGGCCGGGCAGAGTGCACTTCACTCGGTAAGTGCGGGTGACAGGGTCGGCGCTGGGGGAGACCTCGCGCACCGATGCGACGAGCGGCTTATCGCGCGCCGACAGAAGGGCGGCCGCGACCGTCTTGGCATTCCGGACTGCATCAACTTGAGTATCGGCCACATCAAACACCACGTCCAGCTCCGATGGCTGAGCGAGCGTCGCGACCGCCTGGCCCTGGCCGAGTACTGCACCAACGTCCGCGGATACTCGCGTGATGACCCCGTCCCGGTCCGCGCGCAACGTCGTGTAGTTCAACTGGCGGTGGCGCAGATCCAAGTCGGACGTGGCTTGCTGCAACCGCGACTGCGCGGTCTCGGCAGCGGTCTGCTGCTCTATGTACGCCGTGCGCGTGGTGAGCCCTCGCTCGAGTAGGTGACGATAACTCGCTTCCTCCGACGTGGCACGGGCCAACTCCGCCTGTGCCGCGCTCACGGCGCTCTGCGCCGATTCCATCGCTACTTTTTCATCGGAGGGGTCGAGCTGAGCCAAGACCGTGCCCGCGCTGACGGATGCGCCGACCTCTGCCGGGCGCGCAATCAGCTTGCCGGCAACCTGGAAGCCGAGATCAGACTCGTGGCGCGCACGAATCTCCCCGGTGTACGTGACGTTGTCACCGTACTGCCCGGTCCCCACGATTGTGGTGCGCACGGGACGAACGTCCGGGCTGGCTTCGTGCTTGCCGTGGCACGCTGTGAGCAACGCGATGACTCCTAGAAATCCACCTCTAGTGACAATTCGTGTAGTGTTCATCGTGGTTCTTGCCCTGCCCAATGAGTCAGTGCGTTGCGATCGGTATACCGTGAGTGCCAAACCATGCATCGACGCTGTCGTACCAGGGCTCCCGCGTCTGCGGATCGAGGAGTACGTCAAAGCTGTTCGATACCCTCAGCGTGTCGGCAAAATCGATCAGGAAAGTGAAGGTCGCCTGCGCTTGCGACAGCTCCGCATTCAGTGAGGCATCTTGCGCGCTGATCAAATCAGTAATCGAGACCACTCCTCGTGCGTACGCATCCGCGACTTTCGTGTAGTTCTCGTGCGCCGCCGTCGCCGCCTCGCGTGACAGGGCAATCGCCGGATACGACGACGGAACGCGCGCAAGAACGGAACGCGCCCGCGCATCGACGGCGTCCACAGTAGCGTCCCGTTGCGCGTCGAGCTGCCTGAGCTGATGTCGGCTCTCAGACAGCCTCGCTTTGAGCGCCCCGCCTGAGAAAATGGGAATGGTTGCTTGGATGCCGACGAACCACGCACTGTTGTTCGGAGTCAAAGGCGTGCGCCCCGACGCCGCGCCACCGCGGCTGAATTCATCGCCGGCAATGCCGACGGCGGCGAGGTCCGGGATAAAGAAAGCACGGCGTGCCGAGGTCACCTCGCGCTCCTGACCTGCGAGAAGTTCGTCTGCCCGTTTTACTTCCGGTGAATATTCATGAGCCTGCGCAAGGATGAACTCGCGAAATACGGTCCACTTCGCCGGGGTATCCAGATATCTTTGCGTGTGCGGGCTTGCGATCCATTTGAGAGGTTCATCGATCCCTGCATCAGCAACCACGAGTGGATGCGATGAGTCGTCATGCATGAGCCGACTCAACTCCACCGTGGCCTCCCGAACGTTGGCTTCGGCAGTGAGCAGGTCCTGCCGCGCAGTCGCCATTTGGGCCACCCACCGCAGGTAGTCGGATCGAGTCGACAGCCCGACGGCCTCGCGCGCCCGCGAAGTCTCGAGATTTTGACGCGTGTTCTCCACATTCTGCCGGCGTACGCTCTCCACGGACTTAGCGCGCAGCAAGCTGAAATATGACGTGGCGGTCAGTTGAAGAGTGTCCAACAATTCTTGACGCGCCTGTTCGTTGGCAGCGGCAGCGAGGTGCCGCGACACCGACCAGCCGGCCCAGGCGCCGTCGCGGTAGAGCGGAACTTGCGCTATCCCACCCGCCTCGCTGGTGCGCTGCGCCAGCAGCAGGGGATTCGCATGACTCGCATCGATCTGGGTGTGGGATACATTGGCGGCGAGACTCGGCAACACAGCACTACGCGCAATCCGTGTCTGGTCCGCAGCGATATCCGCTCCAAGGCGTGACGCCCGAAGAGTGGGATTGCTGCGGATCGCCGCATCCAACGCCTGCAGCAAGCTGACAGGGCTTTGATCCTGCGTATTGTCGGCTCCGAGCTGCACGGCATCGGTGAGATCATCCCAGCGCGGGGAGAAACCGATGAGCTGTGCGGTGTGCATGTTGACGACGAGGCGCTCTTCGCTGGGAACCGCCACCTCGAGGTTAGCTGCATCATCGCCCTCGACGATTCGTTGAATATCAAGCGCGATACGGCGCGCGAGACGCGCTGTCCACTCCGCGTCGGAGGAAGTCGAAAGCAGTATTCCCTGCTCGACCTCGCTTCGACCGAGCAACGAAAAGGTCGGCAATTTGCGTTGAGCCAGCTGGTCCGCGAGCGAACGGAGGTCATCGCCGGAGAGCCGCATCAGCGGGGCAATGTACACCGCATCTGTGCCTGGCGGCAGAGCGGCGAGGGAATCGGTCAGGCTATTGGTCGGGCGCAGCACGATGGTTGCACCGGTGGCGACTTCGAGCTCCGTGGCCTTCATCTGCAATTCCCGTACGACTTGGAGCGCCAACGGGTCTGCCAGCACCGCCAAGTGTGAGAATCCGACGATCCGGTGAAACGAGCGGACTTGGTCCTCGACCCTATGGAAGGTAGTGACGTAGGTGAAATTATGACGACCGCTCGCACCGCCCTTCATTGGAAAGCTCTGAAGCACGGGGTCCAGGACGGAGGCCGCAATGGTGGGCTTCGGGAACTTACTTCGATGCGCGACCATGTGGCTTGCCGCGAACCCGAGTGTCACGACGACGTCGACCTGCGGATCGGCTTCCAGTCGATCGAGGGCCGCGTTCAGTGCCGATACGCTCCAATCGCCGTTCAGCCGCGTTCGAGGCGCGACGGTCAGCGTGAGACCGTCGCCATAGACTTCCGCGGCTGCATGCTCGAGAGCGTCCGCGCTCAAGCCTTCTCGCGCTTCGGGGCCATCGATGAGGACACCGACGCGTACCTGGCGCGTCAACGCCGGCGCGTTAGCCGAGTACAGGATTGAGATTCCCAGTATCCAGGCGATGGGCGCCCATGGCGATGCTCGGAACACGCGGGCTACTAGGCGAACAGAATGCGCGCCGCACGGAGAAGCGGCGACTTGTTCTGAAAACCTCGTTGTCGTATGGCGTTATCCACCGATAACGGTCCTCCGCCGAGCACCGCGAACACCGCGATCATGACCGCCCAAAAGACGCCGAATTCATAGCCGCCCTCGGGCAACGCCCATACGTAGCCAATCTTAAAATGTCCGCCCCACAGCATCGACAACAGCAAATACACCGATCCGAGCAATGCGACGGGGCGTGTGAAGAGTCCCAACACGAGGCCGATCGCGGTAATGAGCTCGACCGATCCGGCAAGCAACACCTGCATCGCAGGCATATCCAGGCCGAGGCTCGCAAAATAGAGGGTGTAGATCTTGAATTGGAACGGACCGCCGAGGACGTGACTTCCGAAATGGGGGACGAACATCAAGCCGACATAGATTCTGATGAATGTCAGCGCCGCTGTATCGAGCCATGCCTCCCGCGAACCCGCCGATGCGGCGGCAGATTTAGCGCGCAGGATGAACTGTACGAACACCAGCGCGCCCAAAAGCCAGCCCAGAAGTTCAAACCCCGGCACACCCGGTCCCGTTGCGACCAGTAGGTCAAGATCATCTGGCTTTAGGGCGGCGATATTGGTTGGAGGGTTCAAGCGCAAAATGCTGAACAAGCGCGAAACCACGGCTGTGGTCAGAGCCAATGCGGCAATGGCCGTGAAAGAGCCCCGTAGGTGCCAGATTGCGGATATCAACAGCAGCGCCATCCAGATCGTGGTCGACCCGGCAAACCAGGCGGTAACGGGTTGGCCGAGAAGAACGCTTGAGCCCCATCCGATCATGATGACGGCGACGGCCAGTGTCGCACGACTCAGCCAGCGCACGTAACTATCGATAATCATGACATTGCTTCCTCAAGATTGAAACGTTCTTACCCCTAATCTTGCGAGTACACCCATCCCACTCGGGACGTCGTTGAGGTTTACGAGAGCGCTAGGCTGCCGAACCCGGCAGCCCGGTGACCGTCGCCGGACCACGCTTTACAATGACGACCATCATGCGACGCCGATGGCTGCCTTCCTCGTAGAGTTGATCGAATTCATCACGCAGCGCCTGCTCGTAGGCGGCGGCATCCCAGCCAACGAACGGGAAAGACACGATGTCGTTCAGATGAAACGTGTATGGAACGGTGACGAATTCACCGCCCTTGAGCGGGACGATGAATGGTTCGTCGCGGCTTGGCTCATCGATATGATAGACGAAGCCTAGGCTCTGTAGAATGTCGAGAGTTCTTGGTGAATTGCGCATCCAATAAGCGTTCCAGCCGACCGGTTTCTGACCGGTGGCTTTTTCTATGCTTTCCACCCCATCGGCAATAAAGCGGCGTTCGGCGTCGGGATCGAGTGCGTAGCTGTTTTCCCAAGTGCGCCCGTGAGCGGCTGCTTCATGGCCACGTTTGACGATTTCGCGCGCCAGATCTGGCGCTTTGTCCACTGCGTGGCCGATCATGAACGATGACATTTTGATCTTGTGCTTGTCCAGCAGATCCAGAATGCGTGGGATGCCCTCATACACTCCATATTGAAAGAACGCGTTGGTAGGCAAGTCGGGTAAACCTTGCTGGATAGGATCGGGAATCACACCGCCCGCGCCGGAGATGGGCTGCCCGCCGGCCTCAAACATGAGCGAGACACTCACGGCCAAGCGTGCACCGTGAGGCCAAGTTGAAGTTGTATCGGGCATGTGCGCCTCCCTCGTTGCATTCTGATCAATCGAGCTCCCATAGACTGCCGCCGGAACAGCCAACACTGCTGCGCGCGCGAGGAGCGTCCGGCGCGAGATTTTATGCTGGTCATCGGGGAATCGTACTTCCAACGGCTTCGCTGCCCGACGCCATCGATCAGCCGTGCCAAGCAACTTTGATCCCGGACCGCTAGTGGATCTTCCCGGATCGCCGGTCCTATTTTCCAATCGCACGTCGGGGATCGCGCGGACGTTTCGTAGACTCGGCGGGATCACACCCTCGAAGTACAAAGCAGAGAGCAATTGCCTTTCCAGAACGTGAGAGAAAAGGCGGCGGGCCCACCTGTGCACAGAGGCCCCCCTGTCCGAATGAGATCAGTCACACACCTTTGTATACAAGGCGGGTAAAGAACGCCGGTCCAATAACAAAGCCGCCCCATTTGGCATCAAATTGTGCCGTTGGTTTCGCGGCAACTATCTCGTCGAGCGACTTGCCTTGAGATTTCAGTCGGAAAACGTTTTTGCGGATCGTGACTAACATGTCGCGAAATTCCACCAGCTGAGCACGGTCGCCTATCGGACCATGTCCAGGCACGACAATCGTGTTCGGACCCACCGAGTCGATGTTGGCATTCGCAGCGCGAATCATTCCATCGATTCCACCGCCGACGGAGTAGTCAATGAACGGATAGTAGCCGTTCCAAAACGTGTCGCCGGTTGCAAAAACGTCCGCCTTCCGGAAATATACCGATAGGTCACCATCGGTATGCGATACGGCATAGGGCTTTACGACAATCGCCTCTCCATCGAAATCGAGGGTGTATTTGGCTTTGACGAGTACAGTCGGCCGGCCGCCTTCGGGGACGGGTGGAAATGTATAGTCCCAATCCTCCACCCGCGTAACTGCAGTAAGCCGCTTCAAGACATTTTCGTGCGCGATAATTGTTGCACCGACGGAATGAACCCAGGCATTCCCGTCTGTATGGTCCCAATGCCAGTGCGTATTCACGACGTACTTAAATGGCGTCGTGCCGATATCGTTTAGCACCTTTTCAAGTCGGGGACGCGAGACCGCGATCCCTGCGTCAACCAAAAGCCGGCCGTCCGATCCCGTCAGTACGGTTATATTCCCGCCCGATCCCGTAACAAGGGCGACATTGCGTCGCAGCGGTTGCACGACAATTGTCGCGACAGCAGCCTCGGCATTAATTTTAACCACTGGGCTTGTAGAATCTCCAAAAGCCATTCTGCTCAATAGCCCCAACATGACCAGCCATAGGCTAAGACGTACACGACATGGTTGTGGTAGGGCGTCGGAGGGTAATACACTCATTGAATAGCTCCATATGTTGATTACGCGTAATCCTGACAGCCACTGCAAGAGCGTAATAAGTGGATTGAAATGGCCGCCCGATACTTGGCCGAATGCAATGATCAATCCGACAAGCCCACCGGCCACCCCCAGTGCTTCGCTGATGACCCCGAGGGTGGGACTGCCACGCAGAGTGGTCAGTCCCACTCCCACGACGATCAGCATCAGTAATAGCGTTCCCGCAAATTCCGCCATCGCTCGACGCGCCAGCGCTAAATGGGGATCAGCCTCTGTAAAGCAGTTCGGAGCGCCCAAGCGCTGCGGAGGCGTCACCCGGACCGTACCGCTGGGTCGTTTGACCTCACTTCATCGCTCGTTGAGCGCGATGCCACGAGATCCATTTGCCGAGCCAGTTCAGTTGGGGTCAGTATTGCCTTCTGAAACAGAATATTAGCGAAGGCTGCGATCCACCTTTCGTAGTACGTCAATTTGCCAATAGCGACTTCACCAAGGCTTTCGACGCCGCGACGTTTCTCCTCTGTGTTGATGATCTTATGAAAGTCGAGGACGTCTGCGAGCGCGTGGCAGCGCTTCTCCCAAGGCTCCAACTGATGCTCGACCTGCTCGATGGGCCCGGCCTGAGCGCCTCCGATATCATTGACAAGCCGATTGAGTAGGGCAGATGTGTCCGTCATAAAGAAGTCCTTTGAGGTCGAGCGCGAAACGTTGGATCGAGCCACGCTTTGACCACGACCTGCGCACCCAGTGCCGGCGTGCGTGAGTCGAGAACCTCGATCTGGCGGCGTATCTCCTCGGGGCCTATCAATTTTTTGCCGATGAGAAGCTCACGCACGGCGGTCTCCATTACTTCGTAATAGCCAAGCGGTACATCAGCATCAACCGGATGATGATGATCGTCACGAGTGTGCGTGGACATACATCAATTCCTTTCCAGCCATGTTTCGAAGATTTCAACGTGCAGCGCGTCCCGATGAGAACCTGCATAACCGGGCCAAAGCGCGGTGAGTGGGATGGCGACCCGGTAGTAATGCCGCTTCGTACCGGCATTACGGCCAAAGCCCTCTTCCTCGTTGTCGATTCCCGCAGGCTCGATTACTTTCTCGACTGATCCGGTCCTGCCCCGCAGATAGCTCGGCACGCGATAGTGACCAACGGGAAAACGGATGGTGATGCGTACGCGATCACCCTGCGCAAAGAGCGGTTGCTCCCCTTCAGCTCTTATGATGCGCGGCGTTGACGGCTCGCGACTTGGAATAACTGCTGACATTTCAAATACCCCTCGCTAATTCCGTGGCGCCGCTGACCAGTGCGGCTAACACTGAGCTGAGTGCTGGGACCAAGTTCCGTGGCTTTTCCACTCCGTCCCCGACAAACCGGCATGCCGTCAGAGGGAACCTTGCCTCCTGAGAGGCAAATGATTCTTCCCGGATCGCCGGTCCGATTTTCCAATTGCACGATTGCCGGGCGCGAGCTTATCGGCGTATCAAGACACCACCCATCTCCTGCTGCCCGCAGATACGACCTTTGGACCGCTCACTGCTGCCGAAGGGCAAAAGTCACGCTCACGGCTTTTTCCGATCCATTCCCCCTTAGGGAACGCTGCGCTCCTCGCTACCGCGTTGATGGCGCAAGTGCACGAACTTCTCATCTCTGACTGTCCCCGTCAAACACGACCTCGACTCGCACGTACTTGGAAGCGATACGCGATCACGGTGCGGTGCCGCGCTTTCTCGGCGCCTGCCGCTCGTCATCGATCTTGAACACGGCGTCGGGAATGAATCCGTCGCGGTTCGGCGTCCTGACCTTCGGCAAACTGTCCCTGTCGAGCTTTCCATCATCGGGCAAGAGCCCGTTCAGGTTCAAAATATAAGCGGCAACCGCATAGGTATCGTCTGCGCCGAGCAGACCGGGTGCGGTGTACGGCATGGCCCGGCGAATGTAGTCGAACAGGGTGGTGGCATAGGGCCAATAGCTGCCGACAGTTTTGATGGGCTTGTCTGATCCAAGAGTTCCTTGACCGCCGGCGAGGCGATCCTTGATCCCGCCTTGGCCATTGGGCCCATGACAGGCCGCGCAATACGCTTGGTAGACCTCCTTGCCGTGTGCCACCGTGCCGCTGCCGTCCGGCAGGCCCTTGCCGTCCGGCCGGACATCGATATCCCACAGCTTGATTTCATCCGGCCTCGCGGGGCGCCCGAACTCATAGGCACCGGCGGCGGAGGCGAGCAAACCAAGGAACATTGCACCCAGCATGGAATTCCTACGCCAGGTCATTGCGAACCCTCCCTGCCGTGTCGATGCTCCAGGTCTGCTGTGCGTTGTAGTGAAAGAGCGCGTTCGTTCCCACCTGATCGATGAAGGACTGACGATCTGGCTGGACATTGCCCCTTTCGTCCGTCGAACGACTGACGATCTTCGTGGGCTTGCCGTCCCATTCCCAGTCCATCTGAAATCTAGCCTGTGCCTTCGGCAGCACGGGATGGTTCAGCTGCGCCTCCTTCCAGGTCTTGCCGGCGTCGGTGGTAACCTCAACCTTCGCGATCTTGCCGTGACCGCTCCAGGCCAGACCCGTGATGCAATTGTATCCCGCACTAATCTGCATCATTCCGGAGGGCGAGGTGATGACCGAGTTGGTTTCCATCCTGAGCTGGAACTGCCTGGCCTTGCCGTCTGCCAGCAGTTGGGTATAGCGCGCCGTCTCCCAGCGCGTCATCCATGGCTGGTCGCCGAACTTCAGACGACGGAGCCATTTGATGTGCAGGTTGCCCTCGAACCCCGGCATGATCAGTCGGATCGGAAAACCGTGAGCGGGCCGCAGCGGCTCGCCATTCTGCCCATACGCGACGATCGCGTCGTCCATGATCTCGTCCGTCAGCGGGATGCTCCGGTCGACTCCGGCCCCGTCGCCGCCCTCCGCCAGCATCCAATTCGAACTACGATGCTTTCCAACGAGCTCGATCAGAAATCTCAGCGGAACGCCCGTCCATTCGTTGGTGCTGATCAATCCATGCGTGTTCTGCACGGTCAGGGTGGGATCGGCCTTTTTCCAATTCTCCCACCCATTGCCCGTGCATTCGATAAAGTGAATGCGAGAGACCGACGACATGGCTTTGAGGTCATCCACTGTTAGAACCAGCGGCTTCTGCACCGAGCCTTCGATGAGAAGCCGGTGCCTGGCGGGGTCCAAATCGGGTACGCCTGAGTGGCTGCGCTCATAGTGGAGGTCCGAAGGCGTAATGATACCCACCAGCTTGTTGAGCGGCGTCTTGGAATTGATCGCGTTGCCCGGATCGACGTTGCGCAGCCCCGGGGCCGCCTCCGGGATGCGACTGAGCTGGACGTACTGCGATCGTTCGCTATGCCCGCCTAAAAGCGCTCCCGGAGCACGAGCCGGCACATCGGCCAGCGAGTCAGCCAAGACACTCCCTGCGACGGTTGCCCCCGCGACGCTGGTGGAGGCTGCGGTCAGGAACCTTCTGCGCGATAAGCCACCTCGCTCGGAAGGTTTTGCCACGGTATCGCGTCTGGATGTCATGCGATCTTCTCCTTTCGGCCTCACGGCGTCAGCGCGATCCGGTCGCCTTCGCCGCGACCGCCTGGAGTGCGGCCGTCATCGCAGCCACGTTCGGCGCGACGGTCTTCCCGAGTCCATGCCGCTCGGCAAGCCAGCTCGGGTCGTTGTAGGCCAGCCAAACCTTGCCCGATGCGTCCTGATAAACGAGCGCTTTCAGCGGCAAATCTATCCCTATCGGCTGGTCAGCTTGCATCAGCGGTGTGCCGCCCTTGGCGTTGCCGAAGATGAGGAGCTCGGTCGGCCGCAGCGGCAAGCCGACTGAGGCGGCTCCGGCCGCGTGGTCGACTCGGGCGAACACGGTCATGCCAAGCGCTTTGATTTCGGCCTCCAGCCGATCCATGGTCTCCTTCGGACCGAAGTTGCTAGGTACAGTCGTCAAACCACTCGCCGCCATGACTAACCCTCCGCATAACAGGGTCGCTGATGCCACCACTGCGACCAATCCAGCCACCGACAAACCCCTGCGTACCCGATTCATGCGACCGACCCTAAGGACCCATCTCGGCGACAGACGGAAGTATGGAGAAGTAAATTTCACTTGCCACTACTTAGATCCTCGGGCGCAAATGAATCTTCCCGGATCGCCGGTCGGATTTTCTAATTGCACTTTCGGCGACTCCCGTCACTCGGCGTATCGACAGTCCAGGCGTGTGCGTTCAGGCCTATTCAATAACTTCCGACCTGATCGTTCTCCTTGGTCGCGGGCCGCAATTGGTCCGGCAACGCTTTGTGCCACGGATATCCGCTTGCAGCGAGCGAATTGGAGTACTGAAACAGGTGTCTGAGAAAGTCCGGCGCAAACGCCGTGGGATGGGGATAGTCAAACGTCGCATCGATGTAGGCGACGTTGAAGTCTTCGCCTTCACGCGCTGCTGCCACTTCCAGACGATAGAGATCGTTGATGCCCTGGGCGTAAATCAACGTTTCGAGCGCCCGACGGGCGACTTTGGTTGTTCGACGTTCGACGGACAGCCATCGCGGCTCCACCCGGCCGTTGCGGATAACGTAAACATGTCGCTTTCTGGCATAAGGCCCGGTCGGATCATTGAGCTCCTGCACAAGATTGGGTGGGGCCAAAAACACCTGTGTCATCACGCCACCATCAACATGCATTTCCTGGTAACTCCTTCCATCGACTTCGACGTCGATCATGACGGGTGGAAAGATCCCGGGAATTGCGGTTGAGGCCAGCATCACCTTTCGAAACAGATCGAGGGCACGCGGATCTGTGCTTGAGGCAATCTCGCCCATATTCCACACGACGGGCTGACGAGAGTCGAGATTGGTGGTTCCGATGAGAAGCAGCCGACCCTTTGCGTACTCGCGCGCAACGCTCACGAGCAAGTCCCGCGTGACGTACTTTGCAATGATTGCCGCCAGCGGGCTGTTATCCGCAAACGCGTCGCTGGAGAAGGCGGCCAGGAGGTTGCGCGGGTGATAGACGTCGCGCGGTCCGAGCGAGCTGCAGACGGTACGCAGTACGTCGTCGTACGTCGGACCCAAAAATGCAAACGGCGCGATCAAGGCGCCGGCGCTGACCCCCGTGACAAGCTTAAACTCCGGTCGCTGGCCATGCTCGGTCCATCCGATCAGCAGCCCAGCGCCAAATGCACCCAAATCGCCGCCGCCTGAAATCGCTAGAAAGTCTGCCGGCGGCAGGTGTTCCGCGGGCCGTCCGTTCCTTAATAGCATCGCTCGCTCGCGATCGTCCGATTCGACTGCAACGTGGAGCATCGGACGGATGTCGAGCACCGGCCAATACCGCGACGTCGGTGACTCAGGAGTCACCGCCCGCATTGTGGAAAGCGCCGGTACGGCGTCCCGTCTTGGCAGCGAGCCGCAGGCCTGCAGATTTGTCAGACCTAAGCACGCGGACAGAAGAAACAGGACTCCGCGATTGGGCACATTTGCACAGGCTGATGCCAACATACCTGCTTCCTTCAAAAGAGTCCGTGCGTCCCGAACATGGAAACCTTGATCCCGGGACGTAAATGAATCTTCCCGGATCACCGGTCCGATTTTCTAATTTGGGTCGCCGCGTTCACCGCAGCAATTCCCAGTCGGTAAATCTCGCGCGGCGAGTACCGCAGTTGGTACCCCAACGTGGCGGGGCTGTCCGGCCGAAACGGACCCTTCATATAGAAGTAGGCGCCGTGGCCATAGGGCAACTCCATTTGCCGGTCGATGAACTCGGGAACACCAGCGTGTACGCCGCCTGGCCCCGCTCCTTCGGCCGGAATGAGGCGGCACACCGCCGCGTTGATGAACACCCATTCCGCGGCACTGAAGTAGGTCGGCGAGTACGTCGATAGGTCTGCGTGACGATTGCTATTCGAGCACGCACTGACACCCAACGCGGCGATAGTCACCGCTGGCGCGGCTCCTAGCAAAAAGCGCCGTCTGTCGAGCAAGGAGGGCTGTTTCATGATATCGCTCCGTGACTAGGGATAGTACCGAATCGTGAAATACACCATGATGTTGTTGGTCGCGGCGGAAATGCCGTTCTTGGCGGTATAGGTCGTGGCCTTCACATACTCGACCTCTGGACCGACGGTGACGTATCCGAGTGGTCCCCGATAAGCCTTCCACACGAGGCCTCCGGCGCCTTGCCGCACTTTTCCGACACCGCCGCAGTCTGCACTGGCGGGGAGTAAGCCCACATTGACGAAGTTCGTATTACAGGCGAGATTGTTCTCTGGGATCAACTCGTAAGCAGCGGTCTGCTGTTCGAAACCGCCGTACGCGTAAACGTCGAAAGCTTCCAGTGGATGCGCGATCAGCCCAACTAGTCCTTGCTGCTCGCGCAACGCCGCTACCGAACCGTCCCGGGTGTTGTAGGTTGAATCACTGAGTTGCGCGGAGCCGTAGCGGCCGTTGCCGTGGCCAATCAGCGTTGTTGCGTGCAGCTCCAGCCACTTGCCCCACAGTGGCAGGATGAGACCGGCTCCAAAACTTTGGGCGACAGTCGTGTGGCCGGCTTCGCTCGAGAGATTCCCTGGCACGCTCGGTGCCCGGTCATGCAGAAACCGCGTCAGACCGTATAGCTCGTAGTGACCGTATCCCGGATTGAGCGCCAGCTTCAAGATGGTGTCTGGCGCGATATCCGTGCTGTAGCTCGCGCCGCTGTTCAACCCAGGGCCGCCCGGATTACTAGCGGTCGCGCCCAAGGGCACCTTCCCTGTCATCACGTTTTGTGGACTCTCCAGCGACAGCCCTAACGCTACCTGAGGCGAGAAGCTCTTGACCACGCGAAGCTGGGTTTGCCGCGTCCAGTTGAATCCTACGTAGAATTGGCCTTCGTTCCCGAGTGGAATGTCTTCCTCGCGCGCGGTCAGGCCGTTCTTGTACAGCGTCACCAAACTCCACGCTTGTCCAGCCGTGACTGCCCAACCGAGGTCGGGGCGTGACCAGCTCAGGTAGGCTTGGCGGACGCGTTGGGTGTAGCTGTTGCTTTCGTTGGAATTAGAACTAGTGCCCGCGCTGACGAAGTCCGTCTCCAGGTAACCCTCTCCCTTGCTGTTGTAGCCCGGCGGTCCCTGGGCCAGTAGCGAGAAACGGGTATCGCGCGCGGTTTCGCGATACTCGCTGATGTTGAAGTTGTTGTTATTCGGGAACGGAATTGCACTGAAGCTCGAGGCGATGTCGGCGGTCTCATTGCGTTTGCGGTAGATGCTGGTGAACTCGAGAAACCCGCCGGGCGTGAGAGTGATCGGGCCGAGGTGGATACCCCAGTCGGTCCGAAACACCGCCACAGCCGCAGTTTGTTCATCTGCCGCAGCCACATGAAGGCTGACGCACGCGACGGCCAATGCCCATCCACATGGACGGGATATCACTTCAATCTGTCCGGGATGCCCTAGTCACGCGATCGCTCCGCCGCCGTCGACGCGAACAGTCGAGCCGGTGGCGAAGGGCGTCGTGGCGAGGAACAGCACTGCATTGGCAACGTCCTCCGGCTGACCCACTCGGCGAGCCGGCAGATGCGCGGCGGCGTCAGCGAACATCGTTTTGCGTTTCACTTCGGCCATGCCGGACCAGAGCGGCGTTTCGATCAGCCCCGGCGAGACGGCGTTAACGCGGATCGGCGCCAATTCCAATGCCAATCCACGGGCAAGCGCCTCCAGAGCGGCATTGATCGCGCCCTGCAAAACAGCGCCGGCTGATGGCCGGACGCTCAAGAACCCCGAGATGAAGGTAAGCGAGCCGCCTTGCTTGATTTTAGCTGCTCGTGCTACGCGATACGCGCCCCAGAACTTGCTTTCCATCGCCGCGTCGGCATCGGCGAGACCCAGCGTCCGCAGAGGCCCGGTCGGTGTCTGTGCTGCCGAGACAACGACATGATCCCACGGGCCCTCCGCCATGAAGAAGTGCTCGAGTGCAGATTGATCGCCAGTGTCGAGAACGACAGCGCGGCCGTTCCCCCGCATACTACCCAGGGCAGTGTCGAGCTTGACCTTGGATCGCGAGGCGATCGTTACGGATGCACCCGCTTCCCCCGCTGCCACGGCGGTCGCGAGTCCGATCCCGGAGCTGCCGCCAATGACGAGAACTCGAGTATTCGTTAGGTTGTTCGGCATAGGGAGGATTGCTTTGCTTCAGACTGTGGGATGCATGGAATCGAGCACCGCTTGCTGGACGAATCTTGATCCTGAGGTGCAAATCAATCTTCTCGGATTGCCTGCCCGGTTTTCTAATCGCACGTCCGAAAGAGTCGTCTCCGCTGAATGAGCAGAATCGCACTTTTTTGAAGTCAGTGCTGACAGCGCGAAGGGATTCAGATTCCGCCAAACATCGCGGCCGTGCGGGCGGTCCGGGCAGCATGCCGATATAGCTATTTTCCCGTCGATATTTCCGACGCTGCTTCACGACTGTAGGTGGGAGTCTTCGCGTATGGCGACGGCACGTCCCACATGCGAGCGGCATACCACACGGCCCAAGCCACAATGAACAGCGACATTACCCACACCCAAACCGGGATCGACGAACGCGCCTCCGCGCGGCGAGGGTCGAACGGATCGTCGGTGCTGAACGCATCCACCGTGAAGCGCACCGTGCCACTGCGTGTCGAGTTGGGCCGCAGGCCCGAGACGCTGATACCTGGCCCGTTGTGCACAACGAACGGAATTTCCTCGATGCCCTCCCGACCGTTCTGGTCCTCGGCACGGATCACCAGGCGATGCGCACCGTCTGCCAGACTCAGCGTGTCGAGCGTGATATCGGTGGGGAGCTCGCGGTCGATGATCGGTTGCGAATTGTCATCCAAATAGACTCTGACATGCGGTTTGCCAACGATGCTTCCTGGCTCAGCGGTCATGGCGCAGCACCATATATTTGGGATGACGTTGATCGGTTTCACCGGGGCACCACAGCATTCGGAACATCGCCACGAAGCACACCACGGTAACCGCACCGGCGATTCCGACAATAATCACGTTTCCCCAGAACGGACCGATCAGATGATGATGCACGGCGACCTCCGTCTCGTAAGCGCCCAGTGAAATGAGAGTGATTTCATGGTGCTTTTGTCCGCTGCGCAGCCACCTGCGTAGCGATCACTGGTTTGCCGTGGTTGCCCCACGAACTGCGCTCGTAATTGACAATATCGGCGACCTCGGCATCGCTGAGCGTGCCGGCAAAGGGCGGCATCGCGCTGCCGTAGACCAGGCCTCCCACCTTAGCGTCGTGCAGACCTTGCAACACCACCTGGATGTGCTTGGTGGCCTCCTCGTCGTTGACGACGGCGTCGCCCTTGAGCGACGGGAACGCACCCGGCAAGCCTTCGCCGTTGGCCTGATGGCAGGCCGAGCAGTTAGCGGTGAACAGCGCGGCACCCTTGGCCGCGTCGTAAGCACCCCCAGGTGGCGCTAGGCTCGCCGACGCTGGCGCACTCGCGGTGGTTGTTGGGCTGGCCATATCGGGCATCGGAAGTCCGCCGCTGACCGCCGCGGTCCCCTCCCACGGCGCCTGTTTCAATGAGGCTAGATACGCGATCAACACCTCGGCTTTGTGCGTAGGCACTACGACGCCGCGCGCCGGGGCGTAGGCCTTCGGCAGTGGAATCGGAGTCACGCCAGCTGCCGCTTGATCGACCACGTCGAAAAGCCAGTTGAAGGACGGCATGATCGATTCGGGTACCACCGCCCGCGGGTTATATAGATGAATGTACTGCCATACGGAACTCGGCTGGCGCACGCCGATATTGGTCAGGTCGGGGCCGGTGCGTTCCGAACCGAGCAATTCCGGCGTCTGGTAGGCGAAGTCGCCCGCAGCGGACGGGCGACCAAACACCTTGTCCTGATTCAGCGGACGCACCTGCTGGGTGTGACAGTAGCTGCACCCATTGGCCACATACACCTCGCGTCCCTCGGATTGCAGTGCTGTCAGCGGCTCCACGCCAGGGCCGGCCGGCACCTTTGACAATTCGATACCGGGCAATACGCCCATCATGCACGCGAGGCACGCGTAGACCAACGTCGATCCTCCCACAATCGGCACCAGCTTGTTCACGCCACGGCCTCCTCGGCACGCAAGGATTCCAGCGGCGATGCAACCGCGCCCGGCCCATAGCACATACGCCACACGTTCCAGCCAAACACGGTGTGGCTGAGAAACATGAGCAATCCGCCCACGCCGCGCCAGACGTAATAGCCCTGCATATCGACCACCGACTGGATGAATGGCAAGCCGTGGACCCAGTCCAGACCCTGGATGGTGCCACCGATGGATAACGACGTGACGTAGATAAAACAGCCGACCAGTGCCATCCAGAAATGCAGTGCCATGCCCAGTTTGCTGGCTTGCTTGCCGGTCGCCACCGGCAGTAGTGCGTAAATGCCACCCCATATGGCGAATACGATGATGCCGTACATGGTCAGATGGGAATGACCCACCGTGAAATTGGTCAGGTGCCACACTTCCTGCAACGAACGGAACGCTTCCAGCGTGCCCTGGGTAGAACCGATCAGGTAGCTCATCACCGCGACGAAAATAAACATGAGCGGATACGAATGCACCATATCGCTCGTACGGCCGCGCATGGTCAGCAGAAAGTTGCTGCTACCGCCCCACACCGGTACCAGCATCGCCACGCTGAACACGATGGCGATGGTTTGAAGCCACCAGGGCAGCGGGCTGAACTCGAAATGGTGCGCACCGATGATCGGGTAGAACAACAGGTTGGTCCAGAATGCGAACACGCCGAGCGCGTAGGAGTAGATCGGCCGGTTCAGCAACTTCGGCAACGTGTAATAGATGACGCCGAGCGCCAGCGGCGTGAACCACATGCCCACGGCGTTATGCATGTAGAAACCGGACACCGCCACCTGACCGAGTCCATACTGGTACCAAGGCACGATCGCCACAACTGCGATGATGCAAGTCCACAGTGTGCCGCCGATGATGTACCAGTTGGACAAGTAGATATCATCACTGCTGCGCCGTGCGACCGTACCAATGAGGTTCCAGGCTGTCACCACCAGGGCAGCTCGATGTAGCCCAGGTCCAGCGCAATCGTGCCGGCGAGCGCGGCCAGGTTGAATAGCACCAGGCCGGTCCACGCCAGCGTGGCGCTGTAAAGCTTCGCCCCGCTGCTGCGGGCAGCAACGTAGTACCCCAATCCGACCAAAGCGATGCTGGCGAATCCATAAAACGTCGCGTTGGTATGGATAGGCCGCAGCCGTCCGAACGTCAACCATGCGCCGGGCCCGAACTCCGGGGCCCCAAATTTGAAAGCCATCAACAGCCCCACTGCGGTTGCGAACAGCAGCCAGAGGGTCGCGCTCGCCGTATAGGCGGAGAACACCGAAATCAGCGCGCGATTATCTCTCTCACTTAAATGTGAGTGATCGGCCGTCAGGTCTGTCTGCATGCTTCTTGCCTTCGCAGAAGTGGTTGCGATTTCTATGCAATTGCACTGCCGATCCACCAAGCGGCGCGACGGCAACTACGACACATCGTCCTCTGCTGTTTCGGGTGGTTCAGGTTTACCCGATCAACGTGCGCGCCCAAGCATGGGCATCGCGCACCTCGAGCTAAGGAGAATCTTGATCCAAGGGCGCAAATGAATCTTCCCAGATCACCGGTCTGATTTTCTAATCGCACGGCCGGCGCGCGATGGAAGGGGTAGGATCGCGGCCATCGCCGCCGCGGCCAGATATGGTCCCAACAAAGCGGCGCGCACGAACTTGCTCATCCAAACGCTCACTTGGTTGCCGATCTCGCCATCTGGGTGAGTGCGGCAGTCAGGACACCGACAGTCGCACCGACCTCGGAGTGCAGTCCGTGCCGTTTCGCGATCCAGGCCGGATCATTGTAGGAAAGCCAGGTGGCACCCGATGCGTCCTGCCAGACCAAAGCTTTCAGGGGCAGGTCAACCCCGACTGTCTGCACCAATTCCATGAGCGGAATGCCGCCTCTTGCATTGCCAAAGATCAATAGCTCTGTCGGCCGCAGGGATAGTCCAACGGCTGCGGCCGCAGCAGCATGATCGATATGTGCAAATGCGGTCATGCCCCTTGCTCTGACCTCGGCCTCGAACCGGTTCATGGTCTCTTCCGGGCCGTAGCTGCTCAGAATGGTTGTTAGTCCGCGTGCGGCCATGTTTGCAGTGAGTGGATACCGTGAATCGGCATCCCTATCGGTTAACACCGGGTTGTCGGCCCTGCTCAGGCATGCGCGCAATGGCGCGCGACTTGTTCGGTTTCACCGCTTTCCGTCAGTTTCTCGAGCGCATACTCCCGTATCGTCTCGAGCAGCCGCCAGCGACCAGTAGGCGCCGACCCATCCGATGTGACCAGCGATTTGGCGATGAGATTTGCGATCTCATCGAGGACTACGGACTCGGCGTACCCTTGATCGATCATCACCGCGTTGGCCGCTTCGAGGGTGAACCCGGCTGCGAAAATGCTCAATCGGCGCAGCAGGCACCGCTCCGAGCCAGACAGCAAGTTATAGCTCCAGTCGAACGTGGCGCGCAGCGTCTGATGCCGCGGTAGCGCCGTTCGACGCCCGCCGGTCAATAGTCCGAATCGCTCATTCAAGCGGCAGCGTACCGGCCCGGGACCGATCATTGCGGCACGAGCCGCCGCAAACTCGATCGCGAGCGGAATGCCGTCGAGATGACGGCAAATGGCAACAATTGCGCGAAGGTCCTCGCTGTCCGGCGAGAAGGTTGCATCCAACGCCCGTGTCCTGGCGATGAAAAGCTGCACCGCGCTGTATCCGAGGAGAATGTCTGGCTCCTCTTGATGCGGGCTCGGCACATCCAGCGGCGGGACGCGATA
>WNFG01002059.1_pt1 | contig 23972 bp, 18 predicted proteins | sample 5400431 | NCBI WGS metagenome assembly WNFG01 (sample SAMN13153346, study PRJNA577476) | soil metagenome | isolation source: 120 cm saprolite under Douglas fir tree site 2 hole 3 replicate 2 | place: USA:California | collected 2015-04-18 | reverse complement strand
CAGCGTGCAGGCCTCGCCCCGCGACCGCAGCGAGCCGATGAGCGCCCGCAGCCTGCGCAGCTTTTCTGCGGCGGGCGCGCGCAGGCCCGGCTGGACCGCCGCGATCTGCGGCGGAACGTCGCTCCGGTCGAGGGCGTCGATGCCATGCAGCTCGAGGTTGAAGTGCCCGCCCGCCGCGCCGACCTGTGCCAGCCACGAAGCGATCCCATCGCCCGCTGCGAGCACGACGGTCCCGATGAGGGGCGCGCGCAGGAGCGGCAGCGTGGCGATGGGCAGCTCGCGCACTCCGAGCAGTCGGTGCGGCCCGCGGCGGGCGAAGAGCTGGCCCACGCCGCCGAGGATGCTCGCGCTGCGGCCAAACCGGGCCGCCATCACCGCCGCTTTGGCGGCGTAGTACGGCGGCGAGGGCAAGAGCGAGCTGTCGTAGACGTACCCGCGCCCCCGCACGGCTTCCAGAAGCTGCGGCGAGAGCGTGTACCCAGGCGCGCGAAAACCGCGCGGCCGCACCCCCGCCGCCGCCTCGATGGCCCGATCTGCCTTTTCCAGATCGGCCGCGATCTCCGCGCGCTCCCACCGGGAGAGCGCGTAGTCGTGCTCGTGCGAGTGCGACCCGATCTCGTGGCCCGCGGCAGCCGCGGCGTGCAGCCGCGCCGGCGCGATGTCCGCCTCGCGGCCGATGACGAAGAACGTCCCGCGCACTTCGCCCAGGGCCTCGCAGAGCCGCTGCACCGCCACCTCCGGGACGGCGCGCAGCGCGCGATCGTCGAGCGTCAGATCGAGCCCGTGAATGGCCGCGTAGCAGCCCAGCCCGTCGAGATCGACCGAGACCGAAAAAATCACGGCGTCCGGCGCGTCTCCTCCGTCAGGTAATAGATGTCGTCCTGCACGGAGGAGATGTCACCGGCGTCGGGCCGCAGCTCGAGATACCGCTTGAACTCGGCGATGGCCTCGCGGCGCCTGCCGTCGTCCTTGTACATGTAGCCCAACTCGTGGTGCGCGGTGGCGTCGGCGGGATCGACGTGCGCGGCGCGCTTGAGCGCGTCGAGCGCCTTGGAGCGGCAGCCCTTGCAGTCCTTGTCCTTGTAGGCGATGCCCAGCTTGGTCCACACGCCCGTCAGATTTGCGTCCTGCGCCAGCGCCTTCTGGAAGTCGCGGATGGCGCTGTCCAGGTCGCCCGACTGCTGCTCGGCGTCGCCCACTTCGGCCCAGAGCCGCGCGCGGCGCGGATCCAGCTCGGCCGCGCGCTTGAACGCCGCCACCGCCTCGTCGAAGCGGTTCTCCACCATGAGGTTGCGGCCCAGGTGCTCGTGCGCGTCGGCGTGCTTCGGGTTGGTCCCGATGGCTTTCTGGAACGACTCGGCGGCGTCCTGAACTTGTTGGCCCTGCTCGTAGATGAGACCCAGGTGGTAGAGGTAGTCCGAGTTGTCGGGGTCGATCTCGACCGCCTTCTTCATGGTGCTGATCGCCTCGGAAAGGTTGCGGCGCCCCGCCAGCGCGCGCGCGAGGAAGAACTGCGCTTCGCCGAAGCGGGGATCCATCATCGCCGCCTCGCGGAGCTGCGCCTCGGCCTCTTCATACTGGCCCCGCTCGACCAGGAGCGCGCCGAGCCGCGCCCGGTAGCGCGGGTCCTTCGAGTCGATCTTCACCGACTTGCGCAGCGACTCGAGCGCCGTGTCCGACTCGCCCATCCGCCGCAGCAGCGAGCCGTACTCGTATTCGAGCGGCGCGTCGCCGTCGAGCTGCGCCCGCGCCGTCTCCAGCTCCTTGTGCGCGCCGCGCAAGTCGCCCGACGCCGCCAGGGCCCTGCCCATGCCGGAGTGCGCGAGCGGATCGTCGGGGGCCTTCTGCAAGGCGCGCTTGAACGCCGCCCTGGCGCCGTCCTTGTCGCCGATGGCGAGGGCCAGGTCGCCGATGCCCTCTTCCTCCAGCGAGGTGCGCCCCGCCTCTGGTGTCTTGAGCGCCGCTTCCAGCTTTTCCTTCGCCTTGGGCTTCTCGGCGCGGCTGGCGAAGACCATGCCCTCCGCCACCAGCGCCTCGGTCAGGTCGGGTTTCTTCTGCAGCGCCGCCTCGTATCTCTTGAACGCCTCTTCCGCCTTGCCGATGGCCTCGGCCACGCGCCCCTGCAGATACAGATAGTGCGGGTTGGTCGGATCCTTGAGCACCGCTTCGTTGATGCGCTTGTCCGCCTCGAGCAGCCGGTTGGTGCCCAGGTACGCGAGCGCCGCGCCGGCGTAAGCGACCGCCGAGGCGGTGCCGCTGGTGATGGCCGAGTCGAACTGGCGCGCGGCCTTGTCCCACTCGCGCCGCGAGAGGCGGAACTCGCCGTACGACTCGCGGAGCTCCGCCGACGCGGGGTCCATCGCCACCGCGCGCTCGTAGGCCGCCTCTGCCGCTTTCGGCTCGTGGGAGGCCGCCGCCAGCTTGCCTTTGAGCATGTTGGCGCGCGCTTCCTCGCCGGCGTCGAGCGACTTCCGCACGTCCGTTTCGAGCGCCCTGGTGAGCAACTCGCCGGTGCGCTTGTTGTCGCCCTGCCGCAGCGTCGCTTCGGACAGCTCGACCAGCGCGCGGCCGTTGTCGGACGATTTCTGCAGCGCCTTGTCGAAGAAGCCGGCCGCGTCGGCGAACTGGCCCTGCTGCTTGGAGACGAGCCCGCGCTGGAGCAAGAGCTTGCTCGGGGCCTGCTTCTTGAGCGCGTTGTCCAGCACCTGCGCCGCCTTGACCGACTCGTTCGCCCTCAGGAGCGACTCGGCGTAGAGCCAGACCGACTCGAGGTCCGCGTTGGGCGAGTCGCCCAGCGGCGCGAGGAGCTGCTTGCCCTTGGCCAACTCGCCGTTGGCCAGCGCGAACGCGCCGCGGGCGCGGTTCTGCGGCAGCTTGTTGCTCTTCATCTTCTCGACCACGCGCTTCGCCTGGTCCCAGTCGCCGCCCAGTTGGCCGTAAGCGAGCTTCAGCTCCGAGGCGGAGAGGACGAAGAACGCCTTCACGTCATCGTCGTCGGGCAGGACGGCGAGGAGCTGCGCGGCGGTCCCCACTGCTTCGCGCGCGCCGGCGAAGTCGCCCTCGCCCAGCTTCTCCAGGCCGCGCGCGATCACCTTGGCCTCGGCGGCGGTGGCGGCCTTCTTCGAGGGCATGTACTTGTTCACCCAGAACAAGCCGGCCGGCGTGAGCCGCGCGCGGTACCCCAGGACGCCGCCTACGGCGAGCGCCGCCACCAGCACCGCGACGACGACCACCCAGGGCCGCGTGAGCGCCTCGAAGGCGCCCGGCCCGCGGATGGCCTTGCGGCGTTCGTCCTCCGCACGGTTCTCCTTCTTCCTGCGCTCCTTCTCGGCTTTCCTGGAATCCTTCGGCTCGGCCTCGAGCGAGAGCGTCTCTTCCTTGGACGCTGCGGCGCCCCTGGCGATGACGGGCGGCGCGCCCCGCTTCGGCTTCTCCTTCGCCTTGGGCTCCTCGTCGACGAAGTCGAGCATCTCCGCCCCTGCCCCCGGCGCGGTTCCGGCAGGCTTCTTGGGCGGCTGGGGCGCCGCGACGAAATCGAAGTTCAACCCGCCGTCGTCGGGCGCCGAGGAAGACGGCTTCGACGGCCCGGCCGGACGTGCCGGTTTGTGCTTGTCCTCGGGCTTGAGATCGATGGCGAACGAGTCGTCATCGACCACCGTGTCGGACGGCGGCGCCCCCATCTCGATGTTCGCGAAGGGATCGGCGCCTGTCTTGGCCGCCGGCATCCCGGGTGACGGCGGCAGATCGTCGAGACCGGGCAGCGGCACGGGCACATCGCCGCCGGTGCGCTGCGGCGCATCGAGCGGGGGCAGCGCGGGCTCGATGGCCGACGGCGGTCCGTCGCCGAGGCCCGGCAGCGGCACCGCGCCGCCGGCAGGTTTCCGAACGAACTTCGGCGGCACGGTCCTGGGGGCGGCGGCCGGCGTCGCTCCCGCCTGACCGGGCAGCGGCACCGCGCCCGTCTTCGCCCCGGCGGCCGCCTCACCCGCCTTCTGCTTTTTGACGGTGAAGGCTTTCTTGCACTTCGGGCACTTGATCGAGAGCCCCACCGGCGGGACGCGCGCGTCGTCCAGCTCGTAGGCCGCCGAGCAGTTTGGGCAGGAGATCTTCACTCAGTCCTCGGAATACTCGAAGCGCTTCTTGAGGGCGAGGTAGGTGCTGTACGCGTCGGTGAGCTGCCGCGATCCCTCGCGCGAGTCGGCGAGCCGCGCCTCCAGCACGCGCCGGGCGATGACCAGCGCGTCCGCGTCGTTGAGGCCGGCCAACTCGGCCAGCTGGTGGATGTTGAGCGGGTCGTACTGCTCCTGCAGCTCGACGTAGAGGAGAAAATCGGTGAGCAGCTGGTCGGGGCCCAGCGCCCAGCGCGCGCCGCTGCGCAAGAGCAGGCCGCTGCGCTCGAAGCTGCGCTGCACCCGGCGCGCCTCGTCGCCGGTGAGGCCCACGCGCGCCGTGACCACCTCGGGCGTCAGCTCCTCGGGCAGAAAGCGCCTGCCCTTCTTGTCGGGCGCCTCGGCGAGCGTGCGGATGAGCGAGAGAGCGCGCGCGGCGCCGGAGCGGCTCATGAGCGCCTGGATCTGCCGGTCGGCCTCGCGCAAGCGGCTCGAGAGCCGCCGCATGAGACGCACCGCGATCTCGCTGTTCTTGCGCACCAGCATTTCGAAGGCGGCCGCCTCCACTTCGATGAGCATGGCGTCCTCGACCACGGTGGCGCCCGCGCTGCGCGGCAGCCCCTCGAGCAGCGCCATCTCGCCGAAGAACTCGCCCGGCCCCAACACCGCCAGCGTGAGATCGTTCTCCGAGATGCGCTTCCAGATGTTCACCTTGCCGGCGCGGATGACGTACATCTTCTCGCCGCGGTCGCCCTCGCGGAAGAGAACTGCACCCGCGGGATGTCTGCGGACGAGTTGCTCGAGGTTTCCCGACAGCATCTCGCTCATGACTCATCTCGCACGCTAGCATTCCGGCCGAGCTCACGCCAAGGAAAGGACGTGGGTTTTCGTGGTAGAGGCGGTGCCCATGCCGGCGCGCGGAAGGACCATCGTGGTCGGGGGCGGCCTCGCTGGGCTGTCGTGCGCGCGCGAGCTGGGGTCGGGCTTCGTCGTCCTCGAAGCGGAGGATCGCCCGGGCGGACTGGTCCGCACCGAGCAGGTGGGCGGCTTCTCGTTCGATTGGACCGGCCACTGGCTGCACGCGCGCGATCCCGAGATGCGCGAGCTCATCCAGCGCAAGTGGCTGGCGGGAAATCTGCTCGAGGTGCAGCGCCGCGCGCTCATCCATAGCGAAGGGGTCTGGACGCGCTTTCCTTACCAGTTCAACTTGCACGGGCTGCCCTCGCGCACCGTCTCCGACTGCGTCCTGGGGTTCATCGACGCGACCTTGGGGCCGGGCGGCGCGGAGCTGCGGTCGAGTCCGCTGCGCAACGCCGCCGAGTTCATCCTCCGTCATCTCGGCGAGGGATTCGCGCGGCGCTTCATGTTTCCCTACAACGAAAAGCTCTTCACCGTGCCGTGCGAGGAGCTGTCGCCGGAGTGGGGCGGGCGCTTCATCCCGCGTCCGATGCTCGACGACGTCATCGACGGAGCCATCGGCCTGGCGCGCGACGCGGCCGGGTACAACGCCACCTTCTGGTACCCGCGCGAGGGCGGCATCGAGTCGCTCGTGCAGGGCCTTCTCGCCGAGGTGCGCGGCTTGCCGGGCATCGTCCGCACCGGGGCGCGCGTGGCGGCGCTCGATCTGGCTGCGCGCAAGCTGCGGCTCGCCTCGGGCGACGAGCTGGCGTGGGACCATCTGGTGCTGACCGCGCCGCTGCCGTCGGTGGCGCGCGCGCTGACCGACGCGCCGGCTGCCGTGCGCGAGGCGGCAGCGCAGTTGCGGGCCGTCTCGGTGACGGTGGTCGAAGTGGGCGCCGAGGACACCGGCGGCGAGCGTTTCCAGTGGGCGTACTTTCCCGAAAAGCAATTTGCCTTTTATCGGATCGGGTCGCCGTCCGAGGTCAACCCGGCGCTGGCGCCGCGCGGCTGCCGCAGCTTCGCCGTCGAGTTCTCGCACCGCGGGCCGGCCGATCAGGCGGACCTGATCGAGAAGGCGCTGGCCGGCCTCGAGCAGTGCGGGTTGATCGATCGGGCGCGCGTGCGCCTGACCCGGGCGCGCACCATCCCGGTGGCGTACGTGCTCTTCGACCACCAGCACGCGGCGGCGCGCGCGACCGTGCTGCAGCACCTCGCCGCCCACGGCGTCCAGGTGGCGGGCCGCTACGGTCTCTGGGAGTACAGCTCGATGGAGGACGCGCTCCTCTCGGGGCGCGAGGCGGCGCGCCGGCTCTCATGATCTCGATCGTCATCCCCGTCTTCAATGAAGCAGGGATCGTGCGCGAGGCCGCCGAAGAGTTGTCCCGCAAGCTCGACGCGCTGGGCTGGGACTATGAGATCGTCTTCGCCGAGAACGGCTCGACCGACGGCACTCTGCAAGTTTTGCAAAATCTTTCCCTGACGCTGCCGCGCCTTCGCTATCTGCATGAGAGCGAGCCGAACTACGGCAGGGCGCTCAAGCACGGTATCCTCGAGGCGAGGGGCGAGCGCGTCGTCTGCGACGAGATCGATCTCTGCGACGTGGGCTTCTACCAACGAGCCCTGCCGCTGCTCGACCAGGGCGCGGATCTCATCGTCGGCTCCAAGGCCATGAGGGGCGCGAACGACGAGCGGCCCTTCGTGCGGCGGGCCGCCACGCGCGTCATCACGCTCTTCTTGCGCATCGTCACCGGCTTTCGCGGGACGGACACGCACGGGCTCAAGGCGTTCAAGCGCGACCGCCTGGTCGAGGTGGCGCGCGCATGCGTGGTGGAGCGCGATCTCTTCGCCAGCGAGTTCGTCATCCGGGCGCAGCGGATGGGGCGGGACGTGCGCGAGATTCCCATCACGCTGCGCGAGAAGCGTCCGCCTTCGACACACCTGCTCCAGCGCGTTCCCCGCGTGCTCAAAGGGCTGGTGAAGCTGGGGTGGACGATCCGAATCCGTCACCGCTGACTTTCGGGTAGTCAGAAGTCCTTGGTGAAGAGGAAGGACAAGTCGCGGGTCTTGTCGCCGATGGTCGCCTCCGCCGCCAGCGACCTGCTGATCTCGTACTCGATGTGCCCCTCGGTGGTGTTCTCCGCCGGCGCCGGCGTCAACCTCTGGCGGTAGCCGATGTAGATGCGGTCTCCGATGTACTTGCCCACGGTCGCCTCCGCCGCGCCCGTCGAGCCCGTCTCGATGGTGAGCACGTCCACCGGCAGCACGTCGGCCAGGTCCTTGCGGACCTGACCGAAGAGGATGCTCCCCAGCACGCTGCTGGCCGCGCCCGACAAGTCCACGCCTCCGCCCATCTGCGTCGCGCGTCCCTGGACGCGGCCGGTGGCGAGGAAGAAGGCGATGGCGTCCTGGTCCATCGACGGGACGGACGACATGTCGACCTCCGGGGCCTTCGCCGTCCCCGCGACGGTGATGATCACCGTCGCCTGCGGGTTGCTGAAGCGCGCCTTGATGTCCAGCTCGGGATCCTCCAGGTCGGCGCCCGTCTCGGTGATCTTCGCGTCTACGATGGTGAACCTGCGCCCGAGCGCCGTGAACGAGCCCGACGGCACGTGCACGACGCCGTCGGCGGTAGGCTTGTCGGGATGGCGCGCGTCGTAGTCGAAGTTCAGATTGCTCTCGACGGGGAACTCGAAGTCCTCCGCCTTCACGTACAGGTGCACGACCTCGAGGTGCGCGCGCATGCGGAAGGAGGCCTGCTGGCGCGCTCTCTCCGCGGCCGCCGCCTCTTCGGGCTCGACGCCCGGGGGGTGCGGCCGCTCACCGGGATGGATCAGCACCACCTCGGGGTGGGGACCGAGGCCGGGCAGCTTCTTGCTGGACAGCTGGCGGATCTGCACGCGCGCGTCGGGGATCTTGGCGTTCAAGGTCAAGAGGCTGTCGGCGTAGTCGCCGAAGAGGTCCAGCTCGCCCGAAACGTCGGCGCGTTGTTCGCCGGCCTGCCGGACCGGGACAGGCCCCGCCCGGAGCGGCTTGCCGTCGGGTCGCTTGCGGTCGCGCACCGACTCGCTGTCGCCGAGGTGGACCTCGCCGGTGTACTCGAGGCGGTCGGGCGCATCGCCCGCGGCGGCGGGGCGGCGCGACGCCACCACGATGGCGCTGAAGGTGCCGTCGCCCGTCGAGCCGGTGAGGCGATCGATCACCACCTCCTTGGGCGAGAACTTCGCGTCGAGCCCCACGTCGTCGAACACGCCCTGCCCCACCACGTCGAAGAGTCCGGAGCGCAGGTGCGCGTCGCCCTCCGCCAGCGGCTTGCCGAGGAGCCCTGACACTTTCAGCGCCCCGTCGAGCTTGCCGCCGGTGCGGCGCAGGTTCGGGGCCAGCCCGGAGAGGAAAGCCAGGTCGAGGCGCTTGGCCTGCACGTCGCCGCTGAGCTGCCCGTCGAGCAAGGCCATCGCGCCGCGGCGCAGGAACGCGCGCGCCCCCAGGTCGGCCTCGAGCCGCACGTGTCCGAGGAAGCTGCCGCCTCCCGGCGGATCGATGCCGACGTGCAGCAGCGCGCCGCTCTGGTCGCCGTCGACGTAGAGGTCGGCTTTGCCCATCTTGCGCGACTCTGACGCGACGTCCTTGATCTCCAGCCTGCCCGTGAGCCGCGGCCGCGCGGGCGTGCCGCTCAGCGCCACGTGGCCGGTCAACCTTCCCTCGGCCACGGACTTCTGCATGGCCCATTGCGAGGCGCGCGCGATGGCCAGCCCGGGGATGTCCAGCGTCAGCGAGACCGCGCGGCCGAGCAGCGGCGCGATGGCTGGGTCGTCCCTGCGCTGGATCAGCTCGAGCAGCTCGCCACCCGAGAGGGCCGCCTTGGCATCGAGCTGCGCCACCACGTCCTGCTGCGCCGTCGCCCCAAAAGAGAGCTTGACGCTGCTCGCGATGTCCATCTCGCCCTGGAAGCCGAGGCCGTGCAGCCGGCCCACGGTGATGGATTCGCCCGCAGTGCTCATGGAGAGCGTCGGCTGCGACGGGGTGCCGCCCAGCCGCAACGACAAGCTGACCGCGCCCTCGCTCCCCTGCGGCAAGAACCCCGCCTCGGCCAGCCGCTTCAGTTCGAGCCGCGTCACCGCCACGTCGGCCTTGACCGCCCGCTCCAGCGCCCCGCGCAGGTAACCCGGCTCGCGCAGAGCGCGCAGCAGATCGAACGGCGCCAGCGCCGTGAACCCCAGCGCCGGCGAGCCCTGCAGCGAGACGTCGCCGTCAAGGGTCAACTCGCCCTTCTCGAGGAGCAGGCCGGCCCGCGCGTCGACCTGCTTGATGATCTCGGTCCCCAGGCCGTGCGCCTCGAGCGAGAAGGTGGCGCGCGGCTGCCCCAGCGTGCCGGTGGCGACGAGGTGCGCGCGAACAAGACCGCGCAGCCGGTGGTGCTGCGCGGGGGCAATCTTCGCGGTGGCGGCGAGCGTCGCCAGATCGACCTGGTCGAGCTTGGCTTCGAATTGGACGGGCGCGCCCTGGGGCTGCTGCGCGAGCTGCAGCGCCGGCACCTCGCCGTTGAAGCTGAGGCGCAGCAGGCCGGGCGCCGCGACCCAGCCGTCGGTCTTGAGCCGGCTCGCGTGCAGGTGCGCGTGCGTGTGCCCGTCGAGGTTCAGATCGCCCGCCGGCCCCGCGCCCGCGCCGTGGATGTCCGCGCGCACATCCACGTCGGGCTCCTTTTGCGGCCCCTGCACCACGGCGTTGGCGTCGACCACGCCGTGCAGGCCGAAATCCTTTGCCAACGCGAAGAGGGGAAGATGATCGAGCTCGAAGCGCGTCAGCACCACCGCCGCGTCGATGCGCGCCGGCTGCCGCGCGGTCTCCGGCCACAGCTCCGCCGAGAGGCGCAGCCCGCCGTGATCGCCGACCAGCTCGAGCGGCTCGACGATCACCTCGTTGCGGAAGTGGATGTCGGTATCGTGGGCGAGGTGGAGCGTATTGCCGGGGTACGCGACGATGAAGTGGGAGAGGACGAGACCGTCCTTGTCGTCGTCGATCCGCGCGTCGCCCGCCAGTTGCAGCGCGCCGCCCCGCACGCCGGCGTCGATGCGCACGTGGGCGATGGGCCACTCGAGGCCCATGTCGATGCGCGGCGCGCCCAGATCGACGCCGGCCGCGACGAGCCGCTGCCCGGAAATCTGCAGAGATCCGTCCGGCTCGGTCAGCGGCCCGACCAGCGTGCCTTGCACGGAGAGGCCGTCGGCCGCCAGCGTCGGCCCCCAGCGCAGGTGCGGCGCGCGCAGGCGCACGCGCGCGTCGGGCCTGGCCGGCGATCCGGTGACGTGCGCCGAGAGCTGTAGCGACCCCGAGAGGGGCAACGACGGCTTGCGCGTCAAGGCGCCGACCATCCGCCCCGCCTCTTCCAGGCTGGGCGCGTCGACGTCGAGGTCGAGCGAGATCTCGTCGCGCGCCGCCACGCCGTGCGCCTTGATCTTGAGGTCTAGCGCCGAGGCAGAGAAGGCCTTGATGAGCGCGTGGCGGCCCTCGACGCGCGCATCGAGATCGGCCACGACGGGCCCCACCCGCTCCAGGCGCGCCGGTCCGACGTGCACCACTGCGCGAAAGTCGCCGAGCACGCCGTGCTCATCGATCTGCGGCGTTCCCTTGCCGTGCAGCGAGGCGCGCGCCGTCACTTCGCCGCGCGGGGCCAGCGCGTTGGCCGCGCCGGGATCGACCTTGTCGATGCCGAGCTGCAGATCCCACTCCGGCTTCTTCTCCAGCGTGGCGGTGGCCTTGGCGTCGATGCGCCCGCCGCCGGCCTGGACGCGCAGGTCGAGCTGGGCCGTCTTGCCGTCACTGCGCAGGTCGGCCTCGCCGGCGATCTGCCCCTCGACGGGCGCGCGCGGCGCGATCGCCTCGACGTCCTTGCTGCGCACGGAAAAATTGCGCATGTGCAATTCACCGGCCTGCCGCGCCAGGTCCCAGCGGCCGTCGAGGTCCAGCGTGCTCTCGCCCAGCCGGAGCCGCAGCGCGCGCACCGTGGCATTGCCGCTGGCGGGCGCGCCTTCGAGGGTGGCGTCGAGATCGAGCGCGACGGGCGCGCGCCCCGGCGCGGCCAGCATGGCGGCCAGCTTCAAGGCCGCGGTCGTCCCTTCGATCGAATAGCGCGCGTGGGCCTGCGAGATGTCCAGATCCTCGAGCGCGAACGTGGCCGGCTCGCCCAGCGGCCGCATCGCCAGCGTCCCTCCGCGCAGCTGCAAGGCGGCCACCTCGATGACCCAGTCGAGCGGGACGCTGGTGGCGGAGGGCTTTTCCTGCGCCTTGCGCGGCGCGAGCGCGCGCGCCAGCGTGGTGGTGTGCATGCCCGGCGTCTTGTCGGGAACCGTCGCGATCTCCACCCAGGGGTTCTCGATCTGCGCCTCGCTGATCTTTACTCGGTGCGCCTTGAGCGCCAGCGGGTTGAGCTTGACGCAGATGCGGTCGGCCGCCATCACCTTGTGCCCCTGGGGATCGCGCAGCTCCACTCCCTCGACGCAGAGGTGGAGGAACCCGCCCGTGCGGATGTCGCGCACGCGCAGATCGCCGGCGATGGCGAGGCGCGCCTCGTGCGCGACGAAGCGCCCCAACTCCTCGCCGCCCTTGCCGGTATGGAGCCAGACGAGCGCCACCACCACCGCCAGAACGACGAAGCCGAGCACCGACAAGAGAGCGATGCAGAGGATGCGCCCAGCCTTGCGCCACGCCGGCTTGGGCGGACGCGGCTGGGGCGGGGGGCGCATCGGCTCGTAGACCGGCTCTGGCAGGCGCTCGCTCACCGTCTACCGGAGAATGTTGTCACAGGCGCGGCCCAACGCACTCAAAACGCCTCGCCCAGCGTCAAGTGGAACGCCCAGCGCGATTCGGAGATGCAGTGCGGATCGTTGCCGCAGTGGGTGCTGACGCGCGTGGCGAGGACGCTGCCGTCCGGCGCCGCGAACGTGGTCACGTCTTTGGGATTGAGCAGCCAGGCGACGTCGAGACGAATGGGACCGAAGGGAGTGAGGTAACGAAGCCCGAGGCCGGGCGCCACCTCGAGGCCTCCCGCGGCTGGGTTCCGCGGATCGTCGCCGACGCGGCTGGCGTCGACGAAGGGGACGATGCCGAGGTGCGTGAGCAGCCAATCGGCGCGGATGCGCAACTCGCCCGTGACGAGCACGGCGGACGTGCCGCCGACGGGCACGGCGATTGTCGCGTACGGCTGGCATCCCGGCGTGACCGTCACGTCGCAGACCGGGTTCGCTCCGATCTTCGGCCCCTGCCGCAGCGGAGCGTAGCCGCGCTGTTCGTTCTGTCCGCCGAAGAAGAAGCGCTGCGTGAAGGGGCTGGCGCCGTTGCCGTACTCGGTGAGGAGCGCGCCGTAGTGGAAGCGGCCCGCCAGCACGACGTTCTTGGTGAACGGCAGGTACCCGCGCACCTCCGGCTCGAGGCGGAAGTAACTGAAGTTCCCCGGCTTGAGCGTCTGCTGCAAGCCGAGGCTGACGTAGAAGCCCTGGGTGGGCTCGATGATGTTGTCGCGCCCGTCGTAGGTGTAGCGGATCTCGGGATACGTGAGCGTGCACGACCTCGGGCAGTCGACGAAGATGCCCGCGTTCGTGCCGCTGCGCCCGATGGCGGCGTAGAGCTGCGAGCCGGGCACGTTGATGAGGAAGTAGCGGACGAAGTTGAGCGAGGGCGCGATGGAGTGCCGCCTGCGGCGGTAGAGCAATCCGATGCGCGCCGCCACCTCGTCGTAGTCGTAGCTCGCCTGCACCTCGCGATCGAACTCGGCGCGGTTGATGAGGTCGAGTCCCGCCAGCAATATGCTCGGGACGGTGAGCTGCGCCACGTCGGTGGTGGTGAAGCCCGAGCGCTGCTTGTCGTAGTTGAAAGGATTGTTGATGAAAGCGCCGCTGGTCGAGCTGTTGACGAAGGCGTACCCGACGGTGCTCTGCAGCTCGAGCCGGCGCAGCCCGCCGAAGATCGAGCGGTCGGTGTACTCGCCGCGCAGCCGCGGAATTTCCCAGCGCGTCTCCTCCGCCTGCAGTCCGAAGCCGAAGCGCACCGTGTGGAACGGCGCCTCGCGAACGTTGACGCGCACGGCGGCCACCGGCGAATCGCCCAGCGGCTCGAGCCCCACGCGCACGCCCGAAAACGTGCCCAGGTTGTAGACGCGTTGCTGCGCCAGCTCGAGCGCGCTCGGGCTGTACCGGTCGCCCTTGTCGATGCCGGTGGCGTGCACGATCGCGTCGGCCGGAATCTGCCGGTTCCCCGTCACCACCACCTTGCCGATGGTGATGCGCTTCCCCGGCTGGGCGAGAAAGGTGATGTTCGCCGCGGCGTCCTCGGGCGCCACCTCCACCTTGCCGCCCACCTTCGCCTCGGCGAAGCCGTGCTCCTTGAGCTGCTCCACCAGCACCTGCTTGGCCTTCTCGTAGACGTCCTCGTCGAAGCCGTCGCCCGGATGGATGGGCAGCGCGCCATCGATGTCCTTCACTTCGTTCTTGGGCAGCTCGTCGAGCCCGGCCAGGTCCTGCTTGCGCACCACGGCGCGGCGGCCCTCGTCGATCTTCACCACCAGCGTGACGCGCCCCGCGTCGTCGTGCAGCTCCTGCACGTCGAGGATCTTCGCCTGGTAGAAGCCCTTCTCGTTGTACCAGCGGACGATGCGCTTGAGGTCGATGGCGAAGAGATCGGCGTCGTAGTACCGCACGGTCTTGCTGAAGAACCCGCTGGTGGGCGCGGTGGTGATGTGCGAGAGCAAATCGCTCCGGCTGATGGAGTTGTTTCCCTCGAACTTGATGTCGGCCAGCACCGGATGGCCCTCGAACGGTTGCGAGGGCGTCGCGCAGGCGGCGAGCAGGAAGAGAGCGAGGCAGATCCGAGCCAAGTGAGGCAGACGGTGGGGCGGCGGACGGTCAACAGTCAACCGGGGGCGCTCAACCGCGGTTTCTCAGCAACAGATGCAGGTGCGCCTTCTCCCAGGCGCGCGCCCGCTCGTAGCCGGGGAAGCGCCGCTCCGCCGCGCGGAATTCGGGCCCGTGCACGGTGCGGCGGCCGTCGCCTTCGAAGCTGGGCGGGAAGATCTGGTGGAGCATCTCGTGGAAGACGACCATCTCGACGAAGTGGCGCGGCACGCGCTCGTCATCGAGGGCGGGATGGATGCGGATGATCTTGTGGTCGTGGAAGTACACGCCCATCTTGATGGAGCGCTTGCGCCCCGCGACCGCGCGCCGCCCCCAGCCGATGCGCGCGCGCACCTGGCAGCGGAAGTGGCGCGCGTTCAGCTCGGCGTAGATGTCCGCCAGGTCGTGCACCTGGCCGAGCGGCGAGAGCGGCGGCTCGGCGCGCGGCGCGGCGGGGCGGATCAACTCCCGGTGCTGCCGCACGTACTCGTCGATGGCGCGGCCATGGGCGCGGCGGTTGCGGCCGGTGAAGCCGGCCAGCGCGCGCATCACCGGCTCGTGCGCCCGAGCGAACATGTGGTGCAGCCGGAAGCGCAGCCGCCCCTGCACGCGGCGGTAGCTGACCATGGTCCAGGCGTTGTCGGTCAGCTCCACCTCGACGGGCTCGCGCAACAGCGCCGTCAGCCGCGCCGCCAGCGCCAGACTCGCGCCCTCGGGGATGCGCGACTCGTCCTCGCGCAGCAGCGCGACGCGCGGTTCCGACTTCGGGGCTGGCTCGCTGGAGAAGAGGGAGAGCTGGCGCATGCTGGAACGCCACTCTAAGGTTTGCGCGATCGCCGATGCAAGCGCCGGTCGAGTCCGCGGCCCGCGACGCGTTGACGCTTTGGATTCGCGTCTGTATCTTGCCGCGCAAGCTCGTTCAATCGGAGCGACGTTTCCGAGGGAGGAGGATCTGATGGCGAGAAAGAAAGGCGCAAAGAAGGGTGCAAAGAAGGGCGGCAGGAAAACCACCAAGAGGAAGTCCTCGAAGAAAAGGTAGCCCGGCCTGGTCCGGGCGGCCTCACACGAGGGGCCGCCCGCGGGTCTCGAGAAGCGTGACCTCCCGCTCTCGATGAAGCAGTGCCACTCTCCCACCAGCTGAGCGACGAAGAGCGGGCGGCGCTCCTCGCCGAGGTGCGCGCTTTCGCCGGCGCGCCGGTGCAGAAGGTGTGGCTCCCTTCGGCGCAAGTCTGCGTGCTGCAGCTTCGCGTGCCGGGAAAGACACTGCTGGCCGTGGTCGACGCGCGGCTCTCCATCGCCGCGCTCGCCTCGGAGCGGCCCACCGCGCCGGAGTCGGCGCCGCGCTCGCAGGCGACGCTGCGCTCGGCGCTCGCGGGCGCGCGGCTCGCCGATGCGCGCCTCGAACTGCCGGTGGACCGGCGCCGCGCCTGCGCTGTCGTCCACTTCGAGACGGAAGACGGTCCGCGCGCGCTGGTGGCCGACGAGGCGCTGGTGCTCGTCGACGGGCGGCGGCGGATCGTCTGGGCCTCGGCGGGCGCGGGGGCGGATCGGCGGCCGGGCGCGGCGTATCCCGCAGCGAGCGAAGTGAGCGTGGCGGCCGCGCCGCTCGCGGGGCGCGAGGAGCTGGTGCGCAGCGCCGTGCGGCAGGAAGAAGAGGCGGGCCTCGCCGCGCGCAAGCGCGAGGTGGCGGCGCGATTCCGCTCCCGAGTCCGGAAATTGCGGCGCACGCTGGCGGCGGTCGAGCAGGACGCGGAGCGCGCGGCGCGTGCCGCCGAGGATCGCGCGCGAGCCGGATTGCTCTTGCCCATGCAGGGCCGCATCCCTCGCGGCGCGAGCGAGGCGCGCGTGCAGGACTGGTCGCGCGCCGACGATGAGGGGCGGCCGGCGGAGGTGGTCATCGCGCTCGACCCGGCGATGAGCGCGGCGGAGAACGCGGCGCGCTGGCTCAAGCGCGCGAAACGCCTCCAGGCGGCGGCCGAGCGCATCGCCTCGAGGCGCGCCGAGGTGGCCGCCGATCTCGCTCGCGCCGAGGACGAGCTCGCGCGCGCTCTCTCGGCAGAGGACGCGGCGCAGCTTGCGCTGGTCGAGCCGGCCGCGCCGCCGCGCCGGCGCGCCGAAGCCGCCGAGCGAGTCCCGTACCGGAAGTTCCGCTCGCAGAGCGGCGCGCCCATCCTCGTCGGCCGCAGCGCGCGCGACAACGACGCGCTCACCTTCAAGGTGGCGCGTGGCAACGATCTCTGGCTGCACGCGCGCGGAGTGAAAGGCGCGCACGTCGTCGTGCGGGGCGCGGGCGACGCGCCCGACTCGCGCACGCTGGCCGACGCCGCGCTGCTCGCCGCGCACTTTTCCTCCTCGCGCGGCGCGGACGCGGCCGAGGTGGCCTGGACGCGCTGCAAGTACGTCCGCAAAACGAAGACGCCGGGCGCGGTGAACATCTCGCAGGAGAAATCGATCCGCGTCCGTCTCGACGAACAGCGCCTCGCCTCGCTACTTCGGACAGAGGAGTGAACCAGCCCCACTCGCAGAGCGCGCTGCGCGGACTACCCGTTTGCGTTTTCGATTGCGATTGGGAGCATGCTCGCGCCAACGCCTTCGGCGTTGTCACTGCGCCTGCAAGGTTTTCGATCAGCAGCGGATGAGCCCGCTCAACAGCGCGTAGACTCTGCGGCCCAGCGCAGCTCCATGGCGAGCGCAATCCACATCGCAGTCGCCGCAGAGTCCTGCGATGTGCAGCGCGGCGACAGTTTCCGAAGCCTCTCCGCGTGCAATGACAAAGACCCGCTTCTGATCTGCACCAGTGCGTCCGGTGGCTTCAGCGATGTTGAGACACACACTCTTGGCCGCTCGCAGCGCCTGATCGCGCAGCTTCAGATCCGCGATCCCTGATACGCAGCCAAGGTTTCGTGTGGAAGAGTCGTCCAGTTCGTCATCGTCGGCCTCCCTCAAAAAACGGCGCAGCCGGGGAGGCCGACGATGACGAACGGACGACGGTCGAAGCTCAGCGCGAGCGCAGCGAGCTACGAATCCTCATCGAAATCCTTGCGAGCCCGATGAATGACAACGCCGAAGGCGTTGGCGCGGGCTTGCTCGCAATCCAAATCGCAATCGCAAACGGGTACTTTTTAAAGTCGCAACCCCCCATTGACTACGGCATCCTCTCCTCGTGCCACGTCTGCTTCCCTTTCTCGTTTTTCTCGCCGTCGCGCTCAGCCTGATCACGGGCATGCACTATTACCTGTGGGCGCGGCTCGTGCGCGATCCACACCTGCCGCAGACTTGGGCCCGCATTGCCACCGCGTTGATCGTCGCGCTGGGAGTGGCGCTGCCGCTCTCGCTGGTCGCGTCGCGCATCGTGCCGCAGTTGTCGCGGCCAGCGGCGTGGGTGGCGTTCGTATGGATGGGCGTCGGCTTCCTGCTCGTGGCATTTTTCGGCCTGGCGGACGCCGGGCGGCTGGCCGCCTCGCTGGTGCATCGGCTGCGCGGGAGCGAGCCTGCAGACGGGGAACGGCGCGTGTTCCTCGCGCGCACGCTCGCCGCCGGCGTAGGCGCCGTGGTGGCGGGCCTCTCCGCCATCGGCGTGCGCAACGCGCTCGGGGCGGTGCAAGTCAAGGAGCTGGACATTTTTCTGCGCGGCTTGCCGGCCGAGCTGTCCGGGTTCCGTCTGGTGCAGATCAGCGACTTGCACGTCGGGGCGCTGCTCCGGCGCGACTGGGTGGGCCACGTCGTCGATCGCATCGGGACGCTCGCGCCCGACCTGGTGGCCATCACCGGCGACCTGGTCGACGGCAGCGTCGCCGAGCTGCGCAATCAGGTCGCGCCGCTCGCGCGCCTGAAGGCGCCCCGCGGCGTGTTCTTCACCACCGGCAACCACGAGTACTACTCGGGCGTCGAGGACTGGTACGCGCACCTGCCCACGCTCGGCGTCCGGCCGCTGCGCAACGAGCGCGTCGAGATCGCGCCGGGGCTCGATTTGGCCGGCATCGAAGACCCGACCGGAGCGCCCGATCTGCCCCTCGCGCTGCGGGGCCGCGACGCCTCGCGCGCGCTCGTGCTCATGGCCCACCAGCCGCGCCAGTTCGCCGAGGCGGCGCGCCACGGCGTCTCGCTCACGCTCTCGGGCCACACCCACGGCGGGCAGATCTGGCCCTTCTCGTGGCTGGTCGCGCTCGCCCAGCCGTATCTCGCCGGCCTGCACAAGCGCGGCGAGTCGCAGCTCTACGTCAGCCGCGGCACGGGCTTCTGGGGGCCGCCGATGCGCGTCTTTGCTCCGGCGGAGATCACCTTGCTGAAGCTGCACCCGGCCTGACCGCCGACCGCCGTGCGCGCGCCGCGGCGGCCAGATCGCCCAGCACCGGCAGCGTCATCTCCCAACCCATGCACGCGTCGGTGATCGACTGGCCGTAGCAGAGACTTGCCGGGTCGCGCAGATCCTGGCGGCCGTCGGCGAGGAAGGATTCCATCATCACGCCGACGATCCCGGCTTCGCCGCGCGCCACCTGTTCCGCGATCCCCCGCGCGGCCAGGGGCTGGCGCCGGTAGTCCTTCTCGCTGTTGCCGTGGCTGGTGTCGATCAGGAGCCGCGGCGGGAGCCCGCACTCGCGCAGCGACGCGAGCGCTCTCTGCACGCTTGGCGCGTGGTAGTTGGGACCGCTGGCGCCGCCGCGCAGGATGATGTGGCAATCGGGGTTGCCGCGCGTCGAGACGATGCCGGCCAGGCCCTGCTCCGTGACGCCGAGGAAGCGGTGGGGGTGGCCCGCCGCGCGCACGGCATCGATGGCGATCTGCACGCTGCCGTCGGTGCCGTTCTTGAAGCCCACCGGCATCGAGAGGCCCGAGGCCAGCTCGCGATGGACCTGGCTCTCCGTCGTGCGCGCCCCGATCGCTCCCCAGCTCACCAGGTCGGAAATGAACTGCGGCGTGATGGGATCGAGGAACTCGCAGCCGGCGGGCAGACCGAGCTCGGCCAGGTCGAGCAGCAGCCGGCGCGCGAGGCGAAGGCCTTCGTTGATGGCGAAGGACCCGTCGAGACGGGGATCGTTGATGAGCCCCTTCCATCCCACCGTCGTGCGCGGCTTCTCGAAGTAGACGCGCATCACGATGCGCAGGTCCTCGCGAAGCTCGTCGGCCTGCGCCTTCAGGCGGCGGGCATAGTCGAGCCCGGCCGCCAGGTCGTGGATGGAGCAGGGGCCAACGACGACGAGGAGGCGGTCGTCGTCGCCCGCGAGGATGCGGATGATCTCCTCGCGGGCCCCGCCGATGACGAGGGAGCCCTTCTCGCTGAGCGGCAATTCCTCGATCAGGATCGCCGGCGGGAGCAGCGGCCGGATGTTTTCGACGTGCAGGTCCCGCGTTTTCATCGAGCGCTCCGGGCGTCCCTCAGTCGCGGGCGGCGGCGAACCAGGGCAGCGCCTCACGAGGTAGATTGAGCTTCGTCACGCGACCAGCCTACCGCAGTTCATCACCCACTCAGGAGCGCCGAACGCCTCGGGCTCCAGGCTGCGCACCGCCACCAGGCTTGCCGGTGAGCCGACAGCGAGCCGCCCGAGGTCCGGCCACTGCAGCAACTCGGCCGCCTCCAGCGTCGCCGCGCGGATGAAATCGACGCCGTCGCGCCGCAGCAGCTCGAGCTCGCGCGCATCGATGCCCGGCGCCGTGCCCTCGTTTCCCAGGTCGGTGCCATAGACGACGCGCGCACCCGCCTCGCGCAGCTCGCGCACCGATCCGCCGAAAGCGCGCAGCGTCGAGATGACCCACAGCCCGCGCGCGCGATCGAGCAGGTCGCGCGGCATCGGCCCGACGGGCGCGTGCGCCAGCACATTGGCCCCGGCCTCGAGCGCGCGTCGCACCGAGCCGGGATCGAGCGCGTGGGCGGCGACGAGCATCCCCAACCGATGCGCCTCGTCGGCCGCCGCGCGCGCTACCGGGGCCGAGAGCACCGGGTAGCGCGGATCGAAGGCCAGCTTGGCGAAGCGCGCTCCTTTCGCGAACAGACGCGCGACGGCGGCGCGCGCCTCGTCGGCCGTGCTCAGCTCGAGGCCATGCCCGTCCCTTCCCCAGCTCTGCGTCGGATAGCCCCCCGGAGCGGTCAGCAATGGCCCCGACCAGCGCGCGCGCAGAGGCCCGGTTGAAAAGGGCAGAGATCGCTCTCGCTCCCCCAGATCGAGCACCGCCGCCACCCCGCCGCGCAACTCGGCGGCGGCCACCGCGGCGATCGGTCCCGCGACCGACAGATGCACGTGCGCGTCGATGAACGCCGGCACCAGGTGCGGCGCGGCCGGGTCGCCCCGCGACGCCACCTCCACGATGCGCTCGCCCTCCACGCGCAGCGCCACCTCCCGGCCGGCAATCCACATGCGGTCAGTGTATCCTCGCCGCATGCCCGACGAAGCGGACGAGCTGATCCTCAAGATGCGGCACCTCGAGGCGGCGGCGCGCGAGCAGGAGAATTCGCGCGCATCGCGGCAAGGCGCCGAGCAGCTCAAGACCAAAGCGCAGAAGATGGCCTTGGAGGCGCGCGCGGAGCTGACGGCCGCCGAGCAGGCGCTCGCGGCGGCCGAGGCGAAGCAGGCCAAGGCGCGCGATCCCACCACCCCGCCCCTCGACGCGGCAGATTTATTGCTGGCCGGCAAGGCGGAAGCGCAGCAGGCGCGCACGCGCGCCGTCAAGGCGCGGGCGCGGCTCAACTTCGCTCTCGACAAGATGGACGAGGCCGAGCGCCGCGAGTGGGAATCGTTCCACGCCGAGGGCCGCGCCGAGGCGCACGCGCAGCTCGCCGAAGACCCGCTCTCCAAGAAGCCGTAGATGCACAAGGCGGCGCGCGTCGGGGCGGCGCTCGTCGTGTTGTTCCTGCTCTGGCTCGTCGTGCGGCACCTGCCGGTGCTGCGACTCATCGTGCACGGCGCGCAGCTGTTGCGCGGCGCGGGGCTGGCGGGGGCGCTCGCGGCGGCGGGCGGCATCTACCTAATGACGCTCTTTCTCGTGCCCATCATCCCGCTCATCGTCGCTTGCGGGTGGCTCTACGGACCGCTGGGCGCGCTCATCGCGCTCCCGGCGGCGGTGGCCAGCGCGGCGACGGCGTTTTCGCTGGCGCGCGCTCTCGGCGGGACCGCCGCGGCGCAGGCGCTGCTCGAGCATCCCAAGGCGCGCGTGCTGGCCGACCTGGCCGCCGAAGGCGGTGTCGTGACGGTGGTGCTGATCCGGCTCTCCCCACTGCTTCCTTTCACGCCGAGCAATGCCGTCATGGGTCTCACGCCCATACGCCTGCGCGACCTGGTCATCGGCACCGCGCTGGGCATGGCGGCGGGGACGGTCCTATACGTGTGGGCGGGATCGATGCTTCCCAGCGCGGAGGCGATCGAGCACGGCGAGAAGATGCACGCCGGCCTCGTCTGGGCGCTCTTGGGAGCGGCCTTGGTGGCGGCGGCGATCCTGGGGACGGCGGCCGCAAGGCGGCTGCGGAGAGGCCGTTGAGCCCTCGCACTAATCCGCGCGGTTGGTGCGCAGGCGCACCGAGACGCGCCGGCCTCCCAGGGGCCCGAGCGAGGCAGTCAGCTCGCCGCCGAACGAGCGCACCACGTTGCGCGAGAGCCAGAGCGGAGTGACCTCGCGGTCGGGGAGCGATTCGGGCGAGATCGGCGCTGCGCCCTCGTCGTCGATGTCGATGACCACGCCGCCCGCCTCGGCGCGCAGCGAGACCGCGATGCGCCCGCGCGGCGGCGACGCTTCGGCCGCGTCGAGCAGCAGCGAGACCAGCGTCTGCAAGAGAGCGCCTCGCTCGGCCAGCGCGAAGGGCGCCGCCGACAGATCGGTGCTGACCGCGAACGCGGCCAGGCGGGCGTCGAGCTCGAAGAGCGCCGCACCGATCACCTCGCAGACCTCGAGCGGCGCGATTTTCCCACTCCGCGATCGCGCCAGGCTGAGCACCGAGTTGACGCGCGAGATGGCGCGCGTGATGGCGGCGCGCGCGTCGTGCGCAGCGTCGCGCACGTGCGGTGCGGCCTTGATGGGCGGGCCGCTCTCGAGCTGGTCGCAGACGAATCCCACGTCGGTCTGGGCCACGCCGATGGCGCTGAGCAGATCGTGGGCGATGCTCGCTGCCAACCTACCCGCGTTGATGAAGCGTTGCAGGTCGGCTTCGGGGGCTGCTGTCACCCGTGCGGGCAGGAGACGCTTGCCCGCGAGGCTCATGCTGCCTCGCGCGCGAGCAAGAGGCCATCGAGCACATCGCGCATCAGCTCGAGCACCGCCTCCGGCGTGGGGCCGTCGAGGATGGGCGTGTCCTTGGCACTCAAGACGAATCGCCCGGCGACCGAGCCTCCGTCGTTTTGGAAGAAGTGGACCGGGATCAAGCGCCCGCCTGCCTGCAGGTGGCGCACGGCGATGAGTTTTGGCTGTGTCTGGGTCACGCAGGGTCTTTGAGCAAGCTGCGCGCCACTGGAGTGGCCACGATTCGGGCTGCAGTGGCCGGTTCGCTGGCCACGCCGTAAATCGCAGTCAAACCGCGGCATTCAGCGCGTTTTAGGCACTCGCATGGCGTCTCTCGACGAACGATCGCGCCTGCGTTCGGGCCGCATTGCAACGGCCCGAACGCTGGCCCAAGGCTCGAAAACTGGCCTTTTCCTCCTGATCGGGGATGAAGGCTCGAGAGTGGCACCCCCCTTGCGAAAGAAACGCGCATGCAACTATCCCGGTTCGTCGTGTCCTACCCGGACGTCAGGCCCGGTGAGCACGTCCTCTATAGCGTTCTCGAGGATCGCTACGTCGGCATCGACGAGCCCACGCTCCAGGCGATGTCTCGCTGGAGGGCGGGCGGCTCGCCGGCCGACGCGGCGGAGCGCGAGACGCAGGAGGTGCTCATCGAGGACGGCTTCCTCGTCCACGCGCGCCACGACGACGACGTGCGGCTGCGCGCGTATCTGGAAAAAGCGTCCGAGGGAATCCCGGGCACGATGTTCGTGACGCTGATGCCGACGCTGCAGTGCAACCTGGCTTGCAACTACTGCTTCCAGAAAGAGCACCCGTCCTTCACCAAGATGTCCTCGCCCACCGAGGACGCGACGCTGGAGTGGATCCTCCGCACCGTCGACGAGCGCGCGCTGGGCAAGCTGAGCGTGCACTACTTCGGCGGCGAGCCCACCACGCGCAAAGACTACTGCCTGCGCACGGCCGAAGTGCTGTCGGCGTCGATGGCGGCGCGGGGCGGCACGTTCGAGTGGCTGATGACCACCAACGGCGTGCTCCTCGACGTCGAGTTCGCCAAGAAGATGGAGAAGTACGGCAAGGGCGCCTTCAAGATCACGCTCGACGGCGACAAGGAGACGCACGACCAGATGCGCACCTACCGCGACGGCCGCGGGAGCTTCGACGTCATCTTCAACAACGTCGTCGACCTGGTGCATGCGGGCGTGCGCGTGCGGCTGGGCGGGAACTTCCTGCCCGATCAGGCCCCCTCGTTCGAGAAGCTCCTCGACCGCATCGAGCAGGCCGGCATCGCGCGCGGCCTCGAAGGCGTGAAGTTCAAGCCCATCGTCGAGACGCAGCGCCGCGAGGTGGGCACCTGCACGACCTGCTCGGCCAAGGCCGAGACGCAATCGCTGGTGCAGCTCAACAAATCAGTCGAGCGCCGCAAGATGGCCGCGCCGCAGTTCAGCGGCGAGATGCTGGAGAGCCTGCTCGGGCCCTGCGAGCTGCACTGGAAGAACAGCTACACCATCGACCCCGAGGGCAACGTCTACAAGTGTCCGGCGGTCGCGGGCCTCCCCGACCTGGCGGTGGCGCAGGTGGCGTCGAAGGCGGCGGAGAAGATCGCCCCGCTCGTCGAGCTGCGCCCGTGGGAGCAGTGCGGCGATTGCCCCTACCTGCCCGTGTGCGTGGGCGGGTGTCTGGGCGGCCTCTATCTCAAGACGGGCAGGCGCGATCAGGTCGCCTGCAAGAAGGACATGTTCGAGCAAAGCTTCCGCGAGACCGTCGTCCGTCGGTACCTCACGGAGTTTCCGGAGCAAGAGCAGCGAACAGCAGCATGAACCCTTGGAGGCGATCAAATGACGATCAAGCGGAGCAAGAGGAAGAGCACGCGCAAGGC
>WNFG01000982.1_pt1 | contig 23995 bp, 19 predicted proteins | sample 5400431 | NCBI WGS metagenome assembly WNFG01 (sample SAMN13153346, study PRJNA577476) | soil metagenome | isolation source: 120 cm saprolite under Douglas fir tree site 2 hole 3 replicate 2 | place: USA:California | collected 2015-04-18 | reverse complement strand
ATCGCAACGGCAGCCAGCTCGCCACCGTCTCCGGCTCGACCCTCACCTACAGCGACCTGACGGTCGCCGCCAACACCAGCTACAGCTACACCGTCGACGCCTTCGACGCCGCCGGCAACCACTCCGCGCAGTCGGCGCCCGTCTCAGTCCACGTCCCCGGCCAGCCGAAGTTTGTGCAGGGCAAGGCATTCTCGACCGGCAGCCGCGTCACGAGCACGACTGTCACGCTCGGACCCGTATCGCGGGGCGACCTCTTGGTCGGCTGGTTTGGACAGTACGACTCGAGCGGCCAGGTCGGCGTGTCCGACAACGTGAACGGAGCCTGGACGCGTTCTGCATCGACCACCTGGAGCGGAAGCTCGGGCGACATCGCCCTCTACTACTTCGCCAACGCCGCCGCCGCCCCCAACGGCATCACAATCACGATCTCCGCGACCAACGCCACCTATCTGCAGGGCGGGCCGGCGGAGTACTCGGGGGTCGCCACCGTCAACCCGCTGGACCAGGTCGTGATTTCCAAGGGCAGCGGAACCAGCGCCGACTCCGGCCTGACCGCCACCACGGGCTCGGGCGAGCTGGTCTATGGCGGGATGACGGCGACCAGTGGCGCCGGTACGCTGATCCCGGGCACCAGCCAGGGCGTGGCCTTCGTCAAGCGCACCCAGAACACCTCCGGCTCGCAGGGCGAGGAGGACATCGTGACCAGCGCGGCGGGCCAGCAGCATGCCGGCTTCACATTCACGAACTCCGTGCCCTGGTTCATGGTCTGCGCCGTGTTCAAGCCCGCGTAGCCCCCGTACGGAGGACAACCAACCTGGCGCTCCTCCATCAACTTCATACGACCACCCAGCTACGCGAGGTAGACGACGCCACGCCGCCTTACGGCAGCTGGAGAATGTTGCATCCCTCGACCACCAAGGCATGCGATTCCGGGCTCGGGTTGGTTGGACAGTCCGATCGCGTGGTGTCAGAAGCCCGCGAGGTGTGGGTGCCCCCGGTTCCCTTCCTGCTCTGCGTGAGCGAGCGTGCGCCGCGTGCCGAGCGGATTGCACCGCGCGTTGAGGCAGGCTCCCGTCTTCAGGTCAAACTCGAGGTTGTGGCCGAGACACCGGATTACATCGCCCTCGAGCAGCACGCCACCGATCGCGAGGTCCTCGCCGGCGTGCGGACAGTAGCGCGAGATTTCGTAGGTCCCGTCCGAGCCGCGGACCTGCAGTCGCTCGTCGCCCGCGCGGCTCAGCTCATAGCGTTCGATCGCCCCGAGCGCCTCGGGCTCGGCGTGTTTCAGCAAACCGACGAGATAGTCGTTGTAAATGTCGGGGTTTCGCCAGGCTTTGAAGCGCAGGGACAGAAACAGGTCCTCCCACGCGATGTCGCCGCGGATGACTGGCGCGAGCCACTTAGAGTCGAGGCTGAATCTGTACTGGACCTCCCGCGCGTGGCCGCCGAGGTCGACCTTCACGCCTTCCGGTCTGATGTCGACGTCCCAGCGGCCTTCGACCGCGCCCGTCAGGTCGAAGCGGACAGTCATGTCGATGCGTTCCCGGAAGTAGGGGCTCATCTCGCCCAGCCGGTGGAAGTGTTCGACGAACGCTTCGGCTAGATCAGGTCCAGGGTCGGGATGAGCCGCATACGTCTCCTCAATCTGCGGCCGCCGCGCACGTGCGTAGGCGTCGAGATACTCGGTTACGTCGCCGTACGAAAAGTCCCGCCAATGTGGGTCGGAACGATGCTGGTGTGCGAGGACGTCATATTTGTCCCCCGGCATCCAGGTTGCCACCTCCACGCGAGGGGCACGGTGCGCGAGGTAGTCGGCAGCCTGCGACTGGTCAGGGAAGATGCCGTTGCTCTCCGTCAACCAACGGTTGTGCTCTTTGAGCGCCGGGTCGAGGAAGCACATCGGTCCAGCGAAGGGAACCACGAGCCCTGGCGCCGCCAGCTTGATCAATCGGCCGACCGCTTCGAACTTGCCGGCCCGCTTCTGGGCGCTGATTCGTACTATTTCGGGCTCCGGGTACTCGTAGCAGATCGGGTGCCAGCTCGCCCCTGACATCTGGACGGCCACGACATCAAGTTGACCGCCGCATTCCAGCGCTGCACGGCGCATCTGGCCGACCGTCAGCCGCGCGTCGTTGCAGTGCAGGAACGAAGCGCCACCCGCATACAGGAGTACCGAGGCGTCGTGGCACATGGGCGACTGTTCCGGGATAAAGCAGACCCAGTCACCACGGTCGTTGAGATAGAACTTCTGCCACGCATCCAGCTCCACTACATTGCGCACGCCGACCCGATCGAGTCGGTTACGCAGGTTTGGCGATGGATAGCGGTGCACAAGCAGCTTCGCATGCGACGGAAGCCTGGTCAGCACGTCGGCGTCCATGTGGTCGAGGTGCTCGTGGGACAGAGTCGCGTAGTCCACATCGAGCAACCGGGCGTGATCGAGATGCGCGTTACTTGGGAACTGGTACCAGGAACCCTGGAACGCGCCGCGATCCGACAACCAGCAATCCATGACCATGCGAAGGTCTACGCCGTCGACTCGGATCCCCGCGTGGCCGAGGAAGGTGAGCTGGATCGAGGTCGCGGTCATGACGCTACCGCCAGCATCTGCCTACGGCGTAGTACCGCCTGTGACGCCTCGCTCACAATCACTCCTTCTGCACGGCCGATCACGCGGTCAACCTGGAGGTCGCCGAAGACCGATCTTGACGGCGGCGCAACATCAAAGAATCCAACCGGCAGTCAGAACTCGGGCATATGACATAGTGGCCTCGCGACAGTTCTGACCCGCGCTTCCCGCGCCGATAACCACGCACCGGTTGACTGGATTGGCCCCGGCTCGACGGCCGCAACGCGGGATTCATTTCGGCGACCACATGGGGAGTCTGAATACGAGTGGGCGCAGACCCAATAGGCAATTTCGGCGTGTAATGGGACGGTCCTTTTGCCGTTCGGGGACCTGAGTCCCGTAAGCGTCTGAGAAGCGTCACCGCGCCTTGGGCTCCGAGCTGTCGCAAGTTGCCCGGATGGCTGTCGAGACTCACGCTTTTGCAGTCGAACCCTTGCACTCTCGAGCTTCTCGGTTCGCCGTCATCAACGTAGATCAACATCCGCGAGCGCAAGGCCGATTGCCTCTACTATCGGCTTCGGATCACGAAATGCCCTCTGGAGCGACACCGACCGGGCACCGATCGTTGGTAAGCACGGGCGCTTGCCTGGTGTTGATCATCAGCTACCTGAACATCCAGGTCGTGGCTGGTTCGCAAGCGGGATACCGGCTGACCGGTGCCGTGACATCGGTTCGAGGGATTTTCCGCTTCGCCTCGACGAATTGGGATACGTTGGCCGGCGACGGCTTCAATTGGGTTACTGACGGCGGCATCAATACCAACAACTACGCCGGACAGAAGGCTACCGGGCTCACCGGCATCGTCTACCTGAACGCCTACAACAACTCGACCTGCCTCCAGACGATGACCGACGCGCAGATCGCGCAAGTCGTCCAGACCAACATCAATGGCGGTAATGCAGGGGCCGTCTATCAGGTGGGCGATGAGCCGACCACCAACGGCTGCAACGCAAACCCCAGCTATACACACATGACCGCGGTGATTCATGTCACAGACCCGACCGCCAAGTCCTGGGTCGCCGACGACCAGTTCAACGACCCCGCGACGTCGCACTGGCCGGCTGGATTGCCGATGAAGGGGTCGGTCGACATCCTGGCATTCGACATCTATCCGTGCCAGGCCGGGCCGTGCCAGTACAACATGATCGATCTCGCCATCCAGCGCATCCATTTCGTTGGGCTAGGGAATTGGGAGTTCATCCTGCAAGATTTCGGGCCCTGCGAATCGTGGAGAGCGCCGACTGCCCAAGAGCTGACAAACGAGTTCGAGCACTGGCAGGGGGCGGGTGCGCTCGGGTATTGGGTTTACGCTTATGACAGCGACCCAACCCCCTGTCCGGGTAACGTCGCGGGCAGCGCGGTGCTAAGGCAGATCAACGCGATGAGCGTGAACCCTGCGCAGCCGACGACCTCTCCGGTGGCCCAGGGTTCGCCTGCAGGCAGGCCGTCGCCCGCGACGTCGGCAACGACCAACAGCTCGCCGAGTCCGGTGCCTACCAGGATCGCCAGTGTCGCTACATCACCGACCGTGAGCGTTGGATCTCAGCCGACATTGGAAGCCTTCAGTCTGTTTGGGCTGTCACCTCTGGCCCTGACAGGTATTGGACTCCTCATGGCACTGGTCGTTATCGGCTTGAATTACTTCCGGCGCCGGATCAAATGATCGCGAAATTCGGCGCAGGCCTCGAGTCGGAAGAGGCCGTAGAAGAAATCCAAAACCTGCGAGCATGACCAACGACAGCAATTGGGCGGCGGTCCCTACTGGGGGCTTCAAGGCCCCGGCAGCGTTTGCTCTACTGGCGCTGAGGTTGGGGGCCTTGCCTCGACTCGACCGACGCGGCTCAGGCCGTTTCCGTTGGAGACCTGCGCAGCGAAGCCGGGCGTCAGTTGGAGGGTTCGAGCTCCTCGATCTGCGGCAAAATGATCCGACAGGCGGGCGAAAAGCTGCCAGTGCAACCTTGCGAAAGCATCGTGGTCGGCGGTGGCCGAAACTTCGGCGAGGCCCGCCAACGTCGCCTCGCGCCAACAATCCGGATCGGCGCCGAGCCGGGAGAGGCCGTCTCTTACAAACTTGCGGAGGAGCTCCGGAAACCAACCCTTACCATTGACCGCGAACTCGATGCCGGAGCCCCAGACGCCGGTCCGGAGGCCCCTATGGCCCGCGACGCGACCACCGGGGGGTGAGTGCCGATCTAGGTACAGCGCATAGGTGGTAGCGAAACGAACCAGGTCCCGGACAGGTTCTCCACAGCTGCTGCCCGCCTCCCAGTCGATCACACCCGAGATTTCGTCGCCAACCACGAGCAGATTCCCGAACCAAAAGTCGCCGTGCACCGCGGTCCGGGGCGTCGTGGTCCTGTTGAGGCGGCCGTAGATTGCGCTCAGCCGGGCCAACACTGTGTCGAGCGATGGATCATTGGCGAATCGCCGACGCAGGGCTTCGGTGGTGCCGCCGTCCATATCGATTGGCATGGATGGCCCTGCGGTTGCGGACTGAAAGCTCGCCAGCCACGCTTCGACCATCCTGAAATCCGCCTGCACCGCACTCGGGGTTGCAACGTGCCGCCACCCGTGGTAGCGGGTCGCCATCGGAGACCCCGGCAGTGCGGTTGCGACGAGGATCGGGCGTCCTTCAACGTCCAGCAGGTCGCTGGCCCTGGGGATCAGCGCGAGCATCGTGGCTGGCAAACGCGCGTGCAGCCCCGACAGCACACGTCGTTCGTCCGCAATGTTCGCCTCTGCAGCTTCTGTGGTTGGAACCTTCACCGCCAGCGTAGGCTGAGAACCGCCCCGCGGCAGGAGGAGCACCGTCAGCTTCGCGTTGGGGTCCTTGGAGAGGGCGAGGACGATCGTCTCCATCCCCGGCATGTCAAGTAGGTCGGACGCGTCAAGCCTCTGTGGGCTCGTGCCGTGCGCAGACGCAGTGCTTGCGGCGACCGGAATCCGCCCCACAACGATTCGCGTCGGGGCCAGAGCTCCTATCAAAGCCGAGGGAAAGACGAAGCGAGCAGCCTTCTTCGCGGCAGCGAGCAAGGCCGAGATGGCCGCACCACCACCCGGAAGCGCCGACACCTGAGTAAAGAAATATCGGAGGGCCAATGGAGTCTCCTCGACATAACAGGTCGGTGGACCGGCTGAGGGGATGGCCACGTACTCTCGCAACACCTCGAGGCCGGCATCTCGTGCGAAGCGCCGGCAGCGCCAGCGTGATCCGAAGGCCGTGCTGCACAGGACCACACTGGTGCCGGCCGGCAGGTCGCGCAACTGCTGTTGGAGCTGACGCCGCACCCTCGATGAACCAGGTACGTCGAACTGCACCGCTGCCGGAGACGTCAGCAGGCGCCATGGGCTTTCGTGCGCATGACTCGTGCGTGGACCGAACTGCCGGAAGGCCTCGGGAGATCGGGGCCTGGCCGGTGGCAAAACCCCGAACAGTACGCTTGTAATGGTACTCACGATCAGAGCCACGGTCCGGCGCGCGCTCGGGTTTGCCAGGTATTCGCCATCGAGTTCGATACGCATGGGCACGAGCTCTTGGATGTAGGTGGCCTCGACGTCGTCAGCACGAATAAGACTCTCGCTTCGCCGGAGGTAAAGCTGCGCCGGGCCGGTGAGGCCCGGGCGGTACCTGAAGATCTGCTGCTGTGCTGCCGGGTAACGGCGCGCCAGGGCCACGGTCTCAGGTCGGGCGCCAACCAAGGTCATCTCGCCGCGGAGAACGTTGATAAGCTGCGGCAGCTCATCGATGCTGGTGGCTCGCAGGATGCGTCCGAAGCGGGTCACCCGACGATCGCCGGAAGCGGTCAACTCAGGTCCGGCTTCGCCGGGCCTCATACTGCGGAACTTGAGCATCGTGAACGACGTACCACCCTCGCCCACCCGAACCTGGCGGTAAATCCCCGAGGCCCCCGTCGAGACCCTCGCCCCTATCCAGACGGCCAGCATCAGGGGGCTCAGAACCACGAGGGCGGCGCTCGCCACAACGATGTCGAGCAGGCGTCGGAACGTGCCAGGCCGAACCGCCTCCCCCACGTCGACGACCGGCTCCATTGATCTCGGTTGTAGCAGCAGAAAGCAGACGCCCAGCAGCGAGGTAGTCGTGAGGTACGCGGCCGTGGAGGCGACTGAAGCGCCGATGAGGCTGAAACGGGGAATCAAGAGAAGATCGAATCCGACCGTCACTATGACGCCGCCGAAGGTGGCGATCGAGTTGAGACCAGGGCGCCCGCGTCCGAACAGATAAGCCGTGATCACTCCGGAGGCCCCCTCGACCGAAAGGCCGATCAGGAGCAGTCGGGTTGGTCCCACCGCACCGGAGAAAGCCGGCCCGTAGAAGAGCGGGATGACGGGCTGGGCGAGCAGGGCCAGGGGCAGCGCGGCGAGAGCGGTGGCGGCTGCCGCACGCGGCGCGAGCCCTGCTGCCCGCGTCCACGCCTCCGCGGCGGCCTGGCGGGCGAAGCCAGGGTACAGGACCCATTCGAACGAAATCGGCAGCAGACGTAGGAGCTCTGCGAACTTCGACGCAACTGCATACACGCCGAGGATCGCCGGCCCCGCCAGGAGGTCGACGATCATGAAGTCCAGGCGAAGGTTGACCAGATACATCAGACTGCCGACCTGGCCGCGCAGACCGAACGCGTAGACGCGCTTCGCGAGCGCCAGCGACGGGCGGCCCGCGGCAACGAAGTAACCCCGCCCAAATAAGCGGCGCCAGGCGATCGCTCCCGTCACAACATCGGCAGCGATCAGCGCGGCGACGACAGCCGCGCCGCCGTCGAGACCAAACAGCAAGGCTGCGGCGTATGCCGGAATGAAGAGAAGCTCCTCCAGCACGATTGCCTGGTTGGTGCCGGGGAGGTCACCCGTCCCCTGTGAAGCCGACTTGGCCGTGATGACCAGCAGCCTGCTCACGGTCTTCAGGCCGGCCCACGCCACAATCACGGTCGTCAGATCACGGAAGAACGTGACTCTCAGAAGTGGTGACGCAGCCGTCCAGATTAGAAGAGACGCGACCGCCGACGCGGCGGCTATCGCCAGCAGCGTCGACCTCACGCGCGGGTCGTCGCGTGTCGGACCGGCGAGGAACCACGGTGTGGCCGCGGCGAGGCCGCCGGAGACGACCACGGCCAGCAGCCACGGCATCACACGCAGCAGTGCGTAATCCCCGACAGCCGAAGGTCCGCCCACCCTCGCCACCATGAGGGTGGCCAGCGTCAGCGAAACCAGCGCACCGACGAGGGCGGCCACGTTGCCCGTAAGTGCGCTGCGCCGGAGCGTAAACAGACGCGTTACGTAGTCGCCCAATCCCGCCCCCAAAGCTGGAGGGCCGCGAGGATGGCCAGCAAAGCCCACGCGTGCCGGAAATGGAGCACCTGGTAGTACGCAGCGGCCACGCCAAGTCCAAGGAGGGCACCGATCAGCGCCTCGCGTCGTGGGACCACGGCGGCAAAGTCCGGCCGGAGCCGACCCCCCACTGCCTGGCCGGCGCGCCAGGCGATCGCGCAGATCAGGACAATGAGGGCGATGCCGCCTTCCACACCGCGCTCGACGACCGCCGCGACGTAGTCGTCGTGAGCCTGGTGCGGGAAGGGGGCCAGACTGTCCTCCAGAATGGGCTGGGTCGCGCCCGGCCCGGCCCCAAGAGGGCCGCTGTCCCGGAAGAGGTTCCAGGCCTCCTGCAGGATGACCACGCGCTGACTCGCGCTCGAGTCACTCCGCCCGATCCAGTCGCGGAGGGTGGGGACCCCGCTGTCGCGGGCCCACTGCTGGATCTCGGCCGGGTGGACAACCTGGGTCGCCCCGGCGCCGACCACCAGCGCCAGGCAAGCGGCCAGGACGGTGACGATCGGCCCAAAGTGGCGGCGGACCGCGGTGAGGGCGACGAACGTGACGCCGATACCGAGGCTGAGGAAGCCTCCATTCGAGCCGGTGAAGACCATCGCGGTCAAGAGGAGCGCCACGACGCAGGCCCTCAGCCAGGCGCGCCGCGGGACGGCGCTTGACCACAGCACGAAAATGGACAGAGCGAAGTAGCCGGCGGCCATGTTGGGGTCACCGAACTGGCCGTCGGCTCTGACGCCATTCCCGGCTTCGATGCCCGAAAGCGCTGTGATCCCGAATACGACGCCGACGACGAGGATGCCCGCCCAAAACGCTGAGGCGAACACCCACGCGGTAAGGAGCACGCGAAGGGCTGAGGCCGACCGCGCCAGGTTGACCAAGGCAAGGCACCAGCACAGCAGGTAGAGGTCTTGGACGACTGCAACCAGGGGCGCCTCAGGGTAGCCGACGGTGACCAGTGCTCCCCTGAGGAGCGGACCGACGATACCGGAAATGCAGCCGGCGACGATTATGAGACCAACTGAGATGCCGTACGGTGCCCGGATCCGCTCTCGCGATATGTAAGCCCACAGCGCGACGCCCGCAATTGCGGGCACCATTGCCAGGTCAGCAGGCGAGCTGTTGCCGGGACCAGCTGGGTGCAGCCAAGGGAGCGTACTGACCGCGACCACAGCCAGCGCAAGCGCGACACGATGTGCGCGTGTTGCGTTGATCCGATCGAAGGCCGGGGCCGATTTCGGCCAGAATGCAGCCCCCAGGGCAGCCGGTACCGTACTCAAGTTCTATGCCCTGCCTAGCGCCACGATCAGCTCGGTCGCGACAAAGATCCCCACCCCGGCGAGGAGAGCGATCCACAGCGCTTCGCCTGTCAGTAGGCGAATGGCCATTCGGCGCCGAGTCCGCCGGAGCATCCGCAGTCGCACCGCGAAGGGCAGCTCTGGCGGTCGTGGCTGTCGTCGGTCCACGCCTATGCCTCCCCTACAGTGAATCGCGCGCCTGGACTCGCGGCCAGGCGGCGAAGGGAGTGCGTGCGCATCAGTTAAGGACCGCGAATGGCCGCAGCCGTGCGACCGGCCTGACGATGTCGTTGAGGGCCAGAATCGAGACGCCCTCGTCAACACCCCGGTTGTCAAGGTGCTGGACCACTCTAGGCTCCGGGTGCTCGTAGCTGAACCGGAGAGTCGTGTGACCCTCTGGGTCGGCTGCCGATATTCCGCGATTGGCGAAGTCGTCGATTATGCTGCCGGTCCCATGGCAGGCGGAGAAGAGCGCCTGGTCGGAGCCATCCGACGCGACGCACAGGTATGAGCAGGTCCGGTTGGTGCCGGGAACCAGGATGGGCTGGCCAGTCTGGCTGAACGTCGGATGGCCGACCATCCTTGCCGCCGGGTAAGCCCGCACCGTGTTATGGCGATGCACCAGGGCGGTCGTGCCGGCAACCTTCTCTTCGTAAATGGAGTTGTGAGGCGAGTCCACGATCAGCCGGCTGGACGTGCCAAAGATGTCGGCTGCCATTTTGCGGAGCCCGGAATAGGTGCACAGCCGGAACGCGAAGCCGTAGTTCATGGCGGCTGCGTTGGCGACCATGAGACGCTCGCCTTCGGCGCTGTCGCGAGGCACCGGCGGGCAGTCGTTGGCAAAGTACAAGGCGAATCGTGAGCGAAGCTCGCTGAAGGACCGGGCGCCAGCGAAATGGTGAAGCGGCTTCTGGCCTCGCATGATCTTCTTCAACACCCCATTGCCGCCTGTGCGAGATCCGTAAAGCGCGCCCAGGGCTCCGGTCAGGACACCGCCACCGGCGTGGAACTGGAGCGCGATCTGGCCTTGCTGAACGCCGAGCCTCGCGGCGATCTCGGGCTGTAGGACCTCCTCAACCTGCTGGAGTTCCACGAAGTGGTTGCTGGGTCCGATGGTCCCAAAGCGCATCCGGCTCAGCTGGAGGAGAAGCCACGGGATCTCTTCTCGGACCCGCTGCTTGCCGCCATAGGCTTCCAGGTCGAGCTTGCCCCCCTCCTCGACGCGCAACAACTCGTCCGGGTCGATGTCCCAGCGCTCGACCGCAAACTCGCCCCCGTCGACCGCACAGCGCACGACTTCGTCGAACGTAATGTCTCTGCGCATGGTTGGCGGGAACGGATACGCAGTACGCACGCGATCGTAAAAGCGTGTGATCTGGTCGCTGTTTGGCATGCCCGAGTCGAATGTGATCAGGGCCATGCCACAGTTGACCGACGCGCTGGTGAGCGTTGGTCGGATGCTGTTGAGCGTCGCCACGGCGATGCTGGACGGCATCTCCATGTTGTGCTTGTGGTAGAAGTCCGGCAGCACAACCGGGGGCGCGGCCAGATCCGCATCCTTGAGCTCCGCGGCGAGAATCTCCAGAGTTTCGCGGCGAGCCTGGTGGTCGTGACTTGCGAAAATGCGAGGTTCGTACCCAGCATTCGGCTGACCGGCATGGCGGTCGGCTCCGTGCCCGTGGTCGTGGCCGTGGTCGCTGAGGCTCGGGCCAGTCCCATTGGCGCGCCCGCTATCGTCGGCCGCTCGTCGTTGCGGGTCCTCGAGGAATGCGGGGCTGTCTGGACCGGCGGCGATGATCTTCAGGTTCATGCGATAGCCTCTACGCGGTTGAGCATCTCGGTGAGTCGCGCTCCAGGTCGCCGGGGCAAGTGCAGTTCGTAACAGTTGAGTCGGACCGCAAACGCTCGTGCCGTCTCGGCGACCAGCGGATGCGAGGGTCCGATGCCGGTGCCGGCGGCAAGTGTTGCCGCAAAAGACCAGAACCTGCCCAGCTCACCTGCCGCGTAGGTGCCGGTCACAAGTGATCGGACTGCGGTTTCGGGATCGCACGTTGTGAGCACTCGAGCCTCCCCGTTGCTTCGACGGACGATTACGAGGTGGTCGGGAGAGAGTTGGGCCACGCGCCCGGCGAACTGCACCTCGACGCGTCCATGCGGCATCCGCCGTCCATGAGTTCCAGCCACTCGCATCGGCTCCACCAGTCCCCAGACCGATTGGCCGTCGGCAACGCACAGGTTGTCGCTGGTCGCGCGGCCGCCGTGGGCGAGCTCGAGCTGGAGCAAGGTCGACTTGCCCACGCCCCCAGGCCCGGCCAGAAGCGTCACGGCATCGCCGGTCGTGCATGCGACCGCGTGCAGGGGTGCTCGACCCCGGACCGAAGCCCACCAAAGGACCGGGTAGTGCATCAGGACTTCTCTCGCGAGGAGGTGGAACCTCGAGGGCAGCAGGAACCGCGCGACGCTGCGCGTGGGCCGCGGCCGCCAGCGATATGTGAACTCGGGGCACCCGCTCGATAGGTTCAGGCGAACATCGAACCCGCTCCCGCAGGCGTCCTCCACGACTACCTCGTCGGCATGGCTCCACGCGCCACGCGTGAGCGGGGTGAGTCCGGCGACCGAGAAGGGTCGGCTCGTCGCCTCAATGTGGATCGCCATCGTCGCGGAGGCCGGGCGCGGGCTCAGCGCGCCTGCGCTGGCCTCGTCGAGCAGCCGGGTTACCCAACCCGGTGGGGAGTCGACTGCGACGACCTCGCCGGCCGTTTCCAGGATGGAGGTCTGGCTCATGATGTCCACGCAGGCGCCACCGGCGTAACCCGCGCCCGGCCGTCAAGCGCGGAGAGGTATGTCTCGGTGAGATCGCTCCCAAGCACATCCACCTGGAACCGGTCACCGAGGTTGGCGCGAGCCGCTGCAGACAGCCGGCTTCCGAGTTCAGGGCGGTCGAGTAGGTACTGGATGGCGCGCGCAAGCTGATCGGGCTTGCAGGGCGGGACAAGCAACCCGGTCCGGCCAGGAACGACGACCTCGGGCACAGCATTGACTGCGGTTGCGACGACGGGGATGCCACAGGTCATGGCCTCGACCACGGAGCACGGAAGGCCCTCATAGAGGCTGGCCATTGCGAAGACGTCTAACGCGGGCAGCAGGTCGGCGACATCGCGTCGCTCACCGAGCAGGTGGAAGCGATCCCTGACGCCGGCAGCAGCGACCATGCGAGAGATCTTTTCCAGCAGGGGCCCGCTTCCGATCCACACGAAATGGACGTCGGAGTCGAGCCGGGCGAATGCGTCGAGCATGTCAGTGGGTGATTTCTGGTGGTCAAGGCGACCCACGGTTCCGGCTACGCGGGCGGTGGGTGGGATGCCGATCTTGCGACGCGCCTCAGAGCGGGCGTAGAGCGTTGCCGGTGGGATGGCATTGATCGCGCTGCCAATGGTGCGGACCTTTTCAGCCGGGGCGATACCGAGCCGTACTGCTTCAGCAGCCACCGAGGCACCAACCGCAAGGAATCGATCGGTGATTCGGCCCAGGGCCCTTTCGATCGCGATGTAGGTGCGCCGGCGCATGGGCGACTGGTACGCGTGGAACGGGAACCCGTGAAAGGTGTGCACGATGGCCGGGACGCGATGCCAGCGGGCCGCGACTCGCCCCACAAGGCCCGCCTTGGCGCTGTGGGTGTGAACGACCTGGTATCCACCAGCCTCAATGTGGGCGGCCACCTCGCGCAGGGCGGCCACGTCCTCGGTTGGCGCGATCTGCGGTCTCATGTGTCGGAGCGGGATGACTTCGAGACCGGCATTGGAGGCGTCGTCCAGGAGGTTGCCGTCCGATGCGGCGAGGACGGTGATGCAGAAACGGTCAGGATCGAGGGCGAGAGCCCCACGAAGCGCCACACCACCAGCCCCTGCGATGAAACGTGTGACCACAAGGGCGACGCGAATCCTGCCGCCGGCTGGGGACACGCTTAGAAATCGTCCGGATACGGGTAGCTGAAATACCCGTTGTGGTCAGCGGGCTCGGGCGGCGGCTGGTACTCCGGTAGGACGAAAGCGAGATACCGCTTGATCTCGTGCGGCGGCCGGTTGGCGCCGGCGGCGAAGATAAGGGCGTCGAGCCGATCGGCGAAATTGGGCGGCAGTGGCCGAGGTGTCGTCGCCATGATCTTGGGGTGCGCAGTCGCATTCCGCTCCTCGGTCTTGCTGAAGAGATCCTCGTCAAGCTTCTCGCCCTGCCGCAGGCCGGTGAAGCGGATCTCCACTTTCTCGGGCTTGACGTGCATTTGCGCGGCGTAGGTGTGGACCAGATCGACGATGCGAACGGGGTCGCCCATGTCGAGGACAAAGGTTTCCCCGGCCTCCGCCATGCTTGCGGCCTCGATGACAAGACCAACCGCCTCCTCGACGGTCATGAAGAAGCGTGTGACCTCCGGATGGGTCACGGTCACCGCCTCTCCATTCTCGATCTGCTCTGACAGCACGGTGAGGAACGAACCTCGACTGCCGAGAACGTTGCCGAAGCGGACCGAGGCAAACCGCGTTGAACCGCCAGCTCGAGATTGGACGATCATCTCCGCGATCCGCTTGGTCGCCCCAAGGATGGAGACCGGGTCGGCGGCTTTGTCGGTGGAGATCAGGATGAACCGCTCTACGCCCGTCTCCAGCGCCGCGCCGACAAGGGTCTTCGTTCCGAGCACATTCGACTTAACGCCTTCGGCTGGGTGCCGCTCGAGTAGGGGCAGGTGTTTGTGGGCGGCGGCGTGGAAGACGACCTCCGGTCGGAGTGCGCGAAAGAGCTGGTGGATCCTCCCGGCATCCCGGATATCGGCGATTATCAACTCGTCGTTGTCAAGCAGAGCCTGCCCCTCGAGCTGCATCTGCAGCCGGTGCAGATTCGATTCATCGTGGTCGAGCAGGTACAAGGCAGCGGGGCCGAAGCGTTTGATTTGCCGGCACAGCTCGCCGCCGATCGAGCCTCCTGCACCTGTTACCAGGACACGCTTGCCGGCAACGACCGCCTGCGACGCGATCCGGACGACTCGCAGCTCCTCGCGCCCAAGCAAGCTCGAGATGCGAAGATGTCGCAGCTCGCTGATCAGGGTGTCACGCTCCAACGCGGACACGAATGACGGCAGGTAGCGGACACCGACCCCGACCGCCGCGGCGGACTCGGCCAGTAGACGGATGCGTGACGCCGGCAAGGAAGGGATCGCGATGATGACGGTGTCGATTCCGTGCCGCCGACATACGTCCGGTAGCTCCTCAAGGGTACCGAAGACGGGCAAACCAAGCAGGCTGTGCTTACTCGGGCTGTCATCCACGAAACCGACCGGCATTAAGCCGAACTCCGGAACTTTACGCAGGTCGCGCGCGATTACCCGTCCGGCTTGCCCGGCTCCGACGATCAGACAGCTCAAGCGCGTGCTCCCGGCGTCGCCGTTGTGGCGGCTGTCGGCTTCGATCTTCGTCAGGATGCTCATGCGAGGACCACGCGAGGCGCCATGACAGCGCCGATACGCCCGCGCCGGAAGTTGGCGCGGGCCGCTATGGCTTCGCAAACCAGTTCGATTTCACCGGCGGTCAGCGAGTGATAAAAGGGCAGGGACAGGATCTCCTCGAAAGCTGCGTCGGCGTTCGGAAAGCTCGCACCCTGGTCCAGGAACCGTCGGAAATACGGTTGTGTGTGATTCGGTATGAAGTGCACCGAGCAGTGGACGCCCTGTTCGGCAAGGCTCGAAATGAGCTCGTCTCGGCTCATTCCGAACTCGGGCTGGACCCGGATCACGTATAGATGCCATGCGTGCCGTCCGTTGACCGGCCGCGGTGGGATGCCGATTCCGGGGATGCCGGCGAGACCTGCGTCGTACCTGGCAGCCAGCTGTTCGCGCCGGTGCTGCCACGCCTCGAGCGAGCGAAGGTGAACCCGACCAATAGCCGCCTGAACATCGGTCATGTTGGCCTTGATGCCGTCGTCGGTCACGCTGTAGCGCCAGCCGGCGCCCGGTAAGTAGCGCCTCCAGGCGTCCTCGCTCATCCCATGGATGCGGAGCTTCCGTGCCCACCCAGCCACGTCGGCGTCGTCAGTGGTGATCATTCCGCCTTCGCCGATCGGCAGGTTCTTGGTCGCGTAGAAACTGAAGCAGGTGGCCGCCGAGAAGCTGCCGACGCGTCTGCCCCCTATCTCGGTCCCGATGGCGTGCGCTGCATCTTCGACCACCCTGGACATGGGCAGGCCGGCGGCTGCGGCCGATTCCGTAAGGTGCGCGCCGTGGCCGCCGTAGTGGACCGCGACCATTGCCTGTGCGCCGTGGCGAGCAGCCCTTTCAACGGTTTCCGGGTTGGGCATGAGGGTGACAGGATCCACGTCGACCAATACGGGGCGATGACCGGCGTGGACGATTGCGTGGATGGCGCCGCAGAACGTGATGGTGGAAGTCAGGACGGGCGAACCCGACGGCAGCTGAAGCGCTCGAAGCGAGATCTCGATTGCCGCCGTGCAGGAGGAAACGCCGACCGCGTGGCGGGCGCCGACCCAGTCCTTCAGCTCTGACTCGAAAGCCACCACCTCCGGGCCGGTGGTGACCCAGCCGGACGCCAGCACACGTGACGCGGCCTGGCGCGCCTTGGAGGTGATCACCGTTCGCGTGAACGGGATAGGGTCGATTAGTTTCAGCGCGAGAGCCGTGTCACCACCCCCCTAGAGATAACCAAGCGGGGTGAATCTGCTCTCGTGATCGGTCTCGTAGGCTCGAACCGCGTCCACGTGATCGCGGTCTTTCTCTCCGACACTCCGACGTGACCGGCGACGATAAGTGACCACCCCGGCCACGGGCCAACCAGTCAACGCGAGCAGCTCCGCGCTCGCATCGAGGTCTTTTCTACCCAGCACGTTGGGAGTCACCAATATGAGACCGGTTTCGGCGGAGTCGCCGTTCTTCGAGAAGAGCGACACGTCGAACGCCGTGACATCAATGCTGTGGTGGACCTTGCGACGATTGGCAGCGACAACCTGACCGTTACCGTTCAAGGGAGTGCCAACCGTGGCCGCCCTGGGCGCAAGCTTCTTGGCCATCACCTTGACGAGGCTCACGGCCTCGGCCGATCCGTCCAGTGGCACTAGCTGGACGTGCTTCACGCCGGCCCTAATGGCTGCAATTCGGACCCGCGCCGGCAGGCTCTTGTGGTCCTCCTGCTCCAATGCCTGGAAGTCGCCCAAGACCGGAGCCTCGAGCATCCGCGAAATCTCTCGCGAGCCCCTGATTCGCGGCCGCAGGGTTGCCAAGAGAGCGGCAAGGATGATTCCTAGCACGAGTCCGCCGAGGCCCCCGAGTGCCATGTCGATTGGGGCTCTCGAGGGATCCGGCTTCGATGCTGGTTCAGCACCGTCGATGACGCCAGCCTGAGGACGCAGCGCTAGTGACTGTTTGATCTGATTGATCTGTGCCTCCAGCGTCAGACGGTCCTGCGCCAAAGAAGTGCGTTCTGAGTAGAGACCGCTGAGCGCAGCGGCCGACACGCTCGGGTCGGTGGCGATCGCTTGATAGTTCGCAATCCGAGCGTCGAGCTGGGCGATGCTCGCGTCAAGCGCTTTGATCTGATTGGTCAATGACGCTGTCAGTTGGTACGCCTGGCCTTCGTTGACGGTTAAGCGAGTGCTGACAACGTCAACGGCGAGGGCGTTGGCGATCGCCGCGGCCGCAACCGGGTCGGTGTCTTTGACCTGCAGGTCCATGACACCTGAAGTACCGAGGGGTTGCAGTTCGATGTTTCGCGTCGCGAACTGTTTGACATCCCGACTGACGCCGGCCGAGGCGAGGGCATCCGAAACGTTGGAAGGAGTGGTCGCGATCGATTTCGCGGTGTCCGCGATCGCCACAGACTCGGAGGCCGCACGCGGGTCGGAGGCATCGAGTACGAGCCGAACGTCGGACGTATAGATCGGCGCGTCGTTGTAGTGGAGGGCTGCCGCCCCCGCGAAGCCAGCAAAGGGCAGTCCGAGGATCAGGGGCCAATATGCGAGCCCGATCCTGCGCACGACCTCGCCCACGTCCATCCCGACTGTCGACGACACGCGAACGTTCAGCTTTCGACCTCCATACCCTGTGACCACGCGAATGCGTTCACAAACAGACTAGGGCCGCGCTGAACGGCCGACCATAGGTACATTCACGACTTGGCTTGGGACAGCGCCCTCAGCGCCGCGGCAACCTATAGCGGGTATGGGCCATTTGTCATGGGACGAGGGTGACTCGGGATATTCCCCGGCAGAGTTGGGCGGCGGTGTCAAAGGCCAATCGAAGACTGCGGCGAAGACCGACATCTCATGCCCGAGTCGCCATGAGGGCTGGTGGGGCGCCGTCGCGTCGCTTCCGGCAGGCGACAAACGCGCTACGAGCGTGGTTACTAAGGCCTCAAGCCCTTCCTAAAGAGCAATGTGATGGCGGCGATGCAAATCAGCACCAATGCGGAAATCAGCGCAGCCGGAAGCGCATCGGAACCTGCATTCGTTGAGACGGCCCCTGGTCTGGGCGAGGAGTGTTGGGCCGCCGTCGTTGACGATGCGGCGAACGTCCGAGAGTTCTGGTATTTCAGCTCGGCGACGTTGTCCGGGTAGCTGCCCAAGCTTGCCCCCACACACTTGGGGTCGGCCGGCTGATAGTTCCATGAGAAGACGAAGTAGCCAGCCATGTTCGACTTCGCCCAATGGTCGAACTGCGTGCGGAGTTCCTGTGGTGTGGGCAGGCGGTAGTAGCAGTCTTGAAAGTCTTGCACGATCGCCCAATAACGCGTGATTCCAGCGCCTTCGATGGCGTTGATCGCGGCATCGATCGCCCCGAAGTCACAGGTGACTGATGACCTCTTGCAGGGGTAAACATCGAAGCCGAGGATGTCGACGGCGCCCGCCCAAGGTCTGTAGTTACGCGTAGTGCCGTTCTCATAAGCCTGAATCACTGTGAAGGTCGTGCTGCCCGGATCCAGTGAGTGAACAAGATCGCTGCGTTTCTTGAACTGTGCCGGGGCGTTCGGGCACTCGCTCACGTGAGGCTCGTCCCCTAGGAAGTAAGCCAAGATGGCCGGATGTCCCACGATCCCGGCGACCAGAGAAGTGACCTTGGCATCATCTCTTTCAAAGCGACAGGCAGGCGTGTTCAACCAGTTCCCCAACCAGACGACGCCTTTGATTCCTTTGGCCGCCAGTGGGTCGAGCAGTTGCTTGTATGGGCCGGTCATCACGCTGTTGAAACCAGTGGCCGCAATCACGTCGAACCCGAGGCCACTCCCATCCTTGCCGTATGCGCCTCGGACGAACTCCGTCGACGGTTGCGTACGCGTGGCGGGCGGTGCATGCATGGTGGGGCCCGAGGCAGGCAGCACCAATAAGGCGGCGAAAGCCATGCCCGTGAGGACCGCGGAACCGCGGCTGATTCCAATCGATGGTCTACGCTGCCCGATCAGGACACGGACGCATGCTAAACGGACCTCTCGTGGGATCACGGCATCCATTAGCCGCGCTTGAACAATCGTGAATCGGGTTAGAGCAGGGGACGCAGCCATCTGGGGGTTCGGGAGTCAGTGCCGTTGAGGACGATCCCGCTCACTCGATCCTTTCCGATGAGGCTGACCAGCTTTTCCAGGTCTTCGGTCAGGGTCACTCCGCTGCGCGCCACTATCAGCAAGCGATCTGCCAGCCGGTGAGCCAACGGACTGTACGAGACCTTCAGTGTCGGCGGAAGGTCGATGATCATGTTGTAAAAGCAGCTGCGCAGGCCGTCCATCACATGTCTTTCGACAAGCTGATAGAAGAAACGGGCTGGGTCGCGCTGAGGAGCCCCCGCGGGAATCACCCACAGGTTGGGAACGAATGCCCCACCCCGGACGATGCGGAGACGCGAACCGTCGCTGTCCAACCATTCGCTTAATCCCAAATCGCGATTCATGTCAAAGAACTTGTAGAAGGACGGCTCGGTGAAGTCGCACTCGAGCAGCAATGTCGGTTTCTGGGTGTCCACGGCCATTGCAGTGGCGATCCCGATTGTGACCGAAGACTTGCCCTCACCATAAGCAGCGCTCGTCACGCCCAGAACTCGGCATCCGGCATCAGCATCGAAGGGGATCGACAGGTAAGCTCGCCGGCAGCGGTCTATGAACCAGAGCGGCAGTTCGATTGACTTAACTCGCTCGATCCGAGGATCGGCGAAACCGGGGTGAGACGGCCTGGGACTCAGGGCCTCATTGATCGATTGAACGAAGTCACTTGGAATCTGATCGGCTTCTTGCATGACCTAGAGACCATGTGAGCTGACAGGTTTCGGGATCGTTGTCACGACAGGTACACGCAGGCGCCGTTCGAGCGCTTCGGGGTCGCACACCGTCCTGTCGACCCACGCAAGCAGGACGATGTAAGCCCCGACCGCGGCCAGACCAACTAGCAGCACCAGAGCGCCCGGCACGAGGCTGGCACCATCGCCGACGAATCGGGAGCCGGCCATATGCGGCGGGTCGACCACCGTGGTTCCGATCTGCAGAAAACGGGCGGACGCGGCCCCCAGGTATTGCCCTTGGCTCAAGCTGTTCTGAGCCTCGACCACCTTGGCACGCCACAACTGGACGTTGTTGACAAGCTGCACGACCTGCGGGTCGCTCGAGCTCGCGCCCACTGTCGCCCCCGGATTGGCGGTGGCATATTTCTGCAAGGCGACTTGGGCCGCGGCGAGATTGGCCTGCGCATCCGTCAACTGGCCGCTCCAGAAGGCGGTCGCTTCCGCCGCCTGATCCTGCTCGATCTTGGCCAGCTGCTCATGAAAGATATCGATCGTGTCGCTCACCACACTCAGGCAAACCGCCGGGTGCGGGCACGTGTACATCAACGTCATCAGATGCGAGCCCGAGGCATTGGCTTTCAAGTTGGCGCCGGTCGAGGCGAGCGTCTGCTGGACGTCGGCGCCACTTGCAACCACCCCAGACCTTGTCAACATGTTCGACAAGCTCCGCGAGAAGGCGGGCGCCTTGACCACCTGGCTCACGCTATCGGCGAGGTTCTGGGCCGGGGTCTCGTTTGGGCTCCAACCGACGGGTACGAACGATGACCCAAAAGCCGAAGGATCTTCGATTCTCAGCGTGGCGGTGGCGCGATAGGTGGCGAACACGACGGTCACCGCTGCGCCGAGCGCGATCGGAATCAGCAGCAGCGCAGCGAATCTAAGCCTGTGTCGGAACAGGATCTCTGCGTACTTCGCCATCAATCAAAGCTCTTGTGGAGTAGAGGCAGCCGCGCATGCCGGCGCTCACGAGCTGAATTTTCCAATTTCAGCAATCGTATGAACGGATCGATGTAGGCACATGAGGCGCTGGTCCCGCTCCGGCTGGGACAAACCGGGAATGGGCGGCATGGGACCAAGTCCTGGGACTGATGCCCAAACAGAGGTGGGACTTTGACGCGGGGCCGCCGAGCCAGCCGATATCTCGCCTGCTTGCGCTCCGGTGAAATATAAGCCGACAGATGGAGCAGCTGATCACCATGGACGACGCTCTTCATCGGCTGCTCGATGCGGCCGGCTCAGACCTACTCCTGAGCTGCGGCAGCAGACCTCGAATCCGTAAGGACGGGAACCTCGAGCCGCTGGAAGGGCACCCAAGGATGCTCGTGCCGTCCGACACGCAGCGTTTGCTGCGCGAGATCCTGGATGCAAAGCAATGGAAGGAGCTCGAGAGGCGGCGCCACGTCGACTTCTCATTCACGTGGCGCGAGCGGGCGCGAATCCGGGGAAATGCGTACTTCCAACGCAACTCGATAGCGGCGGCCTTTCGACTGTTGCCCCTCGCCATCCCCAGCTTCGACATGCTCGGGATTCCCGAGGCGGTACACAGGCTACTCGAGCGACAGCACGGCCTGGTCCTGGTCACCGGGCCCACCGGCTGCGGCAAGTCGACGACCCAGGCGGCGATGATCGATCACCTCAACGCGACGCGACCCTTCCACATCATCACGATCGAAGACCCGATTGAGTATGTGCACAAGCATCAGCTCTCGATCGTGGATCAGCGCCAGGTGGGTGAGGACACCCCCTCGTTCGCCGAGGGCCTCCGTTCCGCGTTCCGAGAGGATCCGGATGTGGTCCTCATCGGCGAGATGCGGGATCTGGAGACGATGAGCGCAGCCGTTTCGATCGCGGAGTCGGGTCACCTTGTTCTTGCCACCCTGCACACCAACGACGCTCCCCAAGCGCTCGACCGGATCATCGACAGCTACCTCGGCGCACAGCAGCAACAGATCCGCATCCAGCTCGCCAGCTGCGTGGCTGGAGTGATCTACCAGGAGCTGCTGCCGGCGGTCGGCGGCGGTCGCGTCGCCGCCTTCGAGGTCCTCATCGCCAACACCGCAGTGCGGTCGATGATCAAAGAAGGGAGGACCGACCAACTGCGAACGGTGCTCCAAACCACCCTCCGGGAGGGCTCGCAGACTCTCGAGCGCTCGCTGAATCAGCTGCTGCGGGCGGGACTCGTCACCGAGCATGATGCCCGGCGGCACTCGCTCAACCCTACTGGGATCCACGCGTAGGGCGCCTGAGGCGGCCAAACCCGAGGCCGACGGCGCACACACCGACGACCGCGATGGCCGCGAAACCTATCGGAGCGCCGCGCCAGGGCCCCAGCGGCGCCAGAGCCGCCAGCATCACCACCCCGCACAGGGCCTCTGTCGCCGGCGACGAGATGCCGATGGGGGCGCCGCAGCTCGCACAGCGCCCGCCCCTGATCAGGTAACCGGCGACCGGAATCAGGTCCACCGCGTCGAGCACGCGTCCGCAGGAGCGGCAGTGCGACCGCGGACGCACCACCGACTCACCGCGCGGCAGCCGGTCGGCCGCCAGGTTGATGAAGCTGCCGGCCAGCAACGCCACCAGCACCAGGTAGGCGCTCAAAACGACCACGAGAATGGGCTCAGAGGGATCGAGTTGTGTGCTGCCTGAAAGGCGAAAGGGCGCCGCCCCGAGCAGCGCCCTCCTCCCTTCCCCCTTTGTGCGGCTATGGGCCCGAGACCACGCATGCCGCCGGCACCGCCGTGCCAGCCGGAAGAATCCCAGTGATCCTCCCAGTCGTGTCCCAAACGTAGGCCCAGTGGGTGGGCGAGTTGCGAACGTAGGTCGGGCTGGTCGCGCTCGGAGTCTTGTTGTAGAGCACCACCGGTTTCGTCATGTCGCTGGTGCCGCTGGGATAGCCATTCGTGCTGTCCGCAGCGGGCACACTGTCCACGTTGTTGTTCGCCATGTATGCATCCAGACCCGCCTGCACCGTCTTGTACTCCTGCTCGCAGGCCTTGGCTTGAGCGTTCGTGGTCAGCCCCACCAGGCTCAGCGTGACGATCGCGGCCAGGACGCCCAGGATCGTGACCACGACCAGGAGCTCGATCAGGGTGAACCCAGACTGGCCCTTCTTGCCCTTCAGATTCCTGGCGAAATAGCCGTACAGACCCTGCATTCCCCAACTCCTCATGCGCCCCAGCTCTTAGCGCTGGCGGCTCACAGCTATGTATTAGTCCGCTACCAGTCCCAACTCTATTCACGGGGTAGGCAAATCTGAATAGATGGATTGGCCCAGTACCCTGGGCGCAAGTCCGGGCAGGTGTGGGCGCCGGCCGCTCAGCCTGTGCGCAGCAGGATTTCCAGGACGATCAGCAACATGCCGGCCCCAAAAAAAGGGAACGTGCAGCCCCGACGCGCCTTGGTGATCACCAGGCCCGCCTCGTTTTCGTCCAGGAGGTCGACCTCTACCTGGGGTTTGCGTCGCTCCTCCCGATGCTGCTCCCTGCGCTTGGTCAAACCCGCCGCCTCATGACCAAACCGATGCACGTGAGGTAGGGCCCGTATCGCACGTCGGGATCCACCCGGGGTGGTCGGGGGAGCGCCTCCACCGGGTGGCCGGTCAGCTGCTCGAGCCGGTCCGTCAACAGGGAGGTAAGAGCCTGGTCAGAGCGCACGAGGATTGGCGAATTGGGAACGAACCCGGCTGCGCCTGAGCGCCGGTGGAAGGCCAGCACCGGCTTGAGCCCGATCGAAACGGCCAGCGCGAGGTCACCACCTGATCCCACCTTGAGCTTGAAATTGTGTGCGGCTCGTGGGACACGGCCGTCGATCAAGACCGCTTCACACGGCTTCGCGGACATGTCCAGGAGGATGCACGAGTCGACTGGGATGGCGCGCGCGACGCACAGCGACTTCAGGTCCACCGCTGCGGGGTCGAGTCCGGCGTGCCTGGCGGCTGCTGCGATCGCCTGGACCTGGCTCCGGTCCCACATGACAGCGAAGATGGTCCGCACTTCGGCGTCAACCGACACCTCGACGTGCCGCATCGCCATACGGTCCGAGCCAAGGTTGAGCTCACCTCTCACCGCGGCGTCGATTTCGGCGTCGGTCGTGCCTTTGGGAAAAGTAAGGACCCGAAAGCTCGCGATCGAGTCGCTGGCCGCGATCAACGCTCGAGTCGCGGTGATTTCGCTCCGAGCGAGCAGCTGGCGAAGCGCCTGGCCCAGCGCCGCCGAATCCAGCACGCGACCACCATCGATGGCGCCCGGCGGTGCCGCACCTTCGCCGCATCGCATCAGACCTCCGGGCAAGCCTTCAAGAACGCGGAGCGTTCCAGACGAGAGGTCCACGGCGAGCCGAGATGCGGGCACCCCTAAGGAGAGTAGTACGACCAGCCCTGGACGTAGACTCCGAAATTGCCCCAAATTGCAG
>WNFG01003430.1_pt1 | contig 24002 bp, 21 predicted proteins | sample 5400431 | NCBI WGS metagenome assembly WNFG01 (sample SAMN13153346, study PRJNA577476) | soil metagenome | isolation source: 120 cm saprolite under Douglas fir tree site 2 hole 3 replicate 2 | place: USA:California | collected 2015-04-18 | reverse complement strand
AATTGCAGAGTTTGTGGCTCAGTGAAGGCGCCACCGACAATAATCGCGCGGAGTTCACCGCCAAATGCCTCATGAACTTGCTTGAGCAAGCGACGTCTTATCCCCAGGCGTGGCTGGCTTTTGGTGAGCGCCTTGTTAATGGCCACTAGGGCTTGGAAAACTCTGTGCCTCCCCGGCGGAAGGCCATCGAAGCGCGCCTGCAAACCCTTCTGCAAGTTCTTCAGCACCAGCGGAACGAGACTGACGTAAGTGATTTTGTATTTTGGAAACGCCTCGCGCACATATTCTGGGCGCAGCGTGCGGAGGTGTACGACCGCAGCGCCGCACGTGAACGGCCCGAAGAAGCCGACCATGAAATCGATCGCGTGATTCGTCGGCAGAATGCTCAGATACCGCACGCCGGGCCAAAACGGGTAGAGGGAGGTTAGCGCGACGCACTGCTCCAGATAATTCTCGTGCGTCAGCATACAGCCTTTAGGGTGGCCTCCCGTGCCGGAGGAATACACGATGCAGGCTGTATCTTGGCGCTGCCGTGCGACAAATGTTGGCTCGCCGCCCCCGCGAAATTCTTCCCAGCGCCGCGCCCCGGATAAATCCGCATCCGCCGGCGCTTCCGTCACCAATACGGTAAGAAGATTGGTCGCAACTGATCGCCCCGCGGCGGCGCTAAGTTGCCGCCAGATTGGATATTCGGTGATAAGGACTCTGGCTCCCGAATGCTTCAGAAGCTGCCAGTGCTCGTCCGGCGTGAGCTTGTAGTCCAGCGGAACGAGTACACCGCCGGCATGGAAAACCGCATAAGCCGAGATCAGCCACTTGGACTGATTCGTCATGATGATAGACGCCCGATCGCCCGCTACAAGACCCGTTTCCTGCAACGCTTTCGCCAGCGGGAGTGCGCGCTCCCTGAAATCGCGATAAGTCAGCCGCTCTTTCTCCCTCTCGCGGTCCGCCTCGATCAGGCACACTTCGCCCGCAAATTCTTCCAGCGCATCCTTCAACGCCGCTCCGATAGATTGATATTGGGAGAGGTCCAACATTACAGGCGGGACTGAATCCGCGAAGCCAGCGTACGGAAGTCGCTGACACCCTGCACTTCGTAGTCAGGCAGCTCGATTCCGAAATGATTCTCCAGCCGGGAGAGCATCTCAAGCGTCTGAAGGCTGTCAATGCCGAGCTTCTTGAAAAAATCGTCATCGGGCGCGAGCGAGCCTGCGGGCACGTTGAAGTGCTTCGACGCCAGGTCGAGGATTTCCTGCGTGGTCTGTTCCAGCGTGCGCATACGGCTCTAAATTTACCACCCCAACGCCAAAGAAGGAAAACTCGATCCGAACAGTCCCCCCAAGGGCTCTGCAGCGCCACGTCAGGGCAAATACGGCATGGCATCGGTTGACTCGATGAATTTCTTGAGCGCCGCCATAACCGTGGGGCGTGCGAATAGCTCGCAGAACAGGTCGATCTCCCGGCGCAGTTCTTCGTGGGGTATGGGCTTGATGAATTTCTTCGCCGCTGCCCGCGTAACCCCATCGAATTTCGCGACTTGAGCCGCGGTGGCCCTCGCGACACGCAGCACTTCGCCTTCCGCGGCAAGCTGCGCGACGAGCCCGACCGCATGCGCGCGCGCGGCGTTCACACTTCGCCCGGTGAGCAATAAATCTCGAACAAATGCGTTGCCGAGGTCGCGCTTCAGCCGCGGAATGCCACCGAAGCCGGGGATTAATCCGAGGCGCAGCTCGGGAAAAGCGAAGCGCGCCATTTTGTCCGCAATAATTATGTCGCACGCCAGTGCAAGCTCGAAGCCGCCACCAAAACACACGCCATGAACCGCGGCAATGGTGACAAAAGGCGCCGCGTCTATGATGTTAAACACTTCATGAATCCTCTCGAGAATATCGCGGACGCCGGCAAGCCGCTCTTTCTCAGGAAGAGCGGAAGCGCCGCGGTACAACTCCCTCAGGTCCGCGCCCGCCGAAAATCCCTGTTTGCGCGCGCTGGAAATAAGGCAGGCTGCGGTCTCCGGCGCCAGTGCGTTCAATGCAGCTGCAAACTGCTCGAGCTCAGCGAGCATGGCCGTCCCAATTTCGTTGGCGGGGGCGTGGTCAAGGGTCAACTCAATCACGCCGTCGCGGCACTGCCAGCGCAGCGTCTTGCCCGTAAAGGACTTCATGCTTGCTTCCGATCGTACATCGCGTCGATTTCAGCCACGAATCGCGCGGCGATGGCCTCGCGCCGAAGCTTGCCGTTTGCGGTGAGCAACCCGCTCTCCGGCGTGAATGTATTGGCGATCAGCGCAAAATTGCGAATCTGCCGATAGTGCGGCAGCTCTAGATTCGCTGCGTCGAGCGCGGTTTGCACCGCGCCAGCTTCCACGTTGCCGGCGACCAGCGCGCAGAGGTACCCGCGCCCATTTCCCACCAACACGACTTGCTGCGCACCGGGAAGCAATTGCGCGACTCTCTCTTCGATCGGCTCGGGTGGAATTTTGTGCCCGGAATTGAGAATAATCACGTTCTTGAGACGTCCGCTCACCCGCCAGTTCCCTCTCACATTGACGTCGCCCTGATCGCCGGTATGGAACCAGCCGTCGTGCAGAACGCGCGCGGTCTCTTCGGGGCGGTTCCAGTAGCCGGGAAAAATGTGCGGCCCGCTGACGATGATCTCTTCATTGTCCGCGGATTTCATCTCGATCCCGGAGATCGCGTGGCCCACATACCCGGGTTCGACGGGCTGGCGTGGATCGTCCATCGTGCAGATCCCTGTGGTTTCCGTCAATCCGTATACCTGCAAAACGGGAATCCCGAGCATCAGGAAAAATTGCTGTGTTTCCGCCGCAAGGGGCGCAGATCCGCAAATCAACGCGCGGAGATGCGGTCCGAATCGCTCTCTGACTTTCGCAAAAACGATGATGCGGCCTAGCGCGATCCAGAAAGCGTCCCTAGCGCGGCCGCGGCCCACGTGCCGGCGCTGCCACGCATCGCGGGCCCGTCTAAAAAGCGAACGGACGACCGCCCCTCGCTTTGACAGAGCCTCCTCGACGCCGCGCCGCACGCGTTCGAGCAGCGTCGGAACATTGATGAAATAATGGGGCGAAGCAAGCCGTATTTCCTCGGCGAGGCGGTTCAAATCCGTGGAAAGAGTCAGGATGCTCTCGCGGATCAGGCCGGTGAGAAGCAAAATCCAGGAAGCGGCAAAACTGAATGGCAAATAATGAAACACACGGTCCGGTTCGTTCGTCGCGCTCATCAACTGGTCAAGCCGCTCGGACGTGCACGCCAGGATATGGGTAAGGTTGCCGGTATTCAGGCAAACGCCTTTAGGTTCGCCCGAAGTCCCCGAAGTATAAATAATGGTAACAAGATCCGTGTCGCTGCGTGGATTCGGGGCATCGGGCAGCGGCGGGTTCGGCGCGGGCTCTTGAAGGACATCCTCGAAGAGGACCAGTCTGCCGGCATCCTTCCACTGGGGGGGCAACGACCGCGCGACCTCTTCACCAAGCTCCGCGTCGCTGGTGAACAGAAAGCGCGGCTGGCAATCTTTCATCATCCCGGCAAGGTCGGCGGGCGCCTGCCTTGAATAAAGCGGCACGACGATAATGCCTTCCGCCATCAAGGCGAGGTCAAAGGCCGCCCAGTGCGCGGAATTGGGCGCCAGGAGCGCGCACCGCTCGCCCGGTTTCAGTCCACGGCGCCGCAAGTAAGCGCGCACGCGCTGCACCTGATCCAGCAACTCTCTCCCCGTGATGCTGATGAATTGTTCCACGCGAATTTCGCGCACGACCACGCGGCCGTCCGCCCGTTTGAGCTGTGCGAAAATGTCTTCTAGGAAATTGGGCATGCGCGACTAGCTCGTGGCCGCGAGAGCTGCAGTTGACGAATCATATCGCTCCGCTAGCTGCCGCAGCGTGCCGCTTAGTTCCGGCAAGTAGTCCTCCCAGGAGAAAACGCCGGAGCGAAGTGGAAACTCAGGATACGTGTTACGGACTGCGTCTTCGAGAAACGTGCCCATTCGCGCCATCAGCTTGAGGTTGCGGACGACCGTGTGGCCGATCCCAGCGCGCACGGACTCCGCTTCGGCCACCAGCGTCTCCATCGTAGTGACTAATTTGGGTTCGAGATCCGGGTCGTCAACCGTCAGCAGGAGATGCTGATGCCCGCGTTCGCGCATGAGGTTTCGGATCCGTTCATCCATCGTTACGCCTGCGGAAGGCACCAGGCTCGGCATGCAGGTCACGATCCCGTGATACCTCGACGAAACCATGTACGAGCAAGCGCGCAGGATCGAAACGAGTTCGAACATGTCGTAATCATCCGACGTGAAAACGGGCAGCCCCGGCAGGTGTTCCGCAATTTCCCGGCAGGCGACGGCATCCAGGCGCTCCATCGCCACGAGAATTGGAAAAACGCGGTGACGTTGCCGGAACGCTGAGAGCGCCCTCGTAAACGCGGAAACATACAGTTGAAATTTCCTGTCGACTTCCGGACCCGACTGGAAAAAATAAACGGTGCGGTACTGGCTCTCCCTGTATGCCCCCGTCGTAACCCGCGCCAGATATTTCGCGATCGACGCTTTCACCGGCCAGACGTACGGATGAATGGGGCAAAGCACGAGTACGGGCGTTTTTTCATCCCAGCCGGCTTCCCGCAACACCTTGCGGCCGTACTCCGGCGGATGCGGCTCAAATGTCCATGCAGTATCCGTCCCGAGCTCTGTCGGGATGCTCAGCAAACTCAGCAGCTTCTGCGACTCCTCATTGCGAGTGATCACCATAGAATCATGGACGTAGCGCGCGCACATGCTCTTGATCAGCCCGTCCATGTGCCCCGCTTCGCCTCCGTACCCGACGGAGAGCTTGTTTTCCGCGGAGGCGAGGCCCAGCGAGCCGATCATCATCGTCGTCAGCGCGTTTGCGAATTTGCTCTTGAACATCGAGCCTTCGCAGGCGATCACTCCATGGTTTTGCCGAACCTCGCGGTACAAAAACGGCGGGTACACATCCGGCAAGTAAACTTGCCGAGTTCCTTCGAAGTAGCCTTTAGTGCGGTCAAAACCCTGCGTCATCACGCTGAAGTCCGCGTTCTCGGCGCCCAGAATATGGCGCACCTGGCGCAACATCTCCTGCACGCGCACGTCCGACCCGGTATTTCGCGTCCCGTTGTACCCTGCGAAAAGAAGGCGCAGCTTCTCGCCCGGCTTCCAGCGCTGGCCAAGGCCCAGCATCCAAGCGAAACGCCTGACCTCGATCAGCGCACTGACCCACGCGACAAGGAAAAAGTCCGTCATGCGCGAGCGCTCCCGGCCGTGGCGGATTCTTCCGTTGGTCTCGTCGCCGGCCACGGCTTTGCAGGATAGCGGAACTTGTTCTCCCGGCTGAATTTCAGCAACGGGTAAGCGTAGCTCGAAAATTTCCTCGGAGTCTCCCCAAGCTCCGCGACCACCCGCGAATTGTCGAACACCGTATTCCAATCGAGATAGGGCCAGAAGACTTTCAAGAGTGATGCTCCGTGTCCGATGGGGCCTTTGCGATTCGAAAGCCAGTTGACCGTACTCGAAAATGGCCCGCTCATCCAGGGCCAATATACGGGACGCCGCCACCCGCCGGCCTCGGCGAGCGCGTCGGTCAATTCTTGATAGGTCTGTGAGCCCGTGCCAGAGGACAAATGATAGACGCTGTGAGCAGGCTCATCCTTCTGGTGAATTGTCACAATCGCCTTTCCAGCATAATCCGCGGGCACGATGTCGATTTTATCGTGAGCCCGCAGAGGAAGAACAGGCAGCCGGGCAAGCACGTCGAAGGCCTGGATCATGTCGAATTGCGAGGTCTCCACGCGCCCGCTGTCGCCCAGCACGATAGCCGGACGGAAAATTGTGCGCGGCACATCCGCCAGAAGTTCGTGAACCATGTGCTCGCTGAACTTCTTGGTGCGCGCGTATGGATCGTAATCGGACCGCGCCCAATCGATGGCTGCATCTTCGGTGACAACTTCGTTCTGGCGCTTCCCCGCTACCGCCACTGTTGACACGTGCGAATACCGCCGCAGCCCATTGCGATTCTGCGTCCTTCGCGCGAACTGAAGGACTTCCAGCCCGCCGCGCAAATTGACGTTGACGCACTGCCTCTCCGATTTGCGGTTGAGAGAAGCCGCGCAATGGATGATCGAATCGGTGCTGTCGATAAGGCTATGATATCCGTCGTCGGAAAGGCCAAAACGCCCGCTGGTGATGTCGCCGAGGAAAATTCGCACTCGCGATCGGATATATTCGTAAAATTCAGCAAATCCAAAGTGGAGCTGCAGTGAGGTCCATAACCGCTCGCGCGCCTCCTGCTCGGCCTTCGCGCGCACGAGCAGATTCAGCGCGTCGCGGTGCCCGGTGAGCAATCCAGCGACCAGATAACTGCCCAAGTAGCCGGTCGAGCCGGTTATGAAGATCGCCATAACGAATCGGCCGGCGACGCGGAGCCGGAAACCGCCGCGGCGCGCGCGGGCTCAGCTGGCCAATCGAGCTCGCGCGGTGCGCGCGATTCAAGCGGGCGGCCCTCCATTAGCGGATAGCACCAGCGGCGCAACGCTGGAATGTGCACGTTGATCCAGTAGTCCCACCAGTCGATCGATTCCGGCGCGAAATCGAAAAGCGCCTTCTCCTCAGCATCCAGCCCGGCCGAAAGGAGACGCGCGTTTTCGCATTCAAATACATGCTGGTTGTGTAGAATGAAAGGCTCGTACAGCTCGATGAGCTTCTCTGCGCGGATTAGCTCGCGCTCCTGCTTTGCCAGCGGGGGCTTCTTCATGTGCAAGGTGATGGCCACGCGATTAATCCCTGAAATCAGGGCCTTCTGCATCGGGATCGAGAGCCGTTCATAGCGCTGCTTCGAAACTGGGATGGTTTCGAACTTCACCTTCAGCCAGTGCTCGATGCCCTGCTGCGTCCGGTAATGCTTGCGATGCGCCAGTCCGGTAAGCTCGATGCTGCGGCCCATATTCACCGGATTGGTTGCCGAAGTCGCGAGTTGATATATTCGCGCATTACGCCGTGTTATCACTGCAGCGGCAATGAGAGTCATCCCGCGGCTCACCATGTCCACCGGAATCACATCGAGGCACTTGCGCTCATTCGAAGGAAGCTGCCGGAAATTCGTTCCCAGCAAGTAAGAAAGCGGCCCCGAAGTATTGATGCCCTCATTCCACCCGGTAAAAGGCGAGCGCTCCGAACTCTCGACAATCGAAGGCCGCACGATGGCGATCGGCAGATTCCCTCCGCGATTGGCGAGGATCGATTCGCCCAGGCTCTTCGTAAACGTGTAAGTATTGGGCCAGCCGAGATGCTGTGCCCGCCGCATGCCCACCCGCACAAGCCGGTTGCGCGCCCAGCGCACCCGATTTCGTTTCAACACTCCATCCAGTTCGCTCGAAGGCACCGCGGAAGCATCGCCGCCTCGCCACAGCGCCTGGCGTCGCAGAGCCTTCGAAAGCTCTGGACTCTCCGCTCGCTCCTCAATTCGGCGGATCGTTTCCCGCAGCGAAGCAATTTCTTTTTCCGCCTCGAATCCAGGGTCGTGCGCCGGATTGTAGTTGGGCTTCAATTCCTCGATGACGCGGCCGTCCCGCATTCCCACCACGTAGCATGTCGAAAGGTGCATCAGGCCCGCGTGGTCGCACTCTCGCAGAAAGTCGAGCAGATTGAGCGCGGAATCAACGTTCGAAGAGAGCGCTTCGCGCAAATCGGGATTGAAATCGGTAAGTCCTGCGCTGTTGACAATCAGGTCCAGCGACCTGGCAAGTCTCGCCTGCGTGGCTTCATCCAGCCCAAGGCCCGGCTGGCTGACGTCGCCCTCGACTACTTCGACCCTGTCCCTCAAGAACGCGCCCAGCTGCCGCCCATGCCGTTCCTGCAGCTTGTCCAACGCCGGCGATTCTTCCACGATCTTCTGGAAGCGGCGCTGCGCTGGGGTTGTGCGGTTGCGCCGGATCAACAGCGTGATTTTCCCGATGTCTGGAATATGTTCCAGTAAATCCACAAGCCAAACTTTGCCGATGAAACCCGTCACGCCGATCAGAAGAATGTGGCGGCCCGCGAGCGACTTGCGAACCGCGATCGTTCCGTTTCGAGGCCCATTGCCGAAAAGCGCGACCGTTTTGCTCGCCGGTGCGACCGTGCGCTTCTCCGCCTGCATCGCGGCTTCCAGCAGCGCGGGCTCTTCTTCCCACCCGAGCTGACGCTTCAGTTTCTCACGCGGGATCCGCCCGTCTGCCGAACTGCTGGTAAGCCATGCTAGTGGACCCCTCGGCCGCACGACAGGACTAAGCAGCCGGCCCGTCGCGCGGCCATCCCGAAACTCAAGCCGGTTCGAAACAAAACACTCCACGCCGAAGTGCCTCGCCAGCGGCCGCTGGATATGGTCGAGCAGCTGCCCGACAAGAACAACGCGCTCCCCGCCGTTTAGCACGTCGAGAATCTTCGATACTGCCTCAGGGCGAAGCCGCGGCTTCAGGACATACTGGAAATACTCTTCCCCAAGCAGGTCGAGGCGGTCGCGGCTCACCCCACGTAGCAATGTGTGGAGAAACCGCGTGGCGAACGTGCGGTTCGCAAAGTACGCAAACGGCCGGGCCAGCGCCATCCCAGCCATTCCTGCCCGCCGCGCCCACCGCTCGGAAAAGCTCTGCGCGTTCCACGTAAAAAACCCTAACGGACGCAATGTTTCAACCTCGAGCAGCGAGCCCTCGACGCGCCAATAGGTCACGTCACCCGGCGCCTTCCCGGTGAGTACGTGCTTCGAGTTGGAACTTGGTTCGCTCATTTTGGAGAAGCACTAGATCACGCCTGGCTTTTGACTGTCGAAGCCTTCCATCTCTGAAATAAAGCTTATTGTGTCGCACCAAACTTCGAATCGTTCTGGAACGGACGCCAAACCAACTCCCGCACCCACACAAGCGTGTGGTCCCCGACCCCGCGGGCCGTCGGTGGCATAGGAAAGTGTAAAAGTAGCATTCTCAGAGGGTTCTCGCAAGGTGGAGAGACGCTCTCAGGGGTTCAAGCGGCCGCCCGGCCATGCGGTGTGGTGGGACATGTTCATTCCGGATATCGGGGAACTGGACACTGGCCGCCCCGCGTCAACGGTACAGCACCAGGGTCTCCGCCGCTAGACTCCCCAACCATACCGCTCAGCATGCTCCAGCGTTCGTTGCATTTCTTCACGCAGAATTTCCGTAAACACCGACCCGCCGATGGTGCTCGCGCCCGGTTCGGCGATATCCGGCGTGCGGTAGCCGCCGGAAAGAACCCGCAAGAGCGATTGCTCAACCCACTCGGCTTCGAGCGTAAGCCCAAACGCGTCGCGCAGCATCATCGTGGCGCTGAGAATAGAACCAATGGGATTCGCGGAATCCGCCCCCACGAGAGAGGGCGCCGACCCGTGAATCGGCTCAAAAAGCGGCGCGTTTGAGCCGAAGCTCGCCGACGGAACAAGTCCAATCGATCCTAGTAGCGCCGCAGCCGCATCGCTCAGGATGTCCCCGAACATGTTGCTTGTCAGGATCACGTCGAACTGCGACGGCCGCAGCGTAAGCTGCATCGCGGCGTTGTCCACGTACATGTGCTCCAGCTTCACGGACGGGTAAACTCCGCTCATGGCTGTCACCGTGCGCCGCCAGAGCTGCGAACTCGCCAGCACGTTGGCCTTGTCCACCGAGCACATCCTGCGGCTCCGGTTGTCCGCACGCGCATATCCAAATGTCGCAATCCTTTCGATCTCCGGCGTCGAATACGACTCCGTGTCGAACGCGCGCTCCACTCCCTTTTCAGTCACCTGGCCGCGCTCGCCGAAATACATACCCCCCGCAAGCTCACGCACGATTTCCAGATCCAAATCGCCCAGCCGGGTGGGCTTGAGCGGAGAAATACCTCGCAGCGGTTCCAGCAGCTTGACCGGGCGCACGTTTACATAGAGGCCCATCCCTTTGCGCAGATCCAGCAACCCGCTCTCCGGCCGTTTCCCCACCGGCAGCGCGTCCCACTTCGCCCCGCCAACAGCCCCAAGAAAAACCGCATCCGCTTTTCGGCAGCCGTCCAGCGTTTCGTTGGGAAGCGGTGTCCCAGCGGCATCAATTGCCGCGCCGCCCACCGGCAGCTCCTGGAAGTCGAATTGATGGTTGAATTCATGCGCGCATTCGCGCAACACGGTCGCTGCCGCGCGCGTAACTTCCGGTCCTATGCCGTCTCCCGGCAAAAGGACAATAGTCTTCTTCATTTAGGATCCCCGATCGAACAAAAATCTGATCTTGCCTTGGCGCTTTTGCCTCGCGGACTACGCCTCCGCCGCCACCGCAGCCGGACGCCGCCTCATCACTTCGTGCGCAATCGCCACCAGGTCGCGCGGCCGCACCTGTTTGGCTTGGTCCGCCAGTGCCGTCACGCGCCCGTACACTTCCGCAAGTTCCGCCGCGCTCGGCTCATATCCCAAATCCCGCAGCGACATCCGCAGCGCATTGCGCCCCGAATGTTTTCCCAGCACAAGCGAGCGCGACGGCACTCCGACCGTCTCCGGCGAAATGATCTCGTAGGTCAGCGGGTTCTTGATGATCCCGTCCTGATGGATGCCGGCTTCATGCGCAAAAGCGTTCGCGCCCACCACGGCTTTGTTCGGGGCCACCTGCGCCCCCGTTATTTCCGTCAGCATGCGGCTCGACCGGAACAGCTCTTCGAGCTTCACTCCCGTTGTCACTCCAAAACTCTCCTTGCGCACCGCCAGCGCCACCACCACTTCTTCCAGAGAGGCGTTCCCCGCGCGTTCCCCGATTCCGTTGATCGTGCATTCGATCTGCCGCACGCCCGCGCGAACCGCCGCCAGAGAATTCGCGACTGCCAAACCGAGGTCGTCGTGGCAATGCGCGCTCAAGGTGATTCCCTCGGGATCACCCAGGTACTCCCGCACGTGCCGGAACATAGCTCCATACTCCTCCGGCACGGCATAACCCACCGTGTCCGGCAGGTTCAAAACTGTGGCCCCCGCATCCACGGCCACGCGGCACACTTGGCACAAAAACTCAATATCAGTTCTCCCCGCATCCTCGGCCGAAAACTCCACTTCGGCCACATGCTGCCGCCCAAATCGAATCATCGAACCGATGGCTTCGAGCGCCTGCTCCCGCGTGATATTCAGCTTCACCCGCAGGTGCAGGTCCGAGGTCGCCAGGAACACATGCAGCCTTGGCGCCGCAGCCCGCTCCAAGGCCTCAATCGCCGCGTTCACATCTTCTTTTTTCGCGCGCGCCAGCGCCGCAATCGGCACATCCCGCACCTCCTGTGCCACCTTTCGCACCGCTTCCAGATCCCCGCGCGAAGCGATCGGAAATCCCGCCTCGATCACGTCTACTCCCAGGGCGGCCAGTTGCCGCGCCATGCGGATCTTTTCCTCGGTATTCATCGAAAAACCGGGTGACTGCTCGCCGTCGCGAAGCGTCGTGTCAAATATCCGTACTGCGTCCATAGGGTCTCCCTCAGTAAGTAGTAGGACAGAGGCAGTGCCGTATCGTCAAATTTATCTTTGTTCTGTATTTGATAATTCTATCTTATACTATTTCTGAGGGGTGCTCGCTTTGGATTTCGCGGAACTCCAGGTTTTTCTTGCTGTTGCGCGCGAAGGCAGCTTTTCCCGCGCCGCCGAGCGTCTCTACCGTACCCAACCTGCGGTTAGTTTGGCGATCCGCAAACTCGAGGACTCCCTAGGCCAGCCTCTTTTCATCCGCGGCGCCCGGCCTGTGCGAATGACCGACGCCGGAACTCTTCTCAAAGAATACGCCGAACGCCTCATCAATCTGCGCGACGAAGTAAAAAAGGGTCTCACGGAGCTCGAGGGTCTTCACCGCGGCGAGCTGTCGCTCGGCGTCAATGAAAGCTCGATCCATGCGCTGCTTCCCGCGCTTTCAAAATTCCGCGAGCTCCATCCCGGCGTACAGGTGCGCGTCCATCGCATGTTCTCCCGCGACATTCCCCACGAAGTCCTCAACTACCGCCTGGACCTTGGCGCCGTCTCCTATGTGCCTCGTGACCCGCAGCTTCTGGCCACCGAGATTCTGAAGGACGAGTTGACGCTCGTCGTTCCCCCAAAGCATGCCCTGGCCAAGAAACGTGAAGTCGACGTCTCCGATCTCGGCGGCGAAGACTTCATCGCGCACATCGTAGAATCGCCTTACCGCCGCCGCGTAATCGAGCTGTTCGCTCGCAATCGCACCGCGCTAAGAATGCCCATCGAAATGCCCACCATCGAGAGCATCAAGCGCTTCGTCCAGATGGGCATGGGCGTCGCCATCGTCCCCCGTATGTGCGTGCAGTGGGAGATCGAGCACGGTTGGATGAAAGAAGTGAAGGTGCGCCAGCTGAACATGCCGCGCCACGTGTATATGCTCTCGCGGCGCGGTGCGCGCCTTCCTCACGCTGCCGCAGAGCTGATGCGCATCCTCCACGAAGCCTAAGGCCTTTGCTGATTCCCGTTGTGAACGTGTCGTGATGCTGGACCGTCATCCCGCGCGGTCGGACCTCATTCTTCAGACGCATCACGGTGCAGAGCTTCGCCACGCAGCGCACTTTCTCTCTATCTTTTCGCGCATAAACGTCTCCCGCACGCGGCCTTGGTACCCCGGATCGGGAACCTCAAACCGTATTTTCTTTTCCATGCCGGGCGAGTACAGCAGCTAGGCGAACTCCCGAGTGCCGATGGAATCATTGCTCCAGTGTTTGAACCCGGGCTGTCGTATTAGAGTTTACCAATAATTGCCTTCATCGAAGATTGACTCCAGCTCTGTCTGGCGTTAATGTACTACTGCTTTAAGGCTCCCTCTCAGCAACTAAGAGTGCCGGAATTTTTGCGGCCAAGGAAGACTCATGGCCACGCTTCTTGGAGTTCAGCTCCCTGCGCGCGCATTCCGTTTTCTCCCAGCGCCGCAGTATTGGAAAGTCTCAATCATTTTCCTGCTGCTCGCCTCCGCGTTTTTCTGCGCCCCTCCTGGATTCATTGATGTCCAGGGCCGCTTCCTGTTTGGCCTCGGTCAAAACAGCATTCGAATGTTCACCGTCGATGCAGCCAAAGGCTCCTACGCCGAAGTGCCGAATTCCCCCTTTGCTTCTCCTAACACCAATTTCCCAACATTTCTGGCCGTCGAAAAATCCGGCCAGTATCTCGCTGTCGTTAACGCCGTCGGACAAAAACCCGGCGAAGCCTCGGTCGAAACGTTCAAGATCGACCCCGTCAATCTAGCTCTCGTTCCCGTTCCTGGCTCTTTCGTTGAAATGGAGTCGACGCCCGTCGGAAAAGCCGGTGATCCCGCGAACTCGCGATTCTTTCTCTACCTTGGCCCCAACCCTTCCAGCTCCAGCAGCTTCTACCGCGAGGATGCCGCTCTGCTTACCATTACCATTGACTCCCAAACCGGCATGTTATCTGGCGCCGCTCCTACCACAGGTTCCACACAGCACGGCCGCTGCTTTGCCGCTGACCCTCAGTTGCGCTACGTCGTCACCGGGTTCGGCTCCAATTTCGGGTTTATTCAATCGTTCGGCATAGATGGCAAGTTTACTGGCAGCTCTCTGCAATTGCCGGGCGGCCTCTTTCCACAAGAGCTGTTCATCGACAGCACCGGCACATTTCTCTACGTCACAACCACCGTGTCCTCTCAAAGCGTCGTCCATATCTACTCCGTGAATCTTCAAACCGGAGCGATGGCCGAGACCCCAAGCTCCCCTTTGCCGGGCTTCTCTTCCGTCGCAAACATCATCGCCGATCCCACCGGCCCGTTCGTTTATTTGGAAACCTCGCCTATCCATGGATTTGCCGTCGCTTCATCCACCGGTTATTTCACTGAAATCGCCGGCTCGCCCTTTTCTCCTGCGGGCGATGCCGCGCTCCTCTTCAGCGTGCCTCCGGGCGGTCAGCCTATTAGTGGTCCCGTCGCTACGCTGTCGGCCTCGGCTCTCAGTTTCGGGAGCATCACAGTCGGAAACACCAGCGGCCCTCAGACCCTCACCGTAACCAGTGGCGGCGGCCAGGCCCTGAGCCTCAATACGATTTCCATCTCTGGCGCTGACCCCTCCGATTTCTCGAAAACCGATACCTGCCAGACCCCTACCGTCCTTCAACCCGGCAAATTCTGTTCCATCACCGTCACCTTTGCGCCGGCCGCAACTGGCCCCCGCCAGGCCACCTTGTCCCTCACTGACAATGCTCCCGACAGCCCGCAACTCATCCAGCTCACCGGTTCCGGGGTCGCGCCCCCGCCACCTGCGCCGGCAGTAACGCTCGTACCCAGCGCGGTCTCGTTTCCAACTACCACGGTAGGAACGACTGCCGGCCCGCTCGCCGTCACGTTGACGAATTCGGGCACGGCTTCCTTGAACATCTCGGCGGTCACTCTTGGGGGAAATAATTCCGGCGATTTCAGCATTGCAACGAATACTTGCGCGGGTGCCATTGCCGCGAAAGCGAACTGCACCTTCGCGGTTACCTTTACCCCGCTCGCCGCCTCAACTCGCACCGCCGCGATTTCAATCACCGACGATGCAACAGACTCTCCGCAGTCCGTTCAGCTCACTGGCACAGGCTCCACTCCTCCGCCTACAGCTCCGGCTGTGACTCTCACTCCGCCTATTCTTTCCTTTGGGACGGTCACGGAAGGCACCACAAACGGCCCGCAGACCCTTACGATCACCAATTCGGGCGCGGGAACACTCCATATTTCTTCAGTTGTTCTCGGGGGAACGAACGCCGCCGACTTCACCATGACCACCGCCTGCAGCGGCGCCGCCCTTGCGGTGAATGCCGCTTGCACGGTCAGCCTGACCTTTTCGCCCGTGTCTGCAAGCCAGCACACCGCTACAATCACTCTGACCGACGATGCCCCCGGTTCGCCGCAGGTCATCAACGTAGGGGGCAACGTCAATCCTGCGTTCGTCATCCTTCCCGCCCAGAATGGTTCCACCTCAGCCATGGTGACGGCAGGTCACTCAGCCCAGTACAATTTGCAGGTGGTCCCCGGAGCGGGATACACCGGCACCATTTCCTTTGCTTGCACCGGCGCACCCCTAGGCGCATCCTGTCAAATTCCTGCCACCATGCAGATCTCCAGCGGCAATCCCGCCCCTCTCACCGTGACGGTTACAACCAGCGGCGGTTCCGCTTTTCTTCCCCATTCGAATCCGCCGCAACTCCCGCCTTTCGCGCCCGGGTACACGCCGCCGCTTCTGTTATTAGCCACCATCCTGTTTTTCGTGTACTCGAGCAGAGGGAAGCGCGATTCAATTCTGCGGAACAGGCGTCTAGCGCACTGCTGCGCTGCCGCCGTGATCGTTTCCTTTGCCGTGCTCAGCGCTGCGGGCTGCGGTGGCGGGAGTATGGCGTCCGCGCCCCCGGCGGCGCCGGCGATCGTCACGCCGCAAGGCACCTCCACGCTTACGATCACGCCGACAGCTATGTCCGTGTCCGGGAAGCCTCTACAACTTCAGCAAATTCAACTCACGCTGACTGTTCAATAACTCCAGCAGCACAGACTCGCCTTAGGTGCAGCCGAAGGGCATTGCTCTATACTCGTCTCATCAAATCACTTCGCCACTGAAATTCGGTAAACCACTTTCGCCCCATCATCTGAAACCAGCAGCGCCCCGTCCGGCGCCACCGCGACTCCCACTGGCCTGCCGTATACGTCCGGCTTGCTGGGATCCGGCACGAGTCCCGTCATGAATGGCACTGGATCGGCTGACGGCTTGCCATTCTTGAAGGCCACAAACGCGATCTGGTATCCCGCCCGTGTCGAGCGGTTCCACGACCCGTGCTCGGCCACGAACGCTCCCCCACGATAGCTTTCCGGGAATTGCTTGCCGGTATAAAACGCAAACTGTAGCGGCGCAACGTGGGCGCCCAGAAGCACATCGGGAATAATCGCGCGCGTCACAAGGTCCGCCCTCTGTGGCTTTACCCGCGAATCGACGTTGTCGCCGATGTAGCTGTACGGCCAGCCATAAAACCCGCCATCTTTCAACGATGTGAAATAATCCGGCGGAAGATCGTCTCCCAGCTCGTCGCGCTCATTGACGCTCGTCCAAACCTCTCCCGTCGTCGGCTCAATCGCCAGGCCCACAGGATTCCGCAACCCCGTTGCATATCGCCGGGCGTTTTTTCCGTCGGGATCGCAAACCGTTACCGCGGCCCGAATCGGCTCCTCTCCGGGGCTGACATTCGATTCCGATCCTACGCCGATGAACAGGTGCTTGCCGTCCGCGGAAAATGCCAGCGACCTTGTGTCATGTCCACCCGCCGGCAGATCCATCAGATGTTCGGCTTCACCCAGCCGCTTCGATGTCTTCGGATCGTAGCGAAACCTCACTAGCGAGCTCATGTTCCCCACGTACACATAATCTCCATGAAAGGCGATCCCAAACGGGCGCTTCAGCCCGTCGGCAAACACCACGCGTTCCTGCGCTCCTCCCGTATTCTTTGGATCGCGCAAAATAATGATTTCTCCCGACCCCATGTCAGCCAGGAAGATATCTTGATTGGGCGCAACGATCAGCCACCGCGGCCTCTTAAAATCCGTCGCAAACACATTCACCTTGAATCCAGACGGCACCGTCGGCAAGAATCCCTCCGGCGGCTGCGTCTTATTCGGCCCGTTGCCGGCCGATTTCGTTGCGAACGGCGCCGGGAGCTGCGGCTTCTGCCCGTGCGTCACTTGAGCGGCCAACGCCGTCGGCAAAACGAAGCACATGCTCAATATGAATAGACCTCGATCACGAAATTTCATGGCCTTCTCCCATTTGGTTCGTTGTCAATCATCCGTAGGATGCCACTGAGCAATTCCCTGTTCCACCTTGGCGCGGGTTGGGCTCTGTCGTGCCCGCAACCGATCCTGATTTCGATCTCCAGCGCATCGCCAATCTCCTCCCGTGCGGTCATTCTCACCGTTCCGGTAGACCGGGACGCAAAGAATCTCAACTTTCAGCGGCGAAGCGTCCGTAGCGAATTCCATCGCTTCAGTTTAAGGAATTGCGGCGCCTCTGCATAACATTCTTTAACGATTTTTTTGAACCATTTGTTGCCTAGTGTTATCCAAATGCCCCCGGAAGACGTATACTTCAGAGGGATTAGGATAGGGAGTTCCAACCATGCGGGCTGTCCAATTTGCGTTATTGATTCTCCTCGGGATCTGCCTCCTTGCCTGGGCCACAGGCAGGCCGCGCGACGCGTGGGCCGGCGCAGGCAAGATGCCGTTTCCCAAGCCCGCCCTCGATGCGCCGCTTGCTTCCTCGCAAGGTCAGGAAACGGTTGTCGTTGCCGGTGGCTGCTTCTGGGGCGTCCAGGCCGTTTTTGAGCATTTGAAAGGCGTTACCGCCGCGACCGCGGGCTACGCCGGTGGCGGCGCTGCTTCGGCGCATTACGATGAAGTCAGCACCGGATCAACCGGCCACGCCGAATCCGTCAAGGTCGTTTTTGATCCTTCGCAGCTCTCCTTCGGCGAAATCCTTATGATCTTTTTCTCCGTCGGCCACGATCCGACCGAATGGAACCGCCAGGGCCCCGATGAAGGCACGCAATACCGTTCCGTCATTTTCTATGCTGGCGAACAGCAGAAGAAAATCGCGGAAGCTTACATCGCCCAGCTCAATGCCGCCAAAATCTTTTCTCGCCCCATCGTCACCCAGGTTGTTCTCCTTCAGGCTTTTTATGTTGCCGAGGACTATCACCAAGACTATCTCAAACATCATCCCGGCAGTCCCTACATCGTCTTCAACGACCTGCCAAAGCTGGAGCACTTGAAAAAAGAGTTTCCCGAGCTTTACCGCGCGTACTGATCAGCTGATCCCCCCGCCATTCCGAAATTCGCGTTGCCCAGTATCCGAATGAGTACACCCTGTTTTTCGCCGAGCGCGCTCGCGCTACAGTGAATTCGGGGCTCGCACGAAATGAAGCCTCTAATCCTTCGAACCGGAAAATAGGTGGGGAATTTCCATGAAAAAAATCGCGTGTGGGCTCTCTCTGTGTTTTGTTCTTGCCAGCCTCGCCCTCGGCCAGGAAGCGCATAACAAGCCTGCTTCCAAACCGGTGACCGTCCAATTCAGGAATACGGATGGACAGAGCGTGGGAACGGCAGTGCTTTCCGCCACGCCGCACGGCGTGAAAATTACACTCGACGTCAAGAATCTTCCGCCCGGCGAGCACATGATTCATATTCACCAGGCCGCCAAATGCGAGCCGCCGGACTTCAAGACCGCCGGGCCGCACTTCAATCCCGCCGGTGCGGAGCACAGCCACGACGCTCTCCCGGCGGGCGACATCCCCAATTTCTCCCTCATCGTTGGAGCGGACGGCACCGCCCACGTATCCGTCGTCACTCCCAATGTTACCCTCGGCACCGACGACCGCTCCGTCTTCAGCAACGGCGGAACCTCAGTCGTAATTCACGCCGCGACGGGAGGCACGGGCAGCGGCTCTCCCCCGCGCATCGCTTGCGGTCTCATCACCAAGCCGGAGTAATGCCTTTCCTGGCGTCTTTCTTCATTTAGCTTCGGGGCGCTCGGTGACGGGCTTGCCGCCCCCTCCGGGCAGCGGCGTTTTGCGCCCGCCGGCCGCTTCTGCCTGGAAAAGCGCCTCAAGGCTCGGGTACGCATAGATCGTCGGCGCGTGATTTTGCATCAGCCCGCCGGTGTCCGCCGTGGGCCCGTAGTTGCTGTGCAGGTCGCGCGCCAGCATGCGCAGCATGGCCATCTGTTGCCCGCGATGATGCGCGGTGTGCGCGATGCGCCGCGTCAACACCCACGCTCGCGACCGTTTCACATCAAAAAACATCGTGTTGCCCTCGAACCACGCATCGTCCTTCTCCCGCAGCGAGTCGAGCCGTTTCGCGCTGTGTTCCGCATAGCGTTTCATGAACCCAAGCCGCGTCTCGGGGGATGGCAGCGGAGGTGCGCCTGCGTCGATTCCCAGCATCGTCCGGAACCACAAGTCCTCGCTCACGCATTGATGCACCATCTGTTCGTGAACGCTCCGCCCGCGCGGGTCTTTCGCATTTGGCCGGAAACCCAAATCCTCGTCGCGGAACTCGCTCCATACACTCACTACCTTGACTCGCTCCGTTTCGTACGTTTCGACAAGAAAGGTGTATCTCATTGCCACCACCGTAATTCGAACCAGCCGCCGCGACTCAATTGTCGCCGGGATTCACTGTCTTGAAAACGAGAGCCGCAACTGTCCCTCCGGCAAATTCAGCTACCAGGTAAATCCAAATGTTTGCCCAGGACGAAAGCCCCATCAGCGAAATCCCCACGGCCACGGCGGGGTTGAACGCTCCGCCGGAAATATTTCCCACCGCGAAGGCGCCCGTCATCACCGTAAAGCCGATGGCCAGGCCGTAAAATGAATTCCCCGATGTGCCTTTCGCGGTCGCCACGTTCAGCACCACGAAAACCAGCGCGAACGTAAACAGAAATTCCGCAAGCAGCGCCGGCAAAGATGCCAGATTCATTGGCGCGACAATGGCTCCGGCTTTCAAGTACTTCACGGCCAACGCTGCAATCGCCGCTCCCACAATTTGAACGAGCATGTACGGCGCGACGTACTTCGTTTCGCACTTTCCGCGAAGCCAGACCCCCAACGTCACCGCCGGATTGTAGTGTCCGCCCGAGATGTGCCCGCCAGCAAAAACCATCACCATCAAAGACGCGCCAATCGCCAGCGGAGCGAGAGGGCCGGCGCCGTTACCAATCACTGTGCACCCGATGGTCAAAACCAGGAAGAAGGTCCCCACGAATTCCATAATGTACTTGCTCACGCAGCTCCTCCGCGGTGCCGAAATCCCCCCGTTCAAGCACCCGCTTTTCCGCGGAAGATATCACGGAACCTACAAAATTGCCGTATTCCGCGCCTTTTTTCCGCTGTTGACACAAGCACCTCAGAGGAGTATTCAAGCCTCTGCGCGGATCCCGCTTCTACCTGCCTTGCAGAACCGCGCCACGATCCAAGACTCCTAGGAGGCTTCTATGCCAAGCAACGTTCGACCCATCCCTGAGGGATATCATTCGATTTCTCCTGCACTTACTTGTAAGAATGCCGCCCGCGCCATCGATTTCTACAAGCAGGCGTTCGGGGCCAGCGAGATCAACCGCATGCCAGGTCCCGGCGGCCAGATCATGCACGCCGAACTGCGTATCGGCGATTCCGTCATCTTCGTGGCAGACGAATTCCCCGGTATGTCCGCAGCCCCCGCGCCGGGAGCAACCCCGTCCTCGTACCTGTTCCTCTACACCGAGGATGTCGACAGCGTCTTCAACCGCGCCGTGGCAGCGGGCGCCAAGGCCGCCATGCCCGTGGCAGACATGTTCTGGGGGGACCGCTACGGCAAGCTCACCGACCCCTTCGGTCACTCTTGGGGCGTCGCCACGCACGTCGAAGACGTGTCGCCCGAAGAGATGGCCCGCCGTTCCGCCGAATGGACCGCCAACATGGCCAAAGCCGCTGGCGCTGGCCAAAAAAGCTGATCGCTTCTCCATGATCTCGCTGGTTTGCTCCGCCCTCTCCGTCCGGGGAGGGTGGAGCAAATCTCGTATCAGGCGCCGGAAATGTAAAGAAGATCTCTTGCTTGCGCACCGGAATGCGGTCTTGCAGGTCGAAGATTTTCCCATCCAGCGACGACTCAATCAGTCTTGCTGTTTGTGCCACCACTCGCGTAGGGAAGTGCACAGGCTGGCCGAGTCGAGGGTGATGAGGAAGATACCGTCGAGCTTGGTTGCTGCGCCGGGCGGAACGCGGACAAACGAGGACCACCAGCGAGCAATGCCCCGCTTCTGCGTGACGGAAAGGATCTCGAAACCGAAATGAATGTCCTCTTCCGTCCGTGCCACGTCCGACCAGTAATCCAGAATGGCGGGACGCCCGCTCATGGGCTCAAGGAACGGCATAACTTGGTAAGTGGCGTCTTCAGCAAAGAGCGTAGCGGCGGCCTGAGGGTCTCGGCTTTCCCAAGCGCGTCCGTAGGCCTCCAGCCAGGATGCAAATGACTCCGGATTCATGTTTAAGCGCTCCCTCGAGCGTACAACAAAGGGGGATCCCCGAGTGATCGGGAGACCGTCTTCGTCGGTGTACGGCAATTGTCGGACTGCGAGAACTGCGTTCTTGCGTTAATCAGGTGTCAAGGTAGCGCGCCAGTGACGATTGAACGATTCGCGCTGCCATGGGGTAAGATAGCGGGCAAATGACACCCCTCCCCCCAAACGAGCAAATGAAAGAGCTACGCTCGAAGCTGGGGATAACCACGCGCGAGGTGGCGGAATTCAGCCAGCGCATTGCGGAAGCCGAAGGTAATCCCGAATTCCAGATCTCCAATGCCTGGCTCACGCAGGTCGAGAACTCCGATTCCGTCCCGAGCATCTACAAACTCTACACCCTGAGCTCCATTTACCGCATCAAGTTCACCGACTTGCTTCGCCTCTACGGTGTGGATTTGCAGAAGCTCAGCCAACACCAGCTCACCGCGCCGCTGCCTAACACGCACTTGGCTACTCTCGAAGTCTATGATGAGGAGAGGACCGTTTCTTTCCCGGTTCGATTCGACCGATCGTTCGATCTGGACAGCACGAATCTCCTCTCTCGCATGGTGGAGCTGTGGGGAGAAGTGCCCATCGCCTTAATCCAGCATCTGGACATCCGGCATAGCCAATACGGTTATATCGGGCTGCAGGACTTCACCCTGCACCCGCTTCTGCGCCCGGGATCTTTCGTGCAGATTGACCCCCGCGTGCGCAAAGTTCAGCCCCTGCGTTGGCGAACGGAATTTGACCGGCCGATTTACTTTGTGGAATTGCGTGATGGCTACGCGTGTTCCTGGTGCGATCTCCTGGACGGGCAGCTCCTGCTGCTGCCTCACCCCTTGTCCCCTTGCAGTGTGCGGAGATTGAACTACGGCGCCGACGCTGAGATTATCGGCCAGGTCACCGGCGTGGCCATGCGCCTCACGGATGCGCCGGAACCGGCTCCTGACGGAAGCGCAAAATTGCCAAGGCGAGTCTGACGTTAGAGAGAAAAAGCCGGGCGACGACGGGATTTACTTCCATCGGTACCGCGATCCGGTAAGGTTCCAGTTTTTGCCACGTGCGAAGAACTTCCTGCGGCGTTTCTCGGGATGCCTCCGAATAAAGTCGCAATTCCTCAACCAGGTCTTCGAGGGAATACGCCGAGACGCGATAGAAGACCTGCCGGTGCGCGATCTCCAAAGCCTTGCGGGCGATCTCCGGCCGGAAGCGCGCGGCCAGTCCTTCGTGATGGTAGGCTCCGCTGTTGTAGTCCCGGGTGGACGCTAGATAGATAAGGCGCCCGAGGTCGCAGCAAATTCTAACCAGTGTGCGCTGCAGAAGATCTTCGTAGGCCTCTTGCACCGGAACGAGTTTGACCGTGGCTGCCATTCTTCCCGAGTCTTCCTCTCTGATGCTCGATGCCGTTCTATGGAGAATCCGCCCCATGAATCTCGTGATGCACGCTTACGGCCCTAAGTGTCAGCTGGGCGTCAGCGATGCGCCGCGCAAGCGCGTCCGTGTAAATGGCGAAGCCGCGCAACCTCTGCGGGCCGGCCAATTCAATGCATGCAAACAAGACTCCGCAAGCAGACTGGAGTTGCGCGTATTGCAGAAAGATCTTCGCCTCGGACGCGATCTCCAGGTCGTGGCTTCTCCGTGCGGATTCCAAGTGCTCCCGCATGACGCGCCTGATTCCCGCCGAAGTTTCCTGAACCCAAATAAGGGCTACGGCCTTGCGCTCGCGGCGGAAGAGCTTCTTCACTAAAGGCGATCTCACGCCTTCAACAAAATGCCAATCATCACCGGAAAAAATCCTCGAGACGATTTCCGGCGGACAAGCTTCGGGCTCGCCGCCCTCCTCACGGGGCGTCAGCTCGGATTTCGGTGGCAGCTGCTGCGCTGCCTGAGCTTTGCCTCGCCACACGCACAGCAGCAAGACTACGAGCAGAAAAGAAATCATCAGCGCGGCGTAAATCCCGATCATGGCCGGACCGCCCTGCCCAGATACCCCCGCGCGTCTTGGAGGCGGCGCGTCGTCGCCGCAGCGACTCTCTGATATTGCTGCTCGAGAAGAACGGTCGCTCTCGGCTCGGGAACCGGCTGATAGGCCCATAGGTGCCCAGCCCAAACTCCAAGGGTTATGTCATATGAAGCCGGGTGAAGATAGTGCCAGAATCTGGAAAACATGTTTTCTTCGGAAGAAACAAAAGTAAGTTGAACGACGCTTATGGCGATAAAGAAACCATAACCAAGCAAAATGCCTCTCAGGTTCTTCCCAAAGGGTATTGCATAAATTAAGAAAAGAGCGACAAGACCAACAAGGGAGAGGGCTTGAACCAATCTTAGATTGCGCTCAACCTCCGCGGTCGTCGCGATGCGCCACCATTGCGGATTATTGGATGTATCGACGAATGCCTTTGCGATGGCCATGAGGAACAGAAATGCGAGCAAATTGCGGGCCATCCGTGCCGTTCCAGGGTACGCCGAGAGTCCCACTCTATAAATCTCCAAGACAACCCCGCATCCGAAAGCAACACCCAGCCATTCCGTAATCCAATAGGCTCGCGAATACAGTTGGGGATCCCAGTGATATACGAGAAGGCGAAGAAGAGACTGCAAGAAGACGAAAGAAACATAAGTGTAGAAGACTGGATACCTGAACGCAAAATTCCCTCGAATCCCCCGAACGAGCAAGAGGGCTTCCAGTGCTATGCCGCCCCACCAAATGAACTGACTGAGCATCTTTCCCCGAGGCCACCCCAAATGGGTTACTTGAAGAAGGATGCTAGCACGAGACGGGGGAAGATGAAGAGGATCTGCCCCCGTGCTCCCGCAAATCTCTTATGAAGTGATACCAAGCCAGGGTAGGGGTACCGGATTCGGTTGCGGGTCACTTCCATCCGCGGTCAAAACGGCCGGGCTCGTGATCGGAGATGAATGTATGTTCGACTTTC
>WNFG01002408.1_pt1 | contig 24024 bp, 16 predicted proteins | sample 5400431 | NCBI WGS metagenome assembly WNFG01 (sample SAMN13153346, study PRJNA577476) | soil metagenome | isolation source: 120 cm saprolite under Douglas fir tree site 2 hole 3 replicate 2 | place: USA:California | collected 2015-04-18 | reverse complement strand
GACCACATATCGGCGCGCATCGTCGGGCCGCACGACGAATCCCGCCGCAGCCGAGGTATCGGCGAATTCGTCCGTTGCGGCCGCGGCCAACCCGATGGTCAGCAGCGCGCGGCCGGGCGCCGGCTGGATCGACGCGGCGCCGCAGCGCGCGGCGGCGTGCGCAAATCGTCTGAGCACCGCAGCCTCGGTGTATCCGAAAGCGAGTGCAACCCCGAATGCGGCTCGTCCGTCCTGCAGCCGGTGGCTGCCGATCGGCTCCGGGGGCGGCCTTAGGGTGGGCGGCGGTTCGCCGCTGAGTACGCCGGCCAGCGACGCGCGAAGAGCGCGCGCATCTCTGCTGTTCGCGAAATCCCGGGCTCTCGCGGCCGTCCCGCGGTTCGCGATGCTGCCCAAGACATGGACGATGACCTCGAGCGCTTGATGCGGTTCGACCCAACCGAGACTGGTCGCGTCCGCGGCGGTCCCGGCAATACCGATGTGCAGACGAGAATCCGTGTTCGCCTGCAATCGCAGGTCGCCGGGCACATGGTCCAAGTGCAGAACGCCGCCGCCGTCGATCAGCACGGAGACCTTGGGACCGAGCGATGCGAGCGCGCCGCGGTTCGTCAGTTCCGTGCGTAGCGCGGCAACCAAGGCACTCAGATCAACGCGCTCCAGAGCATCCAAACCCATCAAAGGCGAGGCGAGGATGGGCGGGCCGCCTTCCGCCCCCAATCCAAGTGCAAAAACGGTGCGAGCAAAAACGGGCGCTGAAGCGGGTGAAAGACCCCGAATTTGCAGGCTGCCGCGTTGCGTCACCTCCACAATGCCATTCCCGTGCGTTTCGCTGGCATCGCAAAGAGCAATCAAGGCGTCGAGGGGAATGGGCGCCGGCGGCATCAGCCGCGCGAGAAGCCCATCGCCGGTCGGCATGGGCTGCGAGACGCCGGGACACGCACCGCGAGTAAGCGGCGTCACGGTAGTTCTTCGAAGTTGCCGGGAGGGATGCGGGCGATAAGGCCTCGTTTCAAAGATTCCGGCCGGCCACGCCATGGCATGATGCCGTCCTCGGCCTGCGCCAGCAAGCGGGCGCCGGCGATGAGGGAGGGGCCATCTCGCGTCGGTTCCAAGCCTCCGAAAACATAGGTCCACGCGTCGTCGCACCGGATTGCCGCGCTCAATCCGCGGCTGCAGTTGCCAAGACAGCGGATGCGCTTCACGGAAATGTCCGGGGCGTTCGCGGCGGCGGCGGCGGTAGCCTCGGCCAAGGCAAGGCCGGCTCGCGGTGCGTCGGCGTCCGGTGCATCGGCCGGGTCCGTGGCCGCACGGCAGGTAATGCACACGAAAACCCAGGCCCGGCCCGCTGCCCCGATGTCGCCCATCCGCCTCTCCTGACAAGCTGAAGCTCGGGGGTGCGGAATCGGGGCGAAATCAGCTGTCGCCGATTCCCGCACAGTCGAGACGGACTCGACCGTCGCCGAGGCACCCCGCCCGGCACGCGACCAAAGGGATGGCAGGTCTCCTGGCTCGCGGGTCAGTGCAACTTGCCGCCTTCCCGACCTGTCGCTTGGGGACAGAAATCAGTGGCATCGGGCAAGCGCTCACCGCTTACAGTTGCGGGGGCAGCCGTGGGTTGGCATCGAAGCACCTTGCGGCGCTCGATGCGTACCACATTCCCTCATCGCTCTCTCGTTCGAGAGAGGCCATCAAGGGCGCTAGTACAACGTCGCGCCCTCGCATTGTCAATGGCAACCCGGCGTTCTTCGATCCGCGGCTTAGGTCCGGTCCGCGGCCGCACTATTGTCGTTGCCGGCCGTATGCATTACCCTGAATGCGTTGTCAGGTGCTCGGTACCAACCGCATGGGGTTGGCGAGTGAAACGGGAATCCGGTGCAGGCGCTCGAGCGGGCGTTTAATTCCGGGACTGCCCCCGCAACGGTAAGCGAATCCAGACGAATCTTAGGTCACTGCGCCGGTGGGCGCGGGAAGACGTTTCGTCGGCCAAAGGCGTTCGCGAGTCCGGAGACCGGCCTGACATCGAGTAGCGGATAACTTCGCGGTGGGCGAATTGGGCTATGTGCTTACGCGCCGGCGGCACCGTTCCCGTGCCGTCGGACCCGTCTTGAGCGGATGGCACACTCAATCAGTAACCCCGATGCCTGGTGCCCGTTGGCATCAACATGTCCGGAGTCCAAGAAACGATTCGTGCGGAAGGTGAGTGATCATGGCGGAACCTAACCTGTCTCCTGAGGAGTCCGAAGGAACCGAGAGCGGCGATGCATATTCGCAGCGCATACAGCGGCGCAAGGCAATTCAGGATCGGCGCATGGCCGAGACCGTCACGGATCGAGGACTCGTCATCGTTCACACGGGCGCGGGGAAGGGTAAAACGACGGCTGCCCTCGGGATGGTGTTGCGCAGCTTGGGCCATGGCTACCGCGTCGCCATCGTGCAGTTCATCAAAGGTGCGTGGGAGCCGGCTGAGAAGCGAGCCTTCGAGCCATGGGGCAGCCAGCTTCAATTTCACGCTACAGGCGAGGGCTTCACGTGGGAAACGCAGGACAAGGTCCGCGACAAGCTCATGGCGCAGGCGGGATGGGAGGTTGCGCTGCGCTACCTGGCCGACCCCGGGTACCACCTGGTCTTGTTGGACGAAGTCAATATTGCCCTGAAGAAGGATTACCTGTCCGTGGATCAAGTATTGGCGGGCATCAGCCAGCGCCCGCCGAAGACCCATGTGGTGCTCACCGGCCGAAATGCTCCGCAGGAGCTGATCGAGCGCGCGGATCTCGTGACCGAAATGACCCTGATCAAACATCCCCTGAAGCTGCAACGCATTCGCGCGCAAGCCGGGATCGAGTTTTGAGGCTGGCTTAGGATGCGCAACGTGAGTGGGGAGAGTTCGAGGCCATCGCGCATTCGGATATTGGTCGCGACGCATGGGGTCGATGACGAGTCCTGGGAAGATTGGCAGGCCGCGCGGCAGGCGAGCGCCCACGCGTCACGGATTGCATTGCAACGGGTCGTGCGCGGCGATGCGCGTGACCTCAATGCAGTCGGATTGGGTTACGGCGAGACGCTGCGCTGGTTCGGGCCGATTGACGACGCAGATAAACGCCGCCTGACGATCGAGTACGCCGCCGCCGTGCTCGACGCCGACGGTTTTTTCCCGACCGCTTCCGCGCCGCCCGAACTCACATGCCGTTCGGCAGGGGCCGCGTGCGACGAGCCTGCCTCGAGCACTGCCGCGGTCACGGAAGGCCTGGTGCTGCTCTCGCATGCGGAAACGGACCTGCTGGCGCTCGAACGTGCTCGTTCGGAACTACCGGCGGGTTTTCCGCCGGTCGTGGGCCATTCTCTCCTCGCCCTGTCCACTGCGGATGCGTTGTTCGCTCTATTCGGTGCGCGGCGCTCGCCGCGGTTGCTCGCGATCGTGCGCATTCACGGCACCCCTTCCTCCGTGCCGGGGCTTGCCGATCTCATTGGCCTCGCGCACCGCGAGGGCTGGGGACTCGTCGTGATCAGCGGCGTCGGAGGCGGCGCCGAGTTGCTGCCCCGCACCTCGAGCATAACCCCTGAGCTCGCGTCGAATCTCACGTCCTATTTCATGGCCGGCGGCGTCGCCAATGTGGCTCAAGCCCTGCGTTATGCGGCGGTGGAGTATCTCGGAATGGCCGGGGCGTTTGCGCCGCCGCAGCCGATGCCCGCTCACGGTCTGTATCACCCGGATCTGTTGGTCACGAATGCCGCAGAATGGGCCAGCCATCGCGCGCCCGACAGGCCCACGGCAATCGTCCTTTTCTATCGCGCCCACGTGCTGAGCGGAAATCTGCAATTCGTCGATGCCGCGCTGCGCGCCGTGGAGAGCCGCGGCTTTTCTGCCGTCGGGGTTTTTACGAGCTCGTTGCGCGATTGCGATGCGACGGGAGTGCCGCTCGCGCTGCGCCTGCTGCCTGATTCTCCGGACATCATCGTCAACACTGTGAGTTTTCCGGTCTTCACGTTGAATTCGCCGGAACGTGTTCCCGTGCCGGGTTACGGCGCACCCTTCGAGGTGATCGGCGCGCCGCTGATCCAAGCGATCTGCTGCGGGACCCCGCGCGCGACGTGGAATGCATCGGCGCGGGGCTTGAGTCCGTCGGAGGCCGCGATGCACGTCGCTCTGCCCGAATGCGACGGACGCGTGATCACGGTACCCATCTCCTTCAAAGAAGATCATCGCTACGTACCCGATGCGGAGCGATTGCAGCGCGTGGCGGATTTCGCCCACCGGCTGTCGGTGCTGCGCAGAAAATCGAACTCCGAGAAGCGGATCGCCATCGTGCTCAGCAATTCCGGCGGCAAGGCTCAGCGAATCGGCGGTGCGGTCGGCTTGGACACGCCGGCATCACTGCTGCAATGGCTCATCGACATGCGGGCGGCAGGCTATGAGGTGGGTGCGCTGCCGGCGTCTGCGGATGCGCTGATGGCGGAGCTGCTCGCGCATGGATGTTACGATGAAAAGCACCCGATCGATCCGCGCACCGCCTGGCGCATGTCCCGCAGCCGGTATGCGCACTGGTTCGCCGCCCAATCGAAGGGATTTCAAGGGTCGCTGTGCGACATGTGGGGCAAGCCGGCAGCGGCAGGGCCGACGCTGGCCCCGCCGTTCTGGCGCGGCAACAGGCAGCCGGCGCGCCGCTCGCCCTTGCTCGCGCTCCACGAGCCGTACTCCGACGACGCCGATTACTGGTTCAGCGGACTGAAGTTCGGCAATGTCCTCGTCGCCATCCAGCCGCCGCGCGGATTCGGCGTCGATCCGGAAGCGGCCTATCACGCACCGGACCTACCGCCGTGCCACCACTATGCTGCGTTCTATCGATGGCTCAGCAGTGATTGGCGGGCCGACGCGATCATTCATTTCGGCACGCACGGAACGCTGGAGTGGCTGCCCGGCAAGAGTCTGGCGATGTCGGCCGATTGCGCGCCGGACGTGCTCCTGGCCGATCTGCCTCTGATTTATCCGTTCGTCGTGAATAATCCCGGCGAGGGCGCGCAAGCCAAACGCCGGACGCACGCCGTCATCGTGGATCATCTCGTGCCGCCTCTGACCCATGCGGAAAGTTACGGACCGCTGGCGACATTGGCGCGTCTGGTCGAGGAATACTACCGCGCCGAAGTGCTCGATACGAACAAACTCCCGGTGCTGCGCCGTCAAGTGTGGGATCTCGTGCGCACGGCGCGGCTCGAGGATGATCTCAAACAGATCCGGGTCCAACGGCACGGCGATCATGAGCACCCGTGGGACGAGCGCATCAACGAGCAGGGGATTCCGCGCGCACTGGAACGCCTGTCGGGACGCGGCTTTGCGCATCTATTGGAAGATCTCGACGCCTATTTGTGCGACTTGGGCCGCGCCCAAATTCGGGGTGGACTGCATGTGTTCGGTGCGCCGCCACAGGGCTCCGCACTGGTGGATCTGCTGTTTGCGATCTTGCGCAGTCCGAACGGCAGCATCCCGTCCTTGGTCGATGCGGTGACGCGCGCTGCCGGTATCGATCCCGCGGTACTCCGCGATGCCCGCGGTGTTTGGCCGGCCCCACTCACTCCCGTTCTGTCCGTATGGGCGAGCACGGGTGCGACCGCGGGGCAGGTTCGAACCGCCGTCGATGAGCTGGCGCGGGCGCTGCTCCGGGACCTCGCAGGAGGCGCATTTTCACCGGCATGCGTCGACGGTGTGATTCGGCGGCGGTTTGCGCCGCCGGATGCCGCCGCATTGACCGATCTTTCGCGGACCTTGTCCTTCGCGTGCGGGACATTGGCGCCCGATTTGGCGCGAACCACGGACGAAACGCGCCATCTATTGGCGGCGCTCAATGGCGCCTACGTGCCCGCCGGGCCTTCCGGATCGCCGAGCCGGGGCATGGCGCAGGTGTTGCCCACCGGCCGTAATTTCTACACAGTGGATCCGCGCGGTCTGCCCACACCGGCCGCTTGGTCGACTGGGGAAGCGCTTGCGCGCGAGGCCCTTGCCCGTCATTTGGCCGAGAAAGGGCGGTGGCCCGAGAGTATCGCGCTCTCCGTCTGGGGAACGCCGACCATGCGTACGGGCGGGGACGACATCGCGCAGGCCTTGGCGTTGCTGGGTGTGCGTCCGGTGTGGGAGCCCGAGACCCGCCGCACCTGCGGCCTCGCCGTCATTCCGCTCGCCGAGCTCGGCCGTCCGCGTGTCGATGTGACGCTGCGCGTCAGCGGGTTTTTCCGCGATGCGTTTCCCGCGTTGATGCACTTGTTCGACGATGCCGTTCAGCGGGTCGTGATTCTCGATGAGACGGGGGAGCAAAATTTCGTTCGCAAGCATTGGTTGGCGGAGACATCGGCCTTGCAGGCCCAAGGATGCGATGTGGATTCAGCGCGGCGTCGAGCCTCCTATCGGGTTTTCAGCTCCAAGCCGGGCGCCTACGGAACGGGGCTCATGCAATTGATGGACAGCAGCGCTTGGCGCGATACCAGCGATCTTGCGGAGGCCGTCTTGGTGTGGGGTGGGTGGGCCTATTCGCCGCAGTCGAGCGATGGCGTAGAGGCCGTGGAGTCGTTCCGCCGCAAGCTTGCCGGCGTCGAGCTGGTGCTGCACAACCAGGATAATCTCGAACAGGATCTGTTCGACTCCAGCGATTATTTCGAATTTCACGGTGGCTTGGTGGCGGCGGTGACTTCCGTTTCGAACACGGCGCCACGCGCCTATTTCGGCGATTCATCGGACCCTGTCCGCCCCCGCGTTCGAACCCTGCAAGGAGAGGCATTGCGGGTCTATCGCTCACGGGTCGTCAACCCGAAGTGGCTGAGCGCCATTCAGCGCCACGGCTACCGCGGCGGCCTCGAAATGGCCGCGACCGTGGACGCGCTGTTCGGTTTTTCGGCCACCGCAGGAATCGTCACTGACTGGATGTTCGAGGGCGTCGCGGAAAACTTTGCCGACGGCGAAGCAGAGCGCTTCTTGCAGCGCGATAACCCGTGGGCATTGAGCGCGATCGTGGAGCGCCTGTTGGAAGCCGAACAGCGGCAGCTGTGGATCCCTAAGCCGGAAACGCTGAAGAGATTGCGTGCGGCGCTTCTTGCGAGCGAGGCGACCATCGAAGAAGCCGCCGTGAGCCCTCTATGAGACCTGATTTTCCGTTTTCCGCCGTGGTGGGACAGGATGATTTGAAGCTCGCGCTCGTGCTCGTCGCCGTCGACCCCACGATCGGCGGCGTACTGATCACGGGCGAAAGAGGCACGGCCAAGAGTACTGCGGCGCGCGGCCTCGCCGCGCTTCTGCCCAAGACGTCCGAAGGGAAAGCCGCGCCGTTCGTGGAGCTGCCCCTCGGCGCGACCGAGGATCGAGTCGTCGGATCGCTGGATATCTCGCGGGTATTGCAGGACGGCAGCTCCGAGTTGCGATCGGGACTGCTGGCCCGCGCCGACGGCGGCGTTTTGTACGTCGATGAAGTCAATCTGCTGCCGGACCACATCGTCGATCTTCTGTTGGACGCGGCCGCCGGCGGCTGGGTCACGGTCGAACGAGACGGAGTTTCCGCCGGCGAGGCGGCTCGGTTCGTCTTGGTGGGCACGATGAATCCCGAAGAGGGGGAGCTGCGGCCGCAGTTTGTCGATCGTTTCGGACTCTGTGTGCAGGTCCGCGGACTCGCGATGCAGGAGACCCGGATCGCCGCGATCCGCCAGCGGTTGTCGTTCGATGATCAGCCCGCGAGCGTCATCGAGGCGGTGCAGCCGGCAGAACACGCGCTGCGGGAGGGGATAGCGGCGGCGCGCGCGCGGCTTGCCGCGCTCCCTATAACGAACGACCAGCTATCCGCGGTTGCCGCGCTCTCGGTCGAACACCAATTGGACGGAATTCGCGGGGACCTCGCCATCATCAAGACGGCGCGCGCCCTGGCGGCGTGGCAAGCCGCCCCCGAGATCCTCGATGAACATATCCGCCGCGCCGCCGACCTCGCGCTGCCGCATCGAACGCGGCGCAAGAAATCCAAGGGTCAGCCGCGCGCTGCGGCTGGTCTCACTCCGCCGGATCAGCATCGCGCCCCGGCGGACGGCGAGGCAGCGCCCGCAAGCGCCGCAACGCACGCCCCCGAGAGTCCGCGGCTGCAATTCGCACCGCCGGGGCCTGATCGCGGTCCCATACGTCTGGTCACGGATGCGATCGACCGTGAGGGAGTCGGCCGGCGCGCAGCGGAATCCTCGAGTTCGCAACGCGTGATCGGCGCAGTGCCCTTTCAGCACACGGGAACCCTGGCCATACAGCAGACCTTGACGGCTGCGGCGAAGCGCGGGGTTCGCGTCGGCGAGCAGGGCGTCAGCCTCACCGCCGCCGATCTCATGCAGCATGATCGGCGCGGCCCCGGTCTCTGCCACGTGCTGTTTCTGGTGGACGCCAGCGGATCGATGGCGACGAAGCGCCGCCTGGAAGTGGCGAAGGGCGCGGCGCTGGGGTTGCTGACATCGAGCTATCAGCGGCGCGACGAGGTTGCGCTCATGGTGTTTCGCGCCGAGGGCACGGATCTCGTGCTGCCGTTCACGCGTCATATCGCGAGCATCGAGCTGGCGCTCCGCGATGTGCCCACGGGCGGACGAACACCTCTGGCGCGCGCGCTGCTCGATGCAGCCCGGCTGATGCAGACACGCGAGCCTGCATTGCTGGTGCTGCTCACCGACGGACGAGCGAATGTCAGCCTCGACGGCGGCGATCCTTGGGAGGAGGCGCTCGCCGCCTGCCCCCCGCTGCAGGCCGCCTGCGCCGGCGCGCTGGTCATTGATTGCGAGCCCGGACCGATCATGTTGGGCCGCGCGCGAGTGCTTGCCCAGGCGCTGGGCGCCGAATGCGTGGCGCTGGATGCCATGGATGCGGCGGCGCTCACGCTTCGCATCCATGGGCGGCTCGAGTACCTGTGAGCATTATCCTTGCGTTGTTGATCGATCGCTGGTGGGGAGAGCCGCCGGCACGCTTTCACCCGGTCGTATGGATGGGGTCCTATCTGAAGCGCGCCGGACGCGGGTTGCCGGATCGCGGTCCCCGGATGGCGTTCTTTCTCGGCACCCTCTATTGGCTTGCGGGCGCGGCGCTCGTCGCGGCGGCGTATGGAGTTGCCGGCGCCGAATCTGCGAGGCTGCCGCCGTGGCTGGACATCGTACTGACCGCGGTGCTCCTGAAACCGCTGTTTGCCTTGCGCCTGCTGCTGAGCGAGGTGGGCGCCGTGGAGAGCTCGCTGATGCAGGGCGTCGAGTGCGGCCGTGCGCGCCTGGCGCATATCGTGAGCCGCGATACCGCGGCCCTCGATTCAGGAGAGGTACGCGAATCCTCATTGGAATCGTTGGCCGAGAATCTTTCGGACTCGATCATCGCGCCCCTCTTTTGGTTCGCTTTGTTCGGCCTGCCGGGTGCGGCGGTATATCGCTTTGCGAATACGGCGGATGCCATGTGGGGTTATCGCGGGCGCTGGGAATGGGCCGGAAAATTTGCGGCGCGCGCGGATGATGTATTGAATTTCATTCCCGCGCGAATGACGGCCGTCGCCTTGCTCTTGGCGGGCTCCAATCGAATGTCGCTGTTTCGGCGGCTGCCGGCTGAAGCGGCGCGTACGGCATCGCCCAATTCGGGGTGGCCGATGGGCGCTCTGGCGCTCTCCCTGAACGTTCGGCTGCGCAAGCCGCAAGTCTATGCGCTCAATGCGAACGGGTCCGCGCCCTCGGCCGCGGACACGTCCACGGCGCTGCGCCGCGCCGAGGCAACGGCGTGGGTCGTCGCGGCTCTATTCGCGGTGGGAATGCAGTTTTTGCCGGGTGTCGGGGCTGCGCAGAAAGCATTGCTGGCGGCGCTTCCGAGTGTGCTGTGATGCCACCGCGCAACGTGCCCCGGATCGTGATCGCCGCCGCCGCCTCGGGCGCCGGCAAGACGACGATTGCGGCCGGACTGATCGCAGCCTTGCGCCGGCGGGGTTTGGCCGTGCAGCCGTTCAAGTGTGGTCCCGACTACATCGATCCGAGCTATCACGAGCGCGCAGCCGGGCGGCCCTGTCGAAATCTCGATGCGTGGATGCTCGACGGCGCGCAGCTTCTGGAAGGATTCTCTCGGGCGTGCCGGGATGCGGATATTGCGGTGATCGAAGGCGTCATGGGTCTCTTCGATGGCAGCAACTGGCACGACGAACACGCGTCGACTGCGCAGATCGCGAAGCTCCTGGCTGCCCCGGTCATTCTGGTCGTGGACATCGCGGGGGCCGCGCGCAGCGCAGCGGCCGTCGTGATGGGTTGTCAGCATTTCGACCGCGACCTCGCTTTGCGAGGGGTGGTTCTCAATTTTGCCGGGTCCGAAGGTCATGCCAAGGGCTGCGCCGAGGCGATCACTGCGATCACCGGGCTGCCCGTGTTGGGCTGGCTGCCTCGCGATTCCATGTTGCAGATTCCGGAGCGGCATCTGGGCTTGGTGCCTGGAGGCGAACACAGGGATTCAAGTTCACTCATTGCCGACATGGCGGATGCGGTCATCCGCCGGTTCGACCTGGACTCGATCACTGAGATTGCCCGATCGGCCGGCGAGATGCCGGGCGTCTCCGTGCCCGCACCCGTCGTGCATCACGAGCCGGACGTCCGCCGCCCCGTCATCGCGGTCGCGCGTGATGACGCGTTTTGTTTCTACTACCCGGAAAACCTGGAATTGCTGATGGAGGCCGGGGCGGCGATCGAATTTTTCAGTCCTCTGAAAGGTGAGCAACCCAGCCCCGGTGCGGCTGGCGTCTATCTAGGCGGCGGCTATCCCGAGTTGCATGCCTCGGAACTCGCGTCGAACGTCGGACTGTGGCATGCATTGAAAGACCTGCGAACTCGGAATGCGCCGATCTATGCCGAGTGCGGTGGGTTCATGGTGCTCACGCAGGGCTTGATCGATGCCGAGGGTCGCCGCTGGCCGATGGCGGGCCTCATACCCGGCGTGGCGCGCATGACCGGGAAGCTGGCCGCGCTGGGGTATCGGCATGCCGCCGCGCTGCATCCAAACCTGCTGACCGAGGGCGGAGGCGAGCTGCGCGGACATGAATTTCGATACAGCACCTGGGTCTGCGATGAACCGATTGCCGGCGATGACATTGCCTGGCAAGTGCGCGGCACGCGGGCCGAAGCTCCCGCAGACTCGGGAGGATTCGCGAGCGGCAATCTACTCGCGAGCTATTTGCACATCCATTTCGCGCAACGCGCCGGTATTGCCGGCCGATTCGTCGAAAAACTAGGAGCCTGTCGGACTTAGGTCCATCTGCTGCGACGGGCGCGACGCATGCGTCGCGCGGGTGACCACGGATGGTCACCCCGGGCTTGCGCGCAGCAGGGACGGCATAGCGCAATGGAGGCCGGTCCAGATTGGCGCGAATGCTCGTTACATAGTCCCACTATGCGCCTCGCATTCGCGCCAATCTGGCCTCGGCCTCCCACCGTCTCGCGACGATGGCCCTAAGTCCGACAGGCTCCTTGCCGCGTAACGGCGTCTGAAAATCCGCGTGTCGGGGGTTCAATTCCCTCCCCGGCCACCATCAAATCAATGAGTTAGGTGGACCAAGCTACCGTCTACTGTGGGAATATCCACACAGCCCTATGGAATTTCTGCTGGCTCGTCGTTTCAGCCATCGCTACATCGTTACACCCCCGTCGCTACGTGGCTAAGTACCAGGCCTCGTAGCTTCCCAAAAAGTGAGCCGGGGTGCACCGGGGAGAATCAGGGGAAAAGTGGCGTTAACCTGATAATAAAGACTTTCAGTTCAGCCGTTTGAACACTATTAAAGAGAGATGATCTTTGCTTTAATAAGCCCTGGAGCTATTGAGCAATCTTTAATAAGGGTTCCATGAAACGGCCGGACTTCGGGCGATATGCGATGTCCATTGCCGGCAGCGAAGAAGTGCGCGCTTTCGTCCCGGCACCGCTACCGCCAATTCCTCCCCTCGAGCTCATCGGTACCGTCCGCGCTGCACTCGACCAAGCACTCCTGGCCCTGGGTAGGCTCGATGGGGCGGCGGCAGCGTTGCCGGATGCGCATCTGCTCCTCTATACATACGTGCGAAAAGAAGCGGTGCTTTCTTCGCAAATCGAGGGAACACAGTCGACACTCGACGACCTACTTACGCATGAGTTGGGAGAGGCCCCCGGTGTACCGGTCGAGGACGTCGCCGAAGTTTCGCGGTACGTCGAGGCGATGAACCACGGCCTGCGGCGGTTGCAAACCAATTTTCCGCTTTCGAATCGATTGCTGCGCGAGATGCATGAAATTCTATTGGCCGACGGACGCGGCGCAGAGAAGACGCCTGGAGAGTTTCGACGATCACAGAACTGGATTGGCGGCTCGCGCCCTGGGAACGCAGCCTTCGTACCGCCTCCACCGCAGGACGTCGACAGCTGCATGGGAGATCTCGAGCGATTCTTGCACTCCGATACGCCGCCTCTGGTCAAGGCGGCCCTGGCGCATATCCAGTTCGAGACGATCCACCCGTTCTTAGATGGAAACGGACGCATTGGCCGGTTACTGATAACCCTGCTGCTCTGTCATGACAGGGTGCTACGAGAGCCGCTGCTCTATTCAAGTTTCTATCTCAAGCAGCATCGTCAACAGTACTACGCCGAACTCAACGCGGTGCGCGAGTCGGGTGACTTTGAGCATTGGCTCGAATTCTTCGCCACCGCCATTCGTGTGAGCGCCGAGCAAGCCACGATAACCGGGCAGCGAATCTTCACTGTGTTTCGTGAAGATAGAATTCAATTACGGGAACTCGGCCGACAGGCGCCTGCGGCTCTGCTGATTCAAGAGGCGCTGCAGTCAAAGCCGCTCGCAACGATTGCCGCGCTGGCAAAATCAACGGGGCTCACCACGCCGACGGTGACGCAGGCACTGCGCGCACTGGAGCAGTTGAATATAGTACGCGAGACAACAGGGCGTGCACGCGGGCGTATCTTTTCTTACGTGCGCTATCTCGACGCGCTGAATTCCGAGGCTGTTGCGCCCGCGCAGATTTAAGTTGCACCTGCTGAGCGTCGCTGCATTGCAGATTTCTAAATCTCGTCTCAGGCAACGAGATCATCGATAAAGTTCGGGATCGTCCTGGTCGGTCTATGTCACGGGGATGAATCTCGACACAGTGCGGGAGAAATAATGAGCTTTCCTGTTGTGGTCTGCGGCAGATTCTACCCGCAGCCCGGTAATCCCCGCCATAGCGCACTGGCTGCGCCGGACTGAGTCATGCAACCCGGAGGCGCTCATAGTAGGAAGTCGTCCCGTTCCTTGAGTGTTCGCAGCGTTTCCTCGTTGTATTCGACGACGAGATCATCCCCGGCATCCCCAAGTCTGAGGGGCGCTTCGGTTCTCGCATAGCCGAGACCTCGATAACCGCGCAGGCGTTTCTGAAACATTCGCCACAGTACTGGAACTTCATGGTCAACATAATCGAAGATGCGGACTTCCTGCTTTGCCTGATGTAGGCGGTGGAGCCGGCCTGCGTACTGAATCAATGTCCCTTTCCACGACACCGGCAGCGCTAAGAAGAGCGTATCGAGCCGTGCGTCATCGAAGCCTTCGCCGATATAACGACCGGTCGCCAGGACTAGCCGTTCCTCGGTGTCCGGGATGGCCGCGAGCTGCTGCGTCATCTTGCGCCGCGCTAAGCTGCTCATGCCTCCTTGGAGCACTACCACATGCCGTGCGATTCTCGACAACTGTACTGCGAAGTACTCGAGATGGTCTTTGCGCTCGGTGAGCAGAATCGGTGACCGCCCCTGTTCGAGTGCTCCGATCACGTCATCGAGGATAAGCTGGTTGCGCTTCTCGTCGGCTGCGAGCGCGGCGTACAGCTCTTGGATGGTCGCCGGTTTTTCGCACGATGTCTTGAATCTGGTTTCACGGACCACGAGCGTGTGAGCGAAGGGACGCTGCGCAGCCTGACTCTTCGGATTCACAGCAAAGCGGACAGGCCCGAGCTGCATTGCGGTGATTGGATGGTGCCCGTCGCGCCGATGTGGAGTCGCAGTCAGCCCCACGACGTAGCGCGCCTTCGCCTCGGCGAGTACGCGTTCAAATGAGACGGCGGGCAGGTGGTGGCACTCGTCGACGATGACCTGACCGTATTGGGCAACGATGTCTTGAACAGTGTCTTTGCGGACTAGGCTTTGGATCATCGCCACGTCGAGCTGGCCGTTGCCGGTCTTCTTGCCCGCTCCGATCTGACCGATTTGTTTCGGTTCTAAACCTAAAAACAGAGACAACTGCGCCAGCCACTGGTCGAGCAGCGGCTGGCGGTGGACCAGAATCAGTGTGCTGCAGCCGCGTGCCGCGACAAGATAAGTACCGACGACGGTCTTGCCCAGGCCAGGGGGCGCAACGAACACGCCGATATCGTGTGCCAGCAACGCATCAGCGGCCGCTTGCTGGGTGCTCGTCAGTTCCCCCTGAAACCGGAACCGAAACGGTTCGCCGCCAACACGCTGGTCTTCAACCTCGACCGAAACCCCATAGTCGCGCAATAGCGCCTCGAACTCGCTTCGGCAACCCCGAGGTAGAGCGACGAACTGAGGTAGATCCTCGGCGCACGCGATGACTCTTGGCGTCGTCGCTGTCGAGAGACGCATACTCTGCTTCTTGTAGAATTCGGGATTCTGGAAGGCGGCTAGGCGCTTGATCTGATTGATCAGCGGCGATGGCAGGCCCGTCTTATCGACGAAGAGCTTCTGCGCGAGCACCGCGCACACTACCCGTGGGAGCGGCTCGGTAATGACGAGTGGACTTCGCTTGCGCGATGGCGGCTGTGCCCAAGGAGTCGATTCTTCATCCTCGTCGATGGTTGCTACCCGCACGCCAATAACTGATTCCCGATCTCCAGCTTCGCGGGCGATCAGCTCCACGGTTGCTATATCGATACGCGGTAGCGAGGCGAGATAAGCCCACTGTTGGTCATCGGGATAGGGGCGCAGTTGGTCGTCGAGGAAAACCGAATTCCCGAGAGATCTTGGTCCGTGCTGCAGGGGCAGCGCGATAAGGTTACCGAATCCACCGCGCGGCATCGTGTCCTGGCTCGGAAAAAGTCGATCATACGATTCCATGCTGAGTTCGTGTCGCCGGGACATAGTCTCGGTAATCAGGTAACAGCCCATCTTGCGCGCGGTCGCCGCCGGTACTGGAGATGAGAAGAAGAACCAGACATGTGCTCCATTGCCCGAGCGCGATCGCTCGACTGCCGCAGGGAGCCCGACGTGCTGACACGTCTCGACGAAAGCGCCTACGTCGTCGACCCACTTGCTCTTGTCGAAGTCCACCGCCAGGAACCAACAGGTCTCATCCGCAAGAAGCGGATAGACGCCCATCACGTGTCGGCCCGTGAGGTGGCCGACTACCGCGGGATCGTCGAACGGAATGAAGGCCTGATTCGGGCAGTCGCCGCACTTGACCTTGGGTAATTCGCACACGCCCCGGACGAATTTGTTTCGACACGCCGGGGCGTATCCGCTCTTGCCGGTCTTCGCGGCCGATGTTCGGGGAATCGGCGCCTTAAGGGAAACGGGCAATCGCACGCGAATCTCAGGCTCGGTGCCGAGCGCAGCCAGCTCTGCGCGGAGCACTGTGAGGCGATGTTTGGATTCGGTCTGCTCGGCCTCAAGCTTGGCGAGTAAAAATTCCTCCTGCGCGATGGCGTCGCGTAACGCGTCGCGATCCGCCCCTGGTTGGCGACCTTGTACTCGCGTTGGCTCCGCATCGTCCTGCATGAGCTACCTGTCGGAAGAACTGCTGGTTAAGACAGACTCTTGAACTTCGCCGCAAGTTCATCGTGCTGAGCCGAGAATCGCGTTGCGTCGCGCGACTTGAGTTTGCGTAGATTGAGTAATTTCCATTGCAACGCAGGGAGAAGCTGGAGGTGGTTGAATGGCATCAATTCCCATGCCGGCTCAGCATTCACTAGCGACAACAGAAAGTCGCGATGCGATGTAGTCAATGCACGTGGTAACTGCGCTATCAAGCGTTCTTGGGTTTGCTCGAGTAGATCTAGAGCTACTCCGTCTCGCGTCATGCCGGCGAATTCGTTTGTGAAGGCGGGCTCCAACCGTAATTTCTTAGGGAACAGAACCTCGTGAACTGGGCGATTGTGACCCGCAAGGTATGCAACGAAACAGTCCACGAAGGAAGGTTGCCAGCCAAATCGCTCGATCATTTTCAACACGTCGAAGATATCGCGAGGATGTTGCCGATCCATCGCGGCGACCAGCTTGCCGCCATACAGTTCTGCGATATCGAGGACGGGTAGGGTGATATCGGTTGTGAAGATGTCTTGCGCGGTGGAGATGAGCGGCCGCTGTACCACGGGCAGCACGGTCCCTCGAAAGACGAAGTTGACTTCCACCTTAACCCGAACTCCGTTCCCTTCGATGATCAGTTTGACCTCGTCGCCGCCCTTCGTGGTTGGCAAATCAGCTCGATGACCCATCGCCGAAATTGCGGACTTGATGCCTTTCAGGTCGGCTGCAATGGCCTTCAGTGCTGCCTCCCGATCGAGCGTGTGGTCGGTAAATACCACGTCGATGTCGACAGAGAGTCGCGGCATGTCCTGGACAAAAAGATTCAGCGCCGTTCCTCCCTTGAGTGCAAAGCGCGGTGGCCGGAACACTGCGGGCGCGATCGCCAACAGCAGGCGTACGGTATCTACATAGTCCTCGTTCACGATCGTCTCAGGTCGAGACGTTCACCGGATTTCGCGACGGCGATCCAGCGTTTCCCTCCACCGAGGCGTTGGCTATGGCGCTTTGCAAGCGCCGCCCATGGCAGATCGAGATCTGTGGCAAGCAGTTCCGCAAGGCGGACAACCTTGATTCTCGTCGAATGGCTTAGCAGCTCATTAAGAGTCTTCTCGCGCAGCGTGCGCAGGCCTTCGACGAGTTGCCGTGTTTCCTGTAGCGACTGTGTTTTTCCGACGTCGCTGAGCAGTTCGAGCAGCGCACGCTCAGGTACGGATACGAGTACTCCGGGACGGCCATTCGGAAGGGGCTGGAGGCCGAACCCCTTGCGCAGCTTGGCATCGAATAATTGAGTCTCCTGGTAACGGCTGTCGAAACGTTGTGTAAACCAAGCCGGCAATCGCTTCGGTTGATCGCCCCATAAGGTTAGAACCTCTCGAAAGCTGACGTTCTGCCGAACACCGCGCCAGGTGAGGGCGGTCTTGCCTCCAACATGAAAGCCGGATATGCGTTGACTGAGATATGCCAAGCAGCCTTCGCGGGTGAGCGTGTCGCCGGGCAGCATGTAAACGCCCCGGCCAAGATGAGTGAGCCATCCGCTGCGCGCGAGGTCTGATGCTCTGAACGCGGTGACGCCACGAGCTTGCAATGCGGAGGTGCTGAGAGGCTCGCCGCGTGGTAGCTCAGCTAGCAGCTGTTTGAATGAAAAAGGTTTACTACCTGAGGTCATAGGCTAAGTATATAAACTAAATCATCCAATCGCAAGGATGAAATAGTCTCCTTAGTTGATTCTAAAGGGCAAGTACGTGAATTATATTATGCAGACCTCAAGAGGGAGAAGACGCGAGAGACCGTGTGTCAGCGTCAAACAATGAATGGAATATCGTTGGCCAATATCTGTACAAATCAGGTATTTATCTGTGCGTATTTGCTCGAAATATTCCATGATCAGATCGATATAACTCTTTTATTATCAATCGTTTAGAATGGATTTGAAGCTGGACTGAAAATCCGCGCGTCGGGGGTTCAATTCCCTCCCTGCCAATTAAGTCATTGATCATACAGTTCCCGTGGCAGACCTCTCCTCGCTCAGAAATTCGCCGTCGTTTCCTTCAGCCACTGCAACTCTTGCTGCCAGCTCTGACGTTCCGCCGCGCCACGCTCGAATACGGCGGCCGTCTTCGCCAAGACGAGCGTGAAGGGACTGCCTGTTCGTCGCGTCGTGTGTGTTACCGGCAAATCATACGCGTCAATGATATGGTGAATGTGCGAGCGATGATCTTTTGCCAGCTTCCATTCGTACCGTACCTTATCCGACGCACGCAGGAATTGCGTCAAGGTTTCGCACAGGCGACAGGAGCAGCGAATCAGAGTCCGAATCGACCAATCAGTGCTCGCGCGAGTCGGCTCGTTAACGCGGGCCGTGACGACCTGCAAGCAGTGTGCATGTACCGGACGCAGGCCCCAATTTCTGAGCGTAGTCGGTGCGTGATGCTCCTTGGCGTTTCGCAGCAGACCGATCGGAACCTGTACGGGAAGCTCGGCAGCGTCGGCGGTGAGGAATGCGATCACGCGACCTAACAGGTCAGGCTGCTGTGTGGCTCGGCTGCTCTCGATGACACGTAAAATCGGCTTACAGAGGCCGGTCATCTCTCGCGTCACGTCCTTTGCCGAGACGTGCTGTCGAATCTGCCTTGACAGCTCGAGCAACCATGCCCACTGTTCCGAGAGGATCCAACCAGCAAGTTCCCGTCCCGCCGACGAGTCGCTTGCGCACAATGTTCGGCACAGGACCGGCAGCGTAGAGTCCATCCATGAGAGTCGTGTTTGCGGCCGTTCGTGATTCTCTTCCGAGGCCCATGTCTGCAGCAGGGTTCGGCACCAGTCGAATCCATAGGAGTCGAGTAGGTCGGCGAGTCGCGGCGCCGCCTTCAGCGTCAGTGCCGCGAGGGCGAACGGCTGCAGCAGTGCAGCGGCGACGCTCGGATCGTCCAGCTTTGCGGCGACTTTGAGAGTGGCATCGAACAAGGCAGGCTTTTCGGTCTGTCCCGTGACATTCGCCCAAAATGGCACCAGCCGTTGCGCCATGGCGATGGCGGCTGCGGGATTGCGCGCCCGGAGGCTCTTGGCGACCTCGCCGATTCCCCACCGGGGAGAAGCCTTCGCACGGATGACGAACGTTCGTTCCCGCGGCCAGAGGACTACGGCGGCGCGATGATACCAGTGCTCGACGGTGTTCCCGGCGTTCCCGGTGTAGCCCTCGTGCTCAGACTCGAACGGCTCAAGATCCACCGAGGGTCTGGTGTAGCACAGCTCCGCGGCGTCGACGCGGGCAGCCACCGCTTCCCATCGACCGCCAGCCCCGAGCCAGTGGCGTAACTCGACGTCACTATCAATGAGTTCGGTCAGTTCCGGATCGGATGACTCACCCGGTGATTCTCCACCCTCGTTCTCATCGGCATCGTCATCATCATCCCCGTAGTATCGTTGGCCATAGTCGGAGTAGCCCGAATACTCGTCCTCGCATGACCAGGTCTCGTGGACGTCCGCCAGGGCGAGAAAGATCTCGCAATCCAGTTCCCGTGCGACTTCCTGTAACGCAATAGCACGCTGAGCGTCCGAATTCTTGAGACGATTCCACTGAAGCCCACGCTGCGTGTACTCATGGTCGAGCAAGTAGACGAGACGATCTGGAGGACTCCGCATGCTGTGATCGCCGCTCCACCGCGCTTGCCCGGGAGTCGCAAAAAACTCTCGGATGGCGTCGGTCAACTCGTTGATTGCGGCCGTCGGCGCCCCTGCGGCAGGGGCGTTGTGCTCGAGGACCAAGTTGTAGGTCAGAACGATGCGATAGCCTTCCTTGATCGGGTGGACTTCATGGTGACAATCGGCATAGAAAGCGATGAACGTGAGACTCTTGTCGGAACCGCCAACGCGCATCTTGGCGCCGTGGTGCTCGATCGACACGGCGCCGCCGGTGAAACGTGACGGCAGGCTCACGACCAGGGTGCCGATCATGTCGTCCGTCTTTTCGGAGTCCTGATGCGGGGCAAAGAATTGGCCGGGCGCGTAAACCAGCATGTTGTGCAACTGCGCCTTGAGGCTACATCCTTGGGGTAGCCCGAGGCCGCGGCATATTCGGTCAAGCTGCGGAGCGAGGGTATTCTTCCACCGGGACTGGTCGATCGAGATCCTGCTCTTGGCAATCTCCCACGTGTCGCGCACCCTTTGGTCCAAGCGCGTCTCATCCTTGAAGCCATGCCGGGCCGGCCGGGCGACCGCGCACAGGCGGCGCGCCGTGCCCGGCGTGATGGGGAAACGGATCCTGCCCACGCCTTGGACTTCGAGGTGAAGGTCTCCGGCGGCGACGGTTAGGCGCGTAGCGAATGATCCCGACGATCCAATCTTGGCAAGCTGACGACTGACCTCTTGCAACGGAAATTTCACTTGCTCGATCTTCCGAGGCATTTGCGTCAGACTATTCATGGCGAATCAGACCGCTGTCGTAAATCCAGATCATTCGGAGAGCCCATGGCAAATGATGCGTACATGATCGGAGCAAGCCTCCTCAAGACTGGCACGCTCGTGAGTTTTCGCATCGTCGAGGAGGAAGTGCTAACGGCACATGATGAGGCGGAATTCGGCATGCGGCTGTTGCTCAAATTTGTCCCGGAAGAGGGCGAGGACGACCAAGACGAGGACGATGTCGCGGAGGATACAGCCGAGTGGGGCGCTTTCGGATTCATGTTTGTCCTCGGCGTGTTGTCCTTTGACGAGGCGAAACCGCGGAATCTATCCACCGCAGATTATCACGAGAAGGACGGATTCAATGTCGCGGATTTCATCGAGCGATTGCGATTCGTGCGGGGCGAATTGCACTTCGATGCCGATTACATTCGCGGTCGTCGGATCAAAACCCGCATCGCCGTGCGCGCTAACGGTACAGTAAGGCTGGAGACCATCGGTCGCGGCAAGGCAGCGTTACGCTGGCTCGAGCGGATGCAAGGAAAGAAGCTTCTACAATTGGTCGGGGGTGAGGGAAGCGGACCGCGTTAGCCCAGTAGTCGCTTCAGCGCCTCTCTGCGCGTCCCCATGTCATTACCTGATCTTGTCATTCGGCCGCGGCGCCTGTCCACGCTTGCGCTGCGTCAGCCTGTCGAATGCCACGAAATCCGCGCGCTCGCGCCGTTCGGCAAAGAAGACGGCCCATCCTTACCCCCTTTTCCGCTCCGTCAATAAGGACTTAACCTGTTGCAATAGGGGAGGTAAATCAACCTTGACGGTCTCCCAGACTTACATCCCAAGCCACATCGAAATAGTCGTGAATGACTTAGTTGCGAATACCGCGCATCTGGCTCCACGGCAGCATGGGATGTTTGGCCACGAATTCAGGCGCGACCTTTTGAATCCTATTTGCAGCCTCACCGACCACGGCGATGGTGCGAACAATGGCGTCTTGGGCTTGTTGGTCCTGCTCTAGCGCTTGCAGATTTTCCAGATTACCGACATAGCGCGTGGCGCGTTCAATCGCATCGGCGATGTGTTCAAGATAATCCTCGACCCGCTCGGGATGGGTCATAGCGGCTCGGCTTGCTGAAGCACCCTGTCTCGGAATTTCGGCGACAAGAATCCGGGGGTCAGGACGGAGACACGCACGCCCGTCAGTCGCTGCGCTTCGTCTTCTACCCCCGCCAGCGTGAAAAGTGCGGTGCCCTGCACGGGCTCAACGAGCACGTCAAGGTCACTTTCTTCCGTGTCGGTCTTGGTCAAGACCGACCCGAACACGCGCGGACGCGTGAATCCGTAACAGTTCAAGAGTCGTCGCAGCGCGACCCGGTGAATGGCAAGGGCTTCAGACGGCTTCATGATTGAGGTCTAACATGTGTGCGTCGCGCGGTCGAGTATGCTCGAAACTTATCGTGACGCCGTTGTAGCCGATCTTGCGGCGGACCCGTTTGGCAACGCCAACGCGTCGGCCGGCCGGCACCTGCGTGGTTTTCCCGGCGCTATAAGCCTCCTTAATCCGTGTTGGAGCGGTCTGGACGCCAAGGCGGCGGAGAGCTTCATCCTCCAGAGCGTGGAGTCCCTTGGCTGGCGTCGGCGTGCCATCGAGCGCCGACGGTCGTGCGCGGACATATAGACCTGACCCGATTCTCAGCAGTCGCCCGTGTCGGACGAGTTGGTGCAGGGCGCGGCCGACCTGGTCATAGCCGCCAAGGTCAGCAAAATCCGCGCGCAGAAACACGTCGTCGCGCTTGCGATCGATGCGCTTCGAGAGCTGGTTTTCAATGGTTTCTCTCATGCTGTCAAAGTACGACATTTCAGAGGTATTTTCAATATAAAATCAAAGACATAGTGAATTCAATGCGAACAGTTCACGCGCTCGGCGGAATTCGGTCGCAACGGCGACAGTAAAGCTTCACACTTGGCCCGACGGAAGGGTCGGCTTAGAGCGGGCCTTCGCAATGCCAGGCGCCGCCGCAGTAGATTCCGACCCGACGAAATTCGACCTCTGCCAGTTGCCCAGCCAGACTGACGCCACCCACGGAGCATACGATGCCAGGTGTCCAATCGATCGGCCTTGACGCGAATCAACAGGCGTCCGAAGTCAACGAGAGCTTCGATGCGGTCGCGGACGTTGTACGACCAACGCTACGAGCATGCCTGGGAGCGCTGCTCGTCACCTGCGTCTGCGCCTGTGGTGGGGGCGGAGGTCCTTCCGGCGGCTCCACCGGCTATAACAACCCTCCACCGCCACCGACCAGCGCGACGTTCCTTGCGGTCACGAATTCGACGACCGGCACAATCGACGTTTTCTCAATTGACACGAAAACGGGCGCCCCAAAACCGATCGCCGGCGATCCTTTGCCCGAAGGGCCGACGCCATCGGCCGTAGCGATCGATCCCCAGAAGCGGTTTCTTTACGTGACCACTTCGTCCGGGGAGGTCAGAGGGTATTCGATTGATCCGTCGAGCCTGAATCTGACCTCGATCACCGGAAGTCCGTTTGCGACGAGTGCCCAGTCCGTAGCGATCGCAGTCGATCCGAGCGGACAATTCGTGCTGACGGCGAACGGCAGCACGAACACCGTCTCGGTGTTCAAGATCGGCTCGACAGGCGCCCTTGTTGAAGTGGTCGGCAGTCCCTTTGCGGCCGGGCCGAATACCAGCGCGATCGTGGTCGCGGCGGGCAAGTACGTGTACGCCGCGAACACGGCCGGTAGCAGCGTGTCGGCCTACAGCATGGACACGACGAGCGGCGCTCTCACGCCGGTGGCGGGCACTCCGTTTGCAACCGGAGGCTCGCCTAACGGATTGGTCGTTGACCACACGGCCACCCATCTATATGCAGCGGAATCGCAACCAAATGAAGTGTCCGGCTTCTCGATCGATTCGAGCACCGGCGCGCTGACGGCCATTCCAGGCAGCCCGTTCTCGGCCAGCTACCCGATCCATTCGCCGGTTATAGATGCGGAAGATAAGCGGCTGCATGTCGCGAACGGCACCGACGTGGACTGCTTCCTGGTCGACGCCAGCTCGAGCGCCCTGACGGAAATTGGCCTGTCCCACACGAACGGACGAGCCGTTGCTCTTGCACTCGATGGTCCGGACAACTTCCTGTATGCGCTGGACAACGTGGGCAACCAGATCGAGGTTTTCTCGATCGACCCGACCGGCGGCTCGCTGACGCTCATCACCGGGAGCCCCTTCGCACTGTTTCCCGGTGCGGGCAGCCAAAGCCTCGGGCCGAACGCGATCTCGGTCCAGCACTGAACGCGGCGAACGGCGCAGCGATTCGATCTCCGGTCCGTGGACGTCGCCCAGGGGAAGAGGGGCACGCGCGAACCTCATCCTTCGACGATCGCCAGTAAGTCCTTCATGATGGTTTTGATTTCAATCGCAAAGGGCACCCGGCAACCATCAGCCAGACCTCGTCTGCCGCCGCGGCCGTCAGCTGCGCCAGGGTGCCGGCAAGATCTCTGAACCGCCGCGCGTGGGGCTCGGTGGGAACTAAACTCCAGCCCAATTCGTTGCTGACGATGATGCTGGGCCAGGACGCGGCTTTGAATGCCGAGAGCTGTGCGCTCCACGCGGCAATAATGGCCGCGTCTGAATCGGCGAACCGTGCGCCGGCCCACAGCGTCAGGCAATCGAGGATCACGCCGCTCGGCGGAGGCGCGAGCGCCGCAAGACTTGCGGACACATCGGCCGGCGCTTCGAGCGTGCGCCATGCGGGCCGCTCGGCGCGATGGCGGCGCACACGCTCCAGCATTTCCGAATCCTGCGCGTCGGCGCGATAGGTGGCGACGAAAACCGTG
>WNFG01001684.1_pt1 | contig 24024 bp, 23 predicted proteins | sample 5400431 | NCBI WGS metagenome assembly WNFG01 (sample SAMN13153346, study PRJNA577476) | soil metagenome | isolation source: 120 cm saprolite under Douglas fir tree site 2 hole 3 replicate 2 | place: USA:California | collected 2015-04-18 | reverse complement strand
CCATCGCCTGGCCGAGCGCGCGACCGAGGCCTACGAGAATGCCCGCATCGAAGTGGCGACGTTCCTCGGCGTCGAGCCGATGGAGATCGTGTTCACCGGCGGCTGCACGGCGGCGATCAACCTCGTCGCCTATTCCTATGGCTCGCTGCTGAAGCCGGGCGACCGCATCCTGCTGTCCGAGCTGGAGCATCATTCCAACATCGTGCCCTGGCAGCTTTTGCGGGCGCGCAGCGGCGTCGAGCTCGACATGATTCCGGTCACGGTCGAAGGCCGCATCGATCTCGACGCGCTGCCGAAGCTGCTGACGCCCAGGACCAGGCTGGTCTCGCTCGCCCATGTCTCCAATGTCACCGGCGCGCTCCTCGATGTGCGCCGGGTGGTCACCCTGGCCAAGACGGTCGGCGCCAAGGTGATGCTGGACGGCGCCCAGCGCGCGCCGCACGGCCCAATCGACCTGCCGGCGCTCGGCATCGATTTCTACGTCTTCGCCGGCCACAAGGCCTACGGGCCCAACGGCGTCGGTGTGCTGTGGGCAAGGTCCGACCTGCTCGAGGCCATGCCGCCGTTCCATGGCGGCGGCTCGATGATCGGCCGCGTCACCTTCGCCGAGACGACCTGGGCGCCGCCGCCGCGCCGCTTCGAGGCCGGCACGCCGCCGATCGGGCCGGCGATCGGCCTGGGCGCCGCCTGCAAATGGATGCGCGGGCTCGATTGGGTCGAGGCGCACGCGCACGAAATGGCGCTGGTGCAGCGGCTGATGGATGGGCTGCAGAAGATCGACGGCACGCAGATCCTGGGACCGGCCAGCCTGCAGAACCGCTATCCGGTCGTGTCCTTTCTGCTCGACGGCGTGCATCCGCACGACGTGGCGCAGACCCTCGATTCATTCGGCGTCGCGGTGCGTGCCGGCCACCATTGCGCCCAGCCGCTGATGGACCGCTTCGACCTCGACGGCACGACGCGCGTCTCCATGGCGCCCTACAACGACAACACCGATATTGACGCCCTGCTGACGGGCGTCCAGCACGCCGCCCGCACCTTGCGATGAGCGACCAGCTCTATCAGGACCGCATCGTCGCATTGGCCAAGGCAAAGACCGGGGCGGGCAAGCTCGCCCAGCCGACCAGGTCGGGGCACCGCGACAATCCCCTGTGCGGCGACCGCGTGACCATCGACATCACGCTCGACGGGCAGGGACACATCGCCGAGATCGCCCATCAGGTGCGTGGTTGCCTGCTCTGCCAGGCCTCGGCGTCTGCTCTGTCGTCCTTCGCCGCCTTTACGCCGGTCAAGTCGCACAAGTCCCGCCACGAGTGCGTCCTGCTGCCTTTTGAGGCATTGCAGGAAGCGCTGTCTTAGTCTTCCGGACCGCGAGCCTCCGGCTCGCTCATGATCATGAGCGCGGCGGGCGAAGTAACCTTCGCCTTGAGAAGCGCGCGGTCCAAAAGAGCATGAAAGAACGCAGCACTCTCGGGGGTGTCTGGGCCAGGTGCTGTAACCGAGCATCGGAGTGAAGATGATGCCCATCGACAAGCGTGCCGCACGCGAACTGATGGATCAGATCAGAGATATTTTGAACCGGGAGTGGGATCCCATTTGGGACCATGCTCCGGGGTCCCCTCAGGATGAATATGATGGTTACATCGGTAAAATCGCAGCGTTCCTTCAGCGTGGCGAGACCGATGAAGCAATATTGAAATACCTGGAAACGGTCGAGGTTGAGGACATGGGCCTTGGGAGGCCTTTCAGTCGGGAAAGAGGCATCCGAGTCGTCGCAGCACTTAGAGCCCTGAGGCCGCTTTCAAGTTAGGATACTACCGCACTCCCACTTTCGTCGCCGCGGCGCCCCGGTTGTGTCACAGTCCAAGCTCACGGTGCGCGTGCATCGCCGGGGAGAGCTCATGCGCCACCTTCTGTCACTCGTCGCCCTGTTGGGGCTTTTCGCGTTTCCGACTCTCGCGTTCGCCCAGGACCTCGCGCTCAAGCGCGTGATGCTGTCGTCGGGCGGCCTGGGCTATTTCGAATACGAGGCCACGGTCGACGGCGACGCGACGCTGAGACTCACCGTGTCGCTGCAGCAGGTCGACGACGTGTTGAAAAGCCTGGTGGTCTACGACGACAAGGGCGGCGTCGGCGGCCTCAGCCTGCCAGGACGCGAGCCGCTGGCGCAGGCCTTCAAGGACTTGCCGTTCGATCAGGAATCGCTCGGCTCTCCCGCCGATCTGCTGTCGACCTTGAAAGGCGCCCAGGTCAGCGTCGGCGGCAGCCGCGCCATCACCGGCCGCATCGTGTCGGTCCAGGAAGACACCATTACCCTGAACGACGGCAAGGCCACCATCAAGCGCACGCGCGTGACGCTGCTGACCGACCGCGGCCTGCAGCAGTTCATTCTCGAGGATGCCGAGAACCTGCAATTCACCGATCCGGCCCTGCGCGACAAGATCGGCCAGGCGCTGCTCGCCATCCAGGGCAACCGCGCCAAGGAGGCGCGCACCCTCGAACTGGCGACGCGCGGGACGGGCAAGCGCACGGTGCGCGTGGCCTATATCGTCGAAGTACCGGTGTGGAAGGCGTCGTACCGCCTGACCCTGCCGGGCGATGCCACGGCGGGGCGCGCCGCCCTGCAGGGCTGGGCGACGGTCGAGAATCTCAGCGGCCAGGACTGGAAGGACGTCGACCTGACGCTGGTCTCGGGCCGTCCGGTCGCCTTTCACCAGGCGCTCTACGACGCCTATTACGTCAAGCGTCCGGAAGTTCCGGTCGAAGTCGCCGGCCGGCTGATGCCCGGCATCGACCGCGGCGGCGTCGAAGCCGACCAACGCAAGTCGCTGCCCATGCCGGCCGCGCCCGCACCGGCGCCGTATCGTCCGCAGCAGGAGCGGTCGGCGACGGCAGCGCCACCGCCACCCCCGGCGGCGATGGCGGGGTCGGTCGAGCAGACCGAGGCCTCCGATGCTGCGACCCAGGTCGTCTTCAAGTTCCCGCGCCCGGTCAGCGTCGAAAACGGCCGCACGCTGTCGATCCCCATCATCGACCGCCAGGCGCCGGCCGACCGCCTGGCGCTCTATCAGGCCGAGATGGCGGCGCGCAATCCGCTAGCGGCGATCCGCCTCACCAACGACGGCGACAGCGGCCTACCGCCCGGCATCATCACGATCTACGAACGCGACAAGGCGGGTTACGTGACCTATGTCGGCGATGCCCGCCTGTCGGGCTTCCCGGTCGGCGAGACGCGGATCCTGGCCTATGCGCTCGACGAGAAGATCACCATCGAACGCGATGCCGCCCAGGCCGACCGGCTCGCCACCGGCACGATCGCGCAGGGCGCGTTGCGCCTGTCGCGCGTCATCCGCCAGACCGTGACCTATCGCGTCAAGGGCCCGGCCAAGGAGCCGCGCCAGTTGATCGTCGTGCAGCGCCGCCTGGCGGGCTGGACCCTGGTCAAGCCCGAGGCCAAGAGCGTCGAGCTGAGCGAGGGCAACTATCGCATCCCGTTCGCGCTTCCGGGCGGCGATCAGACCCAGACCTTCGAGGTGGTGCAGGAGCAGACCCAGCAGCAGGAGCTGCGCCTGGTCGACGGTGCGGCCGACCAGATCCGCGTCTACGCGCAGGCCCGCGAGTTCGACGCCAAGACCCGCGAGGCGCTGACCAAGGTGCTGCAGCTCCAAGGCGCCGTCGCCGACGCCCAGCGCAAGGTCACGCAGGCCGATGCCGAGCGCCAGCAGATCGTTCAGGAGCAGGCGCGCCTGCGCGATAATCTCGCCCGCGTGCCGGCCAACAGCGACCTGCAGCGCCGCTACCTCGCCACGCTCGACAAGCAGGAGACCGACCTCGAAGCGATCGCCCAACGCCGCGCGGAGGCGGAGAAGGGCGTCGAGGCCGCCCGCGAGACGCTACGCGCCTACGTGGCCCAGCTCGGTTAGAGGCATTTCCCCCCACCAAATGGGGAGGGTAGCCGCAGGGAGGCTTCAGACCAGCTCTATTACCGGCCGCGTGATCGGAGGTTGCTTCCCATCCAGAGCAGGCAGAAAAACGACCCTAGCGTTGATATAGCCTGCTGGGCTGCCGGATGGGCCGCGCCAGCCGAGAGACATGGTCCGACTTGTCGGCCTTCAGAACAGCCGTTCGCGAATTTCAAGCGTGTCGCCCGGCCGAAGTACCGTCTCAGACTTTGCCTCGATGCGAACCATCCTGCCGTCCTTGTCGAGGTGCTTGATGTAGAAATCATTCTTTCTCGCGCGGTAGGTGAAGCCGCCGGCCATCGCGACGGCATTTACGGCTGTCATGTCGGTCACGTAGGGATAGTTGCCGGGCTTGCGGACTTCGCCGATCACATAGAACGGCCGGCGCGTCACGACTTCGGCGCTGACGCTGGGATTGATTAGATGCTCGGGCTCGAGCTTGGCGGCGATCGCCTGTTGCAGCTGAACGGTAGTGGCGCGTTGGGCCGGGATATTGCCGATCAAGGGGAAAGCGAGCACGCCGTTGCCGTCGAGCGAATATTCCCCCGTGAGGGTTGGCTGCCCGAAGACAATGATTCTGATGCGGTCGTTCGCGCCAAGCTTGTAGTCGGCATCGAGGCCGGGGACCGCCTCACCCGCACCGGGGCTGCGCACGCCGCCCGACGTGTTGGTCGGCGCGAGTTGCAGGCTTGCGCCGCCATCGGCCGCCGTCGCCTGGACGATCGGCGTAGAGTCGCTGTCGCACGCGGCAAGGACAAACAACGCTACGAGCAGGCCACGGCGCAGCAGTGAAGCGATTGTCGATGGTTCTACAGACATGTCATCACCCCTAGCTGGAGAGTTCCGCAACAACGTTCATTTCAAAGAGCTGAGGGAAACCGCTTAGTTCTTCAGGCGGTCGAGCAGCCGGCTAACGCTTGTTCGGTGCCACTTGCCGCCCCGCGCCGTTGACACCCGCCGCCTGTTCAACTCACCAACGATGGCCAATCGAGACGAAGCCCGCCGTCCGAAGTTCGCTAATGGTCGAGGCCAAGGCCGTGGCACGCAACTCCGCAAGCCGCTTGTTCGCCAACACACCTTTTACCTTTCGCTGTCGCTTGGTCTGGCCGTTCCTCATTGCGCCGGCATATTGGAAGTGCGCGCGTGTCGTTGTGCTAGTTACGGGGTTATGTTGTGTTCACCGGCACAAGCGCCCTAGCAGTTCCCAACAACCACGACTGGGCACCCTCCGCGCTTGACCGTCTCTCGAGGAGGGGACCAGATCGAGTCATCAGACCAAAGTAGGTAACCAGGGCGCTCGACTCTTGGCGGTGCGGTAGGCGAGCACTGAAGGCGGGTGGGAAAGGCGCGGGTTCGCCAATCGGTGGAAAACAGGTATCGCCACGACGCCGCCGCGCCGTTCGCGTTGAGACTCCGATCGCTGATGCTGCACGGCGGCAGCGCCCGCGAGAAACAGCACCGCCCAGCAGGTGGGGCCGACATAGGCGCCCGATGCTTGCCCCAGGATCGCCCAAACCATCCAGCAGAATACGGCGCTGGGCACCCCAAGGGCGCGCAGCCAGCCGGTAACGGCAGCCATGATGATCAGTCCCCAAACCAGCCCGAGATAGATCCAGTGCAACCAGAAATAGTTGATCAGCAGCTCGGTTGCGGGCGAGACGACCGCCCAGCTCGCGGAGTAGCCGGCCGAGCGCAGATAGACGTTCGTGACCTCCTTCTCGATGAAGGGCTCACCCGTGAGACCGGCTCCCGCGAACGGGTAGCGGGCAAAGATGTCGGAAGCGGCCAAAGCCGGTCCGCGCACCCTGTAGAAGAAACTGGGATCGTTACCCGACATGGCCTCTTCCAGCCGCACGGGAAACAGCGACTGGGCCAGCACGACGAACGCACCGAAGAAAAGCAGCGCAACGCAGGTGACGGCCAGGAAGCGGCCGACATCCAGCCGACCCGCTCGACGGCTGGCGAGAAACAGCATGTAGGGCAGGACAAGCATCAGCATCAGCAACAGGGTCGGGCCTGGCATGGCAAACAGCCCGAGCCCGACCAGGCCGACGTAAAGGACCAGCTTCCAGCGCCAGGGACTCACCACCATCCAAATGAACGTGAACAGCGTGTAGCAGAACGTCACGCTCGCGGGCTCAGACGCGAAGAACTTGGGTCGGACGCGGTTGTAGAACAGAACATCCCGCAGATCGTTCTCGTAAACGCCCTTGCTATAGAGGACCTTGCGAACCGCGTCGCTTACGGGCCGCAGGCCGGCGTGCCCCTCGAGCAGGCAGCCGATCAGGATCACGAGCGAAAAGCCCAGGAACAATCCGGCGATCTGGCGACGGTGTGCCTGGACGACCGTCAGGAACAGCACATAGCCGATGATGATCGAGTAGGTGAGTTGGATCAGCCCCTTGGTGCGCCGCGGAAGGAACGTCATGTTGGTCGCGCATAGAATGGTAATCAGATAGAGGAACACGAGGGCGGCGAGGCAGCCGACGTGAGCGGGCGTGATCAGATGCCGCCGCCTCCAGAAAAGGATCATCCCGGCAATGCCCGACGGTGCCGAAGGGAAGGGCAGTTTGTCCGATATCTGGATGGTGTAGTTGGTGTAGATGCCGATCAGGAAGAGGCAAATCAGCGCCAGATCGAACCAGCCAACATGATGTAGGTCCGTTCGCCCGCGATCGAACGGCTGCGCTTTAAGTAGCCGACCGTGGGCTATGGAGTTCATCCTCGGCGCTAAATGTCGTCTTGGGCTTGCTCTTCGCCCCGCACGACTTTTTGTGGATCGTCGCTATGCGCTGTTTCTTTGCGCTCTATTCCCGACACTCTTGGTGTGACCAGATGGTCGCGTGCATAAGGACTGCCGGGGAAAAGCCGAAGAGCCGCTGCGTGCAGCCACAGCGCCGCGCTGTCTTCTTTCCACATCGACTTCGCGACAAACGGCTTTAACACGCGATCTTCACGGACGCGGTACAATCGATCACTGATCCAGAGCAGCATGCCCCTATCGAAGGTGTGAATGCCGACCATGATGTTGCTGCCATGCAACTGGCGAACCACGGTCTCGAGGTCACGCCCTGCCATTGCCGGGCTCGGCTGCTTCGCCATCATGTGTTTCCTTCCCCACACGCGCCCAAGACGCCCACGGCGATCACCTGATGCAAGCTGTCGAACGATACCCTATCGTCCGCGCATCAAGAGCGCTTACCACGCAACCAATAATAGCAACCAGGTTGCGCCTTCTCCGGTGTTCTCGTTATGACGTGTTGGTGACCCGACCGCGACGCCAACTCCAAACTGATCTCCTACCTGCGCGACAAAAGTTTCGATGTCATCGAGGCTGCTGACGCTGATGAAGCCATCCGCCTTCTCGAACATACAACGGTCGATGCCATCTTCTCCGACGTAGGCATGCTCGGAAGCCTGAACGCCCTTGGTCTCGGCCGCTGGCTTCGGCGCCCGGAGTCGAGCGGGAAGGTCCTTCTGACATCGGGCATCGAGCAGACCTTGGAAGAAGCCGGCCAACGCGAAGCAGTGCTTCTACTCTGACGAGTTTCCGACCTGCTCCAATAGAAAGGCCCGCTCCGACATCGGGGCGGGCCTTCAATCTCGCCGGTACACCCGCGGCCGAGATTGCGGGAGTACTGCTCCTTGCCCGCGGGTATACGGACCGCAGCGTCCGGCGGCGTGACCAACTAATGTCATGCCGATGATCGACCGCACAACTTGAACATTCGACAGTCGGCGACGCGCGTCATCTGATCAGGCAGACGACGCAAGCCCACGCTGCGACTACGAGCGTAAGTCTAGTCCTTACAGAGAACTTCGTGGGCGGCCGATTCCAAAAGAAACATCCGATTCATTGGGACAGGGAGGCATCCAGTGAACATGACAAGACGTAGTCTCGTGGGCGGGGCCTCGGCGCTTGCCCTGGTCTCGGGTTCATCCGCAGCGTTCGCCGAGAACAAGCATCCTGTTTCAGCACCCGCGCTGATTCCGGCTTCTGCCGATCCCGCAGACTTTGAGGTGGCGTTGCGCTCCAAGTTCGCGGCCGGCGACGTGCTCAACTGGACCGGTGGCAGCGTGCGGCTGAAGCGCCCGATCCAGATCGACGTGACGAAAAGCATGATCGGGCCGGGCGTCGATCTCAACGGCGCCAAGGTGATCGCGGACTTCAACGACGCGACGCGGCGGGCGATCACCATCCGCATTCCCGGATCCAGCAAGAACGTCGCCTTGCGCGGTATGAAGTTCTTCAACGGCTCGATCATCGCGGATAGCCCGGCGCAGGATGCCCTCGGCTTCGTCTGTTTGACCAATCAGAGCTGGATCTACTCATGGAAGCTTCTCAACCTCGACATCGAGAAGTTTGCGCGTGACGGATTGTTCTTCGATGGCAGCGTATTTGAAGGCGAGTGCCACGCCGTCACGTGCTCGAGCAACGGCCGCAACGGCATGACTTTCAGGAACGATGGGCCGAGCGGCGACACGGGCCTCGTCTCGGCCATCTCGATCTTCGGCGGTCAAATGCGAAAGAACGGCAATGCCGGCATCGAGACGCAGAGCGCCGTCCCCTATCGCGAGCCGCGGGACCTCAACATTCGGCAGACTTATTTCGTCGAGAACAAGGGGCCTGGCCTCAATGCGGTTGGCGGCTTCTCGATGGCCCAAGGCTGCGGCTTCGAGAACAACGGCGGGTGCGGCATCAATCTGATGACCGAGGGCCGCATGCTCGCCTGCCGGGGCAGCACGCACGGACCACAGCCATATCTGATGAATGCCTTCGTCAATGGCGGCCAGATAATCATGGATGCCTGTCGCATCGAGGGCTTTCTCGGCTTCGAGGGTAAGATGAAGTTGGGCAAGGTGAGCGGCACTGGCTCGGTGACGCTACGGGACTCGGGCCAAAGGTCGGACCTCGACATCTTGGGCGACATCACCGTCAAGGTGACCTAGGCACGGGGGCTGTTGCATTCCTGGCTTCGTCCCATGAGCTGATTGAGTAGATTTGGCCTGCGGGAAGCCTTCGAGGTTATCTGATTGCGTCCTACCGACAGCACCCGCAGGAAGCGACTCCGCGCACCCGATAGCCCTCGGCCCCGGTTCCTGCGAGGAAACCCACATGTTGCAGCCGGATAGGCGAGGGTGGAGAAACCGGCACTAACGTCGCGTCGGGCGGTCGTGCCTCCCTAGAGGAACGGCCTTCCACCGGTCACCGGGATGGTGGCGCCCGAGACATAGCTGGACAGCGGGTCGGCCAGCATGACGTAAGCGGTCGCCAGCTGCAGCAGGCCGGCTGTGTAGCGCTCGATCTCCACCCACTGACGCGCCTTCCACCGCGCGATCTCGATGTCGGCCTGGGCTTTCAGGTACCGCCTCGCTGTCGCAAAAAACATGTTCCATGTGCTGAATTGCGGCTGACGCCTCAAGTTTGGTTCAGTGTGGCTTGGATCGCCGGGGTTGTTGCCCATCAAGCACGAAAGACCACTGGCGTGCCCAGCCCGGGTACCGATCCGTTGGCCGGGCACCCACGGCGTCCGCCAGCCGCTGGGCATCAGCCTCCTTCTCGAAGACGCAGTAGATTTCCGCTATCCCATTCTGCGGCACGATCTTGGTGGCATAAGCGCCCGACGGACCAAGCCTCTCGATGAGACTTTCGAGCGTGGCGCGCAAGCTTCCGATAAGGGCCTCGTCCCTCGCGGGCCGGCCTCTGGGAAGCACCAATGCTACAATCACATGTCCGTCGTGATGCGCATCGGTGAAGTCGATCCACCCTTGCTTCGGCATAGCAAGTCAACCTTGCTTCGACGTGGTCAATTAACGCCTGCAAGCGAAGGCTGCTTCCTGCCGGCGATGCAGTTTATGAAGAGTGGAATTGCTTGTTTAGCGGGAACCCAAGGCGGGTTGCAGGAATGCATATCTTGCCGCTGAAATTTTGTAGTCAACACAAGCCGGTTGTCGCCTTACCGTCAGACCACCTATCGCTTGAACCGGCAGATGCCTTCTAAACCGGCGCATGAAGACGTGCGGCACATATTCGCTCCCATTTTCGGAGCGCCTGGCGAGAACTCCGTCCCGTCATCGGTGCTGGTGAAGAGGTGCATCAGGCCGGGATCGGTTCGCTGACCACCGCCAAGGATATCCAACATCAGGCGGTCTGGCGTGCACGCTTCGCGCTTCGCAAGGCGGCCCCGCCCGGCCTGCGCAAAACTGGACGGGGCCTGACCGCTCGCTGAGCAGGGGTGTGGTCGAGCGGCTCTGCTACCCATACGACGTTGTTTCAATGCGGGGTGAATCGGAACTGTGACATCAGGCCGGTGCCGCGATGGCACCCGCTCTCGAAACGTCACAACAGGGCGGCAACGACGGCGCATTGTCGACGATCTTTTATCGGCGATGCGGTCAAAGTGGGTTCGACTGCCTGAAGGAATAGGTGCGGCGGCGATGAAGGAAGTCTGTGCAACCAAGGAAGTCTGTTCGACTTCGATCGCGGAAGGATGCGCGCGCTTCAGACTGCAACGCCGCGCGGCGCGCATGTTGCATGTGGAGCCTGATCACGCGCGGCCATTCTTACGTCAATTCTTACAAGTGGAGCGTGCCCTTTTTGCAACCAGCCTGCAGTTCGCATCACAATGTTAACACCCGACGCTAGAGAGCCGGAATGCCATTGTCTTTTTGTGTGGCGAAGCGATCTGTTGCCGGATCGTAGCGTACCGGTCGACTAAACCGCAGGTAGCTTTGGGAGACGAGAGTGAGAGCCTTGGCGGGAAGGTCTGCACGCCTGTCGTGTCAAAAGCCGTCGGCCAGCATGGCGTACGGTTCAATTTCAATGCGGTTGGAGACGAGCAGCGCCGCACGGTCTCCTGTCGATTACAGTTCATGCTCTCAGGCGATGCCGTGCGCCGGCGCTTGGGGCACGGGGTCCTCGAACGACCTCAACGGCTCGACTCCAATAGTACGCTATTCGTTGAAGCTTCAGCCGCGCGCCTCTTACCAGACAAGACGCGGAGCATATGCCTGTGTTTTCGCACTTGGAGGTACTCAACTAGCGAGGGGAGCAACTTCATATGACACCCAACCTTCAACCAGACGCCGCAAGTCCGCCGGCCGTTGAACCGGCGCTGATTCCCTCCGTCAGGAAGACGAATAGGACTCACGTCCTCCTCGTAGAAGATAACGAACTCTATCGCGAGACCCTGACCGACGAACTGTCCAAGCAAGGCTTTGTCATCCGCAGTTTCAGCGATGGCGCCTCGCTGCTGCGTTCGCTCCATGCTGCCGTCGATGCCGACGTCATCATCCTCGAGTGGCGCCTCCCGAAAACGTCCGGGATCGATCTGTTGCTTCAATTGCGCCGGCAGGGAATCAACCTGCCTGTCGTGTTCCTGACCGGGTGTGCGCTTGGCGCCAAGGAGAGCCTGGCTATCGACGTCGGCGCGATCGACTGGACCGACAGGTCGCGCGGCGCGGAAATTTTCGTCAAGCGTCTCAAGCGCGTCGTCGAAGCGGCCAAGCCTGACGTCGCCCTGCCAACCGAAGAACTCGTGGTCTGCGGCAAGCTCGTTCTCAATCCGAAGGCAAGTCGGGCCTATTGGAGCGGGAAGGATGTCGGCCTCACCCTCGGTGAATACAACATCGTCCATTTTCTGGGCTCGAATGCCGGTCGCTATCTGAGTTACCGCGCCGTCTACGATGAGTTGCACTACGAAGGCTTCATCGCAGGAAGCGGGGCCCATGGCTATCGGGCAAACGTCCGGTCGGTCATCAAGCGCATCCGCCAGAAGTTCCGCGAAAGCGATCCCGCCTTCGTCGAAATCGTCAACTACACCGGCTTCGGGTACTGCTGGAGGAAGCCGGTTTGAAGCCTGCTGGTCGTCGGGCCAGCAGGGCGTCGTCCGCGAGGTGAGCCCGCGCCTTTTCATGTCCTCCTTGCGCTCGAGCAGGATGGCGTCGCCGGCGTCGTAGCCGTATTCGACGGCTGAAAGGTCGGCCGCGAGCTCGCGGTCGTCGGGTAGGCAGCCCGCCTTGCACCATTCCTTCATGAAACCCCACATCTCGGCGGGCTTGTTGGCGTAGCGGGCGGCGTCGTCGCCTGAGTCGGTGCGGTCGACCAGATCCGCGTCTAGGCCGAGGCCCGCGAGTTCGACGCCAAGACCCGCGAGGCGCTGACCAAGGTGCTGCAGCTCCAAGGCGCCGTCGCCGACGCCCAGCGCAAGGTCACGCAGGCCGATGCCGAGCGCCAGCAGATCGTCCAGGAGCAGGCGCGCCTGCGCGATAATCTCGCCCGTGTGACGGCCAACAGCGACCTGCAGCGCCGCTACCTCGCCACGCTCGACAAGCAGGAGACCGACCTCGAAGCGATCGCCCAACGCCGCGCGGAGGCGGAGAAGGGCGTCGAGGCCGCCCGCGAGACGCTACGCGGCTACGTGGCCCAGCTCGGTTAGCAGCGCTCTTGGTCTTCCGGGACGCAGCGCTCACATGCGCCTGAGGGCCTCCAGGCCCGCTCATGATCTGTCGTCTCGCGCGGGGTAACCCGCGCGCTGAAGCGCAGCGAAGGCCTGTCCTGACAGCAGTTCGAGCGGTCGAGGTAAATCTGCCGCCGGCACGGGCGGTTGATGCCGAAGAAGCCGATCAGGCCATCACGCTCGCGACGTTGCTGAGCACGGCACTGATCTTGGTGCCGACGGCGCGCATCGCGACGATTGCCGCAACGGCGATCAGCGAGGCGAGCACCGTGTACTCGATGGCGGTTGCGCCATCCTCGTTCTTGGTCAGTCGGCGGAAAATGGAGAGCATTGCAATCCCCAAGAAAAAGAAAATATTTTAACGGCCTTTCTCACCGCCCAACGGTCTGGGATCGTTAAACGATCGACACGAGACGCACCGGTTACAGAAATAATCGTGCCCCAACAACCAGTTGAGGCATTGGACGAGCGTATTTGATGAAACGACCTACTCAATACCAAATTTGTATCAACTTATTCCGATTGTGGCAGGCCGCGCTTGGCGCGGGCGGTCGCCGTTTCTGGCGAACTCTCGCGCATCCGTTGCCTTTGGCTTTCCCCCAAAGCCGATGGCGGGAGCGCACCGCGGAGCGCCCAGGCGGCCGCATCATCGAAGCGAAAACGGCGCTGGCTGGCGTAGCCGGTGTATCGCCCGACGACCTTCGCCTTCATGGTTGCGGCCAAGACGGCGGCGGCGGCTTCGTCGGCGAACGCGCAATGGATTTCCGCTTGGCCGCTTGCCCGCACGATGGTGGTGGCATAGACGGCCAAGGGGACCAGTTGCCGGATCGTGCTGATCAGAACATCGCGCTTCGCCCTTGCCTGGGGCGTGCCGATCTCTCCGGTCTCGGGAAGAAAGGCCACGACGAGGTGGGCGCGCGGGTGATTCCGTACGAAATCGGACCAAGGCAGTCTGCGCATTGCACAGCGTCCATCCGCTATCGAGCGATGGCAAGGAGCCTTTCAACAAAGCGGCCCCGTGGCGAGTGTTCCTCCAGTGTCAAAGCGCGGCTGGCTGGCCGAGTTGCCCTGCAGGCTTGGCAATTTGCTGAACCTATCCGATCCAAGGTTGGATCTGGGCGGCACAATAGGCTTTCCAGTGCTGGTAAGTCCCTCCGCTTCTCTGGCCAGTCTCTGTTCCGGTCGAGCGGGAGGGCTCCGCGCTCCAGTTCCTCATGCGCCCGGCTGACGATGGCGGCCAGCGCGATCGTCAGCGCCTCCTGCGTCATGGCGCCGGCGTCGATGGCGCAGTTGAGGGTGGTGAAGATATCGAGGATGGTTTCCATGCGCTCTCCATTGACGCACGCCAAGCGGTTGGCTGGACCGTAGCGCGTCGAGCGACCCGAGGTATTCGGAATTGCACGCGCCTCCACGACCTCGCTGGTTTCACGCGGCCTCCGGCTGCGCTATCAAGCAGGGAAGGGGGGAGCTCCACATGGCCGCCCGTTCTGACCAAGAGGCCGCAAGCTCGTCGCCCGAACCGGACCTTCGTGCTTGCGCCAAGGACACCGACGTCGTCCGCGTTCTTCTCGTCGAAGACGACGAGCTCTGCCGCGAGGCGGTCGCCGCCGCGTTGTCGGAGCACGGATTTGCCGTGCAGGGCTTTGCCGATGGCGCGGCGCTGCTCGGCGCGCTCGAGGCCGCCGCCGGTGCCGACGTCATCGTCCTCGATTGGAGCCTGCCGCAGACCTCGGGCATCGACCTGTTGCCCGAACTGCGCCGGCGGGGCGTCGACGTGCCGGTCGTATTCCTGACCGGCTGGTCGCTCACGACCTATGAAAGCCTGGCGTTCGAGCGCGGCGCAGTCGACTTCATCGACAAGACGCGAGGTGTCGAGGTCCTCGTCAGGCGCCTCAGGCTCGCCGTCAAGGCAGCGAGACCGGCGGCCGAACCGCTGTCCGACAAGCGGATGGTCTGCGGCAAGCTCGTTCTCAGGCCGAGCGTCAGCCGCGCCTATTGGAACGAGCTGGATGTCGGCCTCACCGTCGGTGAGTACAACCTCGTCCATCTCCTGGCGTCGAACGTCGGCCGCTACGTGACCTATCGCGCAATCTACGACCGGTTGCGCTATGAAGGCTTCGCCGCAGGGAACGGGCCGGACGGCTATCGGATGAACGTCCGATCGACAATCAAGCGCATCCGCAACAAGTTCCGCGAACGCGATCCCGACTTCGACGAGATCGAGAATTACACCGGCTTCGGATATCGCTGGGGAAAGCCCGAAACGGACTGAGCGGCATGCCGGAAGCCCCGCCTGGCAAAGAGCGGATCGTTTACTTCTGCGGGCCTTCCCTCCTGGCGGCACGTTGGGCCATGGCATCGTAGGTTCGAGCGATCCGAAGCAACGTCTCCTTGGCGCCGGCGTCGTGCATTCCTTCGGCCCTTGCGCGCGCTTCTTCCGCCCGTTCCCGCCAATAGTCAGAGCTCCGCAACCCGTCGCTTTTGCTCATGTGCCGGCCCCGTCCGCACCCGTCCGACAAGCTCGGACGGAGTTCTCCGGTATTGGTCTTGCCGGCATCGTCTCCCTCCCCGCAAAACGTCAACGATTTGTCCAGGATGCCGTTGGCTGCGGCGTGCCGCTCTCTTCGGCCTCGAGATGGGCTTGCGTAGAAGCCCCGCCCCGAGCCGCACCCATGAGCGGCAGCCCACCATTGTGCTCGGGACGGGGACCGGCGGCAGGCCGGCCCATGGAAAACGCCGGTATCCTGCGAACGTTACCGTCCGGAACCGGACGATGGGTTGAAGCGGGTCGATGCGGTTCCCAAGATATCGCCAAAGGGGGATCGCATGGAACGTGGACTGCGAGCGCCACTCAGCCCGAACGAAGAAGTGGCCCTGCGCCGGATCGCCACCGGCGTCGCGCAGCCGTCGGGCCGGGAAATTGAACGACTGAAGCAGCTCGGTCTGGTCGAGAGCGCCGACGAGGCGTTATGCCTCTCCGAGACCGGCCGGGAACGCTATGCGCGTCTGCCCGACGCCGCGCCGCCGCAAGACGCCGCTTCGGCCGACCGGCTGGCCTGACAGCTCGTCGGCCTCCTCACCGCCGTGGGCCGCCGATACCCGGCCTGCCGGCGTCCAGGCCGATCAAGCGATCGTACTTGGCTTCCGGGATGCCATAGAAGCCGTTGGCCGCGCGGTGCAGGCCGTTGCGGTCGAGAATGCGGATCAGATTGCGGCTGGAGCGGATCAAGCCCTTGCCTTCGAGCTCGTGCAGGGCGTCGGTGACGCCGGGCCGGCGCACGCCGAGCAACAGGGCGAGGAACTCGTGGGTGATGACCAGGTCATCGTGCCAGATGCGATCGTGCCACATCAGCAGCCATCGGGCGAGGCGCTCGCCGAGCTTGCCGCGGCCGTTGGCCAGCGCCGTCTGGCTGCCCTGCACCATGGAGACGTGGACATAGCGCAGCAACGTGGCGCTCAGGCTGCGGCTTTCGCCCATGACCTTGCGCAGTGACTGGCTGGGGATGCGCAGCGCCGATCCTGCCGACTGCACCAGGGTCGCGTTGGCCGAGCGGTCGTCGCCCAGCACGATGCCCAGGCCGGTCATGCCTTCATAGCCCACCATGGCGACTTCGATGCGATGGTTGGGTTGGGTGTTGGCGACAATCGAGACCAGGCCGCTTTCGACGAAATAGATGTGCTGTATCGGATCGTTGGGCGCTTCGAGGACCTGGCGCGCCTCGAGGTTCACCATTTCGGCGGAGGGTTCCAGCAGGGCGCGGTCGGCCGCCGAGAGCACCGCCAAAAGGCGGTTGCGCGAGCCGATGTCCGGCGAATTCACAGCGTCCCTCCACCTCTCCGGCAAGAGCACCCGGGCTCCGGCCAGCAATCGCGAGCTCGGAACGAGCTCCAGCGGGCGGTCTGCGGAAATCCACCATCGGCGAGACAGCGCAGCGCTGTCGGCTCAAGACCGAGGGTGATCCCGTTCACAGCGTCACGTTGGTCGACGGTGCAGCCATTTTCAGTCGCCGCCTCCTGAAATCAAGCCGCACCTGGGTTGGCCCGCCTTCGGCGAAAGCTCGATGGAGAAGGTGAGGCCCAGCTCGTCCGATTTGGTTTCGAGGCGGCCGCCCGCATTTTCCACGAGCGCCCGCACCAGCTTCAAGCCGATGCCTGCGTCGCGCGATTCGACAAAACCTTCTGGCAAGCCGACGCCGTCATCGGCGATCTGCAGCACCACGCCGCCGTCGGGCATCGGCGCACTGGTGATACTGAGCTCGACGGGCAGCCCGGTAGGGTGCGCGTATTTCATCGCATTCGTCACAATCTCCGAAAAAGCGAGCGCCAGCATCGCGGCCTGCGACGACTCCACCAGGCAACCGGTGCCGACGCTCGAGCCGATGTGCAATCGATCGCCGAAAATGCCGGATGTTTTGAATGCCTGCAGGATTTCCGTCAGCACATTGTTGAGATCGAGCTCGCCCTGCGCGGGCTGGGCGGTGAGCGTGCGATGCAGACCTGACACCGCGAGGATCTTGCCGATCGTTTCCGATAGTTCGTCCACCACCTCCTGGCGAGGGATCAACTCAGGTCCTGTCCGCATCGCGGCGACCTGCTTCTGAAGGATCGTCACAAGCGCGCTTAGGTTATTCGCGATGCGATGATTGGACTCGATGACCAGATCGAGCGGACAAACCGAAGGAGGCTCTACATTGGAATATTCCGTCATTGCAGGTCCCCCTCTGGGTTGGACGATGATACCCAGGTGATCTAATTATCCAGCTATATCAAGGTGTTATAGACTTATAAGGGGGATTGGACATCGAAGACGCTGCAATGCGCTTTTCCATTTTCTTAGTCTGTTCCACCTCTTGCGCAATTAGCTAGGTTTATGCCTAATGAGTAAGTCAATTCCCGGCGTTGCATGCGAATAAGAGGGTTTCCGATGGCAGAGATCACGCGCGGCGAGCGTCTGCAGATCATGCTGACGCGCAAGGAGTTGGAAGCTCTGGACACCTGGCGCTTCGCAACCCGCATGCCGAGCCGGGCTTCGGCCATCCGCGAGCTGCTCAAGCGCGGGCTGTCCGCGGAAGGATTTGCCCTGGCGGGCGGCGAGCTCAAGTCGCGCGATTTCGGCGTTGCCGGAGCGGCCGGCGGCAACAGCCGCACAAAATGATTGTTGCTTCTGAGCGGGACGTCGGCCGCCCTCTCCATCAACCGATGGTGCAAAGGCCGGCGCAAAACAGCGCCTAATCGTAGTGACGAGCGACTGGATGGTGGCCGCAACGACGGCGCGTGCCCGGCGTTGTCGTACCACGAGCGCAGGGAGCAACAATGCTGGAAGGGTTGCGCATCCTGGTCGCAGAAGACGATTTGCTGCTGGCGGAAGTCGTCGTCACGGCCCTGGATAAGGCAGGCTGCGAGGTGATAGGGCCGGCGCCGCGCCTTGCCAAAGCCATCGAGCTGGCGGAGCGAAGCGACCTCGACGTCGCGCTGCTGGATATCAATCTCAATGGTGAAACCTGCTATCCGGCCGCGTGGCGGCTGCTCGAACGAAAAGTGCCGTTCGCCTTCATGACGGCCTATTCCCCGTCGTACGTACCGCAGGCGCTGGGCTTCGTCGCCGTGCTGGCCAAGCCGTTTGACGAGGGCGAGCTTCTTGCCATGGTTGAAAAATTGACGCGGCGAGAAGTTTCCGCGGCCCTCGCCGACGTGAAGCAGTTGTCGTCGGGCAAGCCGGCCAACTGGCATATCTGAACGACAGCTCTACGCCTCTCCTCGTCGTTCCCCAACGCCTTGGCGTGCGCCTTCCGTCGGCCAGGTTCAGGTGGGAACCGATTTACAGCAGCCGACGTTGACGGGCCGGTCGCGTCGAAGTTTTACTCCATAGTGATGCTTGACTCACTGAAGATCAGCCCGTATGGTCGTCACAGCCACCGGAGGCATCTCATCCCATGCCTGTCGAGCACGACTCACTGGAGGACGAACCAAAACGACCGGCGGAAATGCCGGAAATGCCGATAATTTTCTTGCGCCGTTCAGCCACTTGGCCCTCAAAAGCGTTAGCGGAAATTGCGGGAAATGCGGAAATTGCCCCAACCCTCGCCACGGGACCCGGTTTCAACCCGCCCTCAAGGTCCTCACGGCAGCGTCGCGCCTGAACAGATAGAGCAAGGCGCGCAACGCCGCGCCGCGGTCGGATTGCAGGTCGGGGTCGCGCTCGATCACCAGGCGGGCGTCGTCGCGCGCGGCCTGCAGCAACTCGGCATGGGCCGCGAGATCGGCCAGGCGCATGTCCGGCAAGCCGCTCTGGCGGGTGCCCAGAAGCTCGCCGGCGCCGCGCAGGCGGAGATCCTCCTCGGCGATGCGAAACCCGTCCTCGGTCTCGCGCATGATGGCGAGCCTGGCCTTGGCGGTCTCGCCGAGCGGCTGGACATAGAGCAAGAGGCAGGTCGATTTGGCGGCGCCGCGCCCGACCCGGCCGCGCAACTGATGGAGCTGCGCCAGGCCGAAGCGCTCGGCATGCTCGATCACCATCACCGTCGCGGCCGGCACGTCGACGCCGACCTCGATCACCGTGGTGGCGACCAGAAGCGACAGTCGCCCGTCGGCGAAGGCCGCCATCGTGGCGTCGCGCTCGGCGCCCTTCAGCCGGCCATGCAGCAGGCCGACCTTGCCGGGAAAGCGCGCGCTCAGGAGCCGGAAGCGCTCCTCGACATTGGCGAGGTCGACTTCCTCCGATTCCTCGATCAGCGGACAGACCCAGTAGACGCCGGCGCCGGCCGCGATCTGGCGGCCGATGCCGTCGACCACCTCGCCGATGCGCTCCAGCGGAATGGTGCGCGTGTCGATCGGCTGGCGGCCCGCCGGCTTCTCGGTGAGCTTGGAGACGTCGAGGTCGCCGTAGGCAGCCAGCATCAGCGTGCGCGGAATCGGCGTGGCGGTCATGACCAGGAGATCGACGGCATGGCCCTTCGAGGACAGCGCCATGCGCTGATGCACGCCGAAGCGGTGCTGCTCGTCGACCACGGCGAGCGCCAGGTCGGCGAACTCGACTTCCTCCTGGACCAGCGCATGCGTGCCGACCACCAGAGGAATCGAGCCGTCGGCGAGGCCCTGCAGGGTCTGCTTCTTCTGCTTCTGGCTGTCACGCCCGGTGAGCAGGGCGAGCCGCACGCCGGCGGCTTCGGCCAGAGGCGCGATGGTCGCGTGATGCTGGCGGGCCAGGAGCTCCGTCGGCGCCATAAGCGCGGCCTGGGCGCCCGCCTCGACCCGGCCACGGTGCGATTGTGGTGGCGCACCAGCGCGATGGCGAGCTGGCTGGCGAGCAGCTCATCGAAGGCAAGCCGGGCCCGTGCGGGATGCATGGGCGAGAGGTCGTCGGCTTCGGCCGGCGCGTGGGCGCGGGCGAGCGAGGATTTCCAGTCGGTCCAGCGGTTGCGCGCGAGATAGGCGGCGTCCTGCCACTCGGTCAGAGCGGGCGCGCGTTCGACGGCGCCGGCGATCGCCTTCTGGATCGGGCGCTGGGTCAGGCCGGCGGTGAGGCCGTAGACCGGCTCGACCCGCAGGATCGACTCGCGCTGGTCGAGCGGCACGACGTGGTCGGGATGCGTCATCTGCACCTCGCCCTGGTAGAGCTCGACCCTGCCGCTCACCACGCGAATCTCGCCCACCGGCAACAGCTTCTTCAGATAGTCCTCGCGGCCGTTGAAGAAGGTGAGGCAGAGCCGGCCGGTCTCGTCGCTGCACCAGACGCGGTAGGGCTGGCGCGGATTGCGCGGCACCAGATGCTCGTCGACCGTCACGGTGAGCGTGGCGACCTCGCCCGCCTTGGCATGGGCGATCTCGGGGGCGTTGCGGCGGTCGACCACGGCGAAAGGCAGGTGCCACAGCAAATCGACGACCAGCGGGCCGGCCAGTTTTTCCACGAGCTTGCCCAGCCGCGGCCCGATTCCGGGCAGCGAGGTCACTTGGGCGAACAGGGGCGTCAGGCTCTGCGGGCGCATGGATGCTAGGCTTTCGGGCCGCGTGACTTCGCCATCGCCGCCGCCTATATGCTACGCCGCTTTTTGGGCCGGACCTGGGGAAAACATGCCAAGGGCGACGGGCGAGGCGGATCTCGAGACGCGGCGCAAGCGGTTGCTCTACCGCAGCGTCTATCGCGGCAACAAGGAGAACGACATCCTTCTTGGCCAATTCGCGCGCGCGCATATCGCGTCGTTCGGCTCGGCGGAGCTCGACCAGTACGAGCGCCTGCTCGCGGCCGGCGACAACGACATCTACGACTGGGTCACCGGCCAGGCCGACATTCCGCCCGAGGCCGACACGCCGGTGCTGCGCCGGCTTTTGGCGTTTCGCGTGAGGTTCTAGTGGCGTCGCTTTCCGAAATCCTCGCCGCCATCCACCGCAAGCCCGGCCGCTGGACGGTCGCCGGGCTGCCGGAGGGCGCCGATTCGCTGGCGCTCGCTGAGCTTGCGCGCAGCACCGGCGGGCAGGATATCCTGCACGTGGCGCGCGACGGCCAGCGGCTGGAGCGCCTGCAGGACGGGCTGCGCTTCTTCGCGCCCGAGCGCGAGGTCCTGGTCTTCCCGGCCTGGGATTGCCTGCCCTACGACCGCCTGTCGCCGCATCCCGACATCGTGGCCGAGCGGCTGGAAACCCTGGCGCGGCTGGCCGCGCCTAAAAAGCCCGCAACGCCAGCGCGCATCGTGCTGGCATCGGTGGGGGCGGCGCTGCAGAAAGTGCCGCCGCGCAGCCTTTATGCCGAGGCAGCGGTGGTGCTGCGCAAGGGCCAGACCCTCGACCTCGCCTGGCTGACCAGGTTTTTGGGCGAAAACGGTTATGGCCGCTCGGAAACCGTGATGGAGCCGGGCGAGTTCGCCATGCGCGGCGGCCTGGTCGATCTCTTTCCGCCCGGCACATCGGAGCCGCTGCGGCTCGACCTGTTCGGCGACACGCTCGAGGCGATCCGCTCGTTCGACGCCATGAGCCAGCGCTCGACCGGCACCCGCGAGGAGGTCGTGCTGCTGCCGGTCAGCGAGGTGCTGCTGACCAAGGAGAGCATCGCGCGTTTCCGGGGCGGCTACCGCGAGCTGTTCGGCAATGTGGCAGGTGACGACATCCTCTATGAGGCGGTGTCGGCCGGCCAACGCCATGTCGGCATGGAGCATTGGCTGCCGCTGTTCCATGAACGCCTGGAGACGTTGCTCGACTATTGTCCCGAGGCGATCGTGACGGCTGACCACCAGATCGGCGAGGCCTTGCAGGCCCGTCACGAGCTGATCACCGACTACTACGACGCCCGCCGCAAGACCGGCGGCAAGGGCGGCATGAGCGGCGCCGCCGACTACAAGCCGGTGCCGCCCGAACGGCTCTACCTCAAACCCTCGGAATGGGATCGCCTGCTCGAGGGCCATGTCGTGGCGCAGTTCACGACCTTCGATGCGGCGCCCGACACACCGAACGCCATCGACCTGCACGGCCGCCGTCACGAAGGCTTTGCCCAGGCGAGAACGGCACAGGGCGTCAACCTGTTCGATGAAGTGGCCAATCATGTGAAGGCCGCCAACGCGGCTGGACGGCGCGTTGTCATTGCAGGCTACACCGAGGGTTCGGCGAGCCGCCTGCAACATCTCCTGCAGGAGCATGGCGCGACGACGCCGGTCCCCGTGCCCGACCATGCGACGGTGCTCGGCTTGCCGCCCGGCGTAGTCGGCGTCGCCATCTGGTCACTCGACCACGGCTTCGTGCTGGACGGACTCGAAGTCATCGGCGAGGAGGACATTTTAGGCGACCGGCTGTCGCGGCCGGCCAAGAAGCGCCGCCCGTCGGAGCGCTTCATTGCCGAGGCGGCGGCGCTCAGCGACGGCGACCTGGTCGTGCATCGCGAGCACGGCGTCGGCCGCTACGAAGGACTCATAACCCTCGAGATCCAGAACGCGCGCCACGATTGCCTGCGTCTCACCTACGAGGGCGGCGACAAGCTGTTCGTGCCGGTCGAGAACATCGACGTGCTGAGCCGCTACGGCGCGGGCGAGGAGGGCGCTCCGCTCGACCGCCTGGGCGGCGTCGCCTGGCAATCGCGCAAGGCGCGGCTGAAGCAGCGCATCGCCGACATGGCCGACCGGCTGATCAAGATCGCGGCCGAGCGCGCCATCCGCCGCGGCGAGACGATGAGCCCGCCCGACGGCCTCTACGAGGAGTTCTGCGCCCGCTTCCCCTATGCCGAGACCGACGACCAGCTGCAGGCGATCTCCGACGTCCTGGAGGACATGTCGTCGGGCAAGCCGATGGACCGCCTGATCTGCGGCGATGTCGGCTTCGGCAAGACCGAGGTGGCGCTGCGCGCGGCCTTCGTCGCCGCCCTCTCGGGCAAGCAGGTGGCCGTGATCGGCCCGACGACGCTTCTGGCGCGCCAGCATCACCGCACCTTCGTGGAACGGTTTCAGGGCCTGCCGGTCCGCATCGGCCGCCTGTCGCGGCTGGTCGGCGCCAAGGAAGCCAGGGCCACCAGGCAGGCGATGAAGGAGGGCACGCTCGACATCGTGATCGGCACTCACGCGCTCTTGGCCAAGAGCGTCGAGTTCAAGGATCTCGGCCTGCTGATCGTCGACGAGGAGCAGCATTTCGGCGTCGCCCACAAGGAGCGGCTGAAGGAGTTGCGGGCCGATGTCCATGTCCTGACGCTCACCGCCACGCCGATCCCGCGCACCCTGCAGCTCGCTCTGACCGGCGTGCGCGACATGAGCCTGATCGCCACGCCGCCGGTCGACCGCCTGGCCGTGCGCACCTTCGTCACGCCCTTCGACGGCGTCACCATCCGCGAGGCGCTGCTGCGCGAGCAGTATCGCGGCGGCCAGACCTTCTATGTCTGCCCGCGCATCGAAGACATCGCCCAGGTCGCGGTCGAGCTGCGCGAGCTGGTGCCCGAGATCCGCATGGCCATGGCGCATGGCCGGCTGGCGCCGACGACGATCGAGAACACCATGCAGGACTTCGTCGACGGCAAGTTCGACGTACTGCTGTCGACCAACATCGTCGAGTCGGGACTCGATATCAGCAACGCCAACACCATGGTGATCCACCGCGCCGACATGTTCGGCCTGGCTCAGCTCTACCAGCTCAGGGGGCGCATCGGCCGCGGCAAGACGCGGGCCTATGCCTATCTCACCGTGCCGCCGGGCCGCGCCTTGAACGAGGCGGCGTCGAAGCGACTCGAGGTCATGCAGACGCTCGATACGCTGGGCGCCGGTTTCCAGCTCGCCAGCCACGACCTCGACATCCGCGGCGCCGGCAACCTTTTGGGCGAGGAGCAGTCCGGCCACATCCGCGAGGTCGGCATCGAGCTCTATCAGCAGCTCCTCGAGGAGGCGGTCGCGGCGGCGCGCGGCCGGGCGCACGAGGCGGAACAGTCCGACTGGTCGCCGCAGCTCAATCTCGGCATTCCCGTGTTGATCCCGGAAGAGTACGTCGCCGACCTGTCGGTGCGCATGGGTCTCTATCGGCGCATCGGCGCGCTCGCCAACCAGGCCGAGATCGACTCCTTTGCCGCCGAAATGGTCGACCGTTTCGGCAAGATGCCGGCTGAGGCGGAGTTCCTGCTGAACACGGTGGCGCTGAAACTG
>WNFG01000980.1_pt1 | contig 24031 bp, 20 predicted proteins | sample 5400431 | NCBI WGS metagenome assembly WNFG01 (sample SAMN13153346, study PRJNA577476) | soil metagenome | isolation source: 120 cm saprolite under Douglas fir tree site 2 hole 3 replicate 2 | place: USA:California | collected 2015-04-18 | reverse complement strand
GCCATCGATGAAGGCGTGCCGGCCCACGTCCTCTCGTCGGCGCTGTACGAGCGCTTCAGCTCGCGCGGCGAAGCGGACTTCGCCGACAAGCTGCTCTCGGCCATGCGCTACGAGTTCGGCGGCCACCTCGAGAAGCCGGCCGGCACATGAGCGCCGCGCATTCCGACGCCCTGGTGTTCTTTGGCGCCACGGGCGACCTGGCCCACAAGAAGATCTTCCCGTCGCTGCAGACGATGCTGAAGCGCGGCCACCTGACCGTACCGGTGATCGGCGTGGCCAAGGCCGGCTGGAACCTCGACCAGCTCAGGGCCCGGGCCAAGGACGGCCTGGAAAAGCACGGGGGGCTCGATCCCGCGGCGTTCGAGAAGCTGTGCGGCCTGTTGCGCTACGTGGATGGCGACTACAAGGACCCGGCGACCTTCCAGGCGATCCGCAAGGAGCTCGGATCGGCCCGGCGGCCGGCGCACTACCTGGCCATCCCGCCCGTGCTTTTCGAACTGGTCGTGGAGCAGCTCGGCAAGGCGGGTTGCACGAGTGGTGCCCGCGTGATCGTCGAGAAGCCCTTCGGCAGCGACCTCGCCTCGGCGCAGGAGCTGAACCGGGTCCTGCTCCGAGCCTTCGACGAGACGTCGATCTTCCGGATCGACCACTATCTGGGGAAGCGGCCGGTGCACCACATGCTCTTCTTCCGCTTCGCGAACGCGTTCCTCGAGCCTTTCTGGAACCGCAACCACGTCGAGAGCGTGCAGATCACCATGGCGGAAGACTTCGGGATCCAGGGCCGCGGCGCCTTCTACGACGAGACCGGCACCGTCCGCGACGTGGTCCAGAACCATCTCTTCCAGGTCCTGGCGAACCTGGCCATGGAGCCACCCGTCAGAACCGACAGCGAATCCATCCGCGACGAGAAGGTCAAGGTCCTCAAGGCGATCCCGCCGCTCGACGCGAAGAACCTCGTCCGCGGGCAGTTCCACGGCTACCGGCAAGAACCAGGGGTGGCGCGAGACTCCAAGGTGGAGACCTTTGCTGCCCTGCGACTCGAGATCGACTCCTGGCGCTGGCAGGGCGTGCCCTTCTACATCCGAGCCGGGAAGTGCCTGCCCGTGACGTGCGCGGAGGTGGTCGTCCGACTTCGCCGGCCGCCCACGATGTTTCAAAGCTTCGACCTCGAGTCGAACTACTGCCGGCTGCGGATCAGTCCCGACGTCACGATCGCCATCGGTGCAAACATCATCGCACCCGAGCAGGAGACGCGCAGTCAGACCGCAGAGATGCTGGGGACCCGTCTCCCCCGCGCCGGGGAGATGGATGCGTATGAGCGAGTGCTGGGAGACGCCATGCAGGGAGATGCCACGCTGTTCGCGCGGGAGGACTACGTCGAAGAGGCGTGGCGAATCGTCGATCCAGTGTTGAAGGACGGCACGCCCGTCTACGAATATGAGCCAGGCACCTGGGGACCAAAAGAAGTCGACTCGAGCGTTGCGCCCCCCGGCGGCTGGCAGAACCCGACGGTGAAGTCCCCATGAGGATCGAAGCGCTGGCCGATGCCGGTTCGGTCGCACGCGAGGGTGCTGCATTCACCGCCGCCGAGGCGCGCGCGGCGGTGTCTGCGCGAGGTCGCTTCATCGTGGCCTTCAGCGGAGGGCACACCCCGTGGCAGATGCTGCGTGCGCTGGCCGATGAAGAGATGCCGTGGGCCGGCGTGCATGTGGTCCAGGTGGACGAGCGCGTGGCGCCGGCCGGAGACCCCGACCGGAACCTCACCCACCTGCGCGAGAGCCTGCTCGCCCATTGTCCGCTGCGCCCCGAGCAGGTTCATGTCATGCCGGTGGAGTCGGCCGACCTGGAAGCGGCGAGCGAGCGCTACGCCCTCACGCTCCGGGAGATTGCCGGCTCTCCCGCCGTGCTCGATCTCGCCCATCTGGGCCTCGGGCCCGACGGTCACACCGCATCGCTGGTGCCCGGGGATCCGGTGCTCGACGTCACCGGCGCGGACGTCGCGCTCACGGGGGTCTATCAGGGGCGGCGCCGGATGACCTTGACCTATCCCGTGCTCAACCGGTCCCGGCGCATCGTCTGGCTGGTCACCGGGCGCGAGAAGGCGGAGATGCTGGCGCGCCTGTGCAGGGGCGACCGGTCGATTCCCGCCGGGCGGATCAGTCAGGACCAGGCCCTGGTACTGGCCGATCATGAAGCGTCGGCACGATCTGGACCTGAGCCATCACTACGCTGAAGCCACACCACGGAGAACCCAGCATGCATGTAGGAATCGCCACCGATCACGGGGGGTTCGGCCTGAAAGAGGATCTGGTCGCGCAGCTCCGCGCAGCGGGACACGACGTCGTCGATTTCGGGGCGGACGAGCTGAGCCCGGATGACGACTATCCGGACTTCGTCATCCCGCTCGCCCAGGCCGTGGCGGCGGGGACGGTGGAGCGCGGCGTGGCCATCTGCGGGAGCGGCGTGGGTGCCTCGATCTGCGCCAACAAGGTGCCGGGTATTCGTGCCGCGCTGATCCATGATCACTTTTCCGCCGGGCAGGGGGTCGAGGACGACCATATGAACATCATCTGCATCGGTGGCCGCACCGTGGGGCCGGGCGTGGCCTGGGACCTCGTGCAGACGTTCCTGGCCGCCGAGTTCAGCCATGCCCCGCGACACTTGCGCCGCCTGAGCAAGGTGGCCTTCCTGGAACTCCAACCGACGAGGACCCACCCATGAGTGTTACGAATGTCGCGGGATCGATGACAGACACCGAGCTCGACCAACTATCTGTTGACACCATCCGCACGCTCTCCATCGATGCGGTCCAGCAAGCCAAGTCGGGGCACCCAGGCACACCGATGGCGCTCGCGCCCCTCGTCTACACGATCTGGAACCGCGTGATGCGCTTCGATCCGGAGGATCCCATCTGGCCCAATAGAGATCGGTTCGTCCTCTCCAACGGCCACGCCTCAATGCTGCTCTGGTCCGTGCTGCATCTGACGGGAACGCAGGCGGTGAATGCCGACTACGAGCGGCTGGGGCATCCCTCGGTGTCCCTGGAGGACATCCGCCGGTTTCGCCAGCTCGACAGCAAGGCGCCCGGGCACCCCGAATATCACTGGGTGTCGGGTGTCGAGACCACCACGGGGCCGCTCGGGCAAGGCGTGGCGACGAGCGTGGGGATGGCCATCGCTCAGAAGTGGCTCGCCAATCGCTACAACCAGCCGGGTTTCCCGATCTTCGACTACAACGTCTACGCGGTGTGCGGGGACGGTTGCCTGATGGAGGGCGTCGCGTCGGAAGCAGCCTCCCTGGCCGGGCACCTCGGTCTGGACAACCTCTGCTGGGTCTACGACAACAACCACATCACGATCGAAGGGCAGACGAGTCTCGCCTTCACGGAGGACGTGGCCGGCCGCTTCCTGGCGTACGGGTGGAACGTCCTGCGAGTGGGTGACGCCAACGACCTCGATCGCATCGAGCACGCGCTCTCGGTCTTCCGCACGACGAAAGGCCGCCCCACGTTCATCATCCTGGACAGCCATATCGGCTACGGCTCCCCGCACAAGCAGGACACCTCCGCGGCCCACGGGGAGCCGCTCGGTGATGAGGAGGTCCGCCTCACCAAGCGCAGCTACGGGTGGCCGGAAGAGGCACAGTTCCTGGTCCCCGACGGCGTTCGCGAGCACTTCGCCGCCGGCGTCGGCGCGCGAGGCGCAGTCGCCCGTAGCGGGTGGACGGCGCTCTTCGCGTCGTACCGGGCCGCGTACCCCGAGCTTGCGGGCGAGATCGATCAGATGCAACGGCGAGACTTGCCGGCAGGGTGGGATCGCAATCTCCCCGTCTTCCCGGCCGATACCAAGGGCATGGCGGGCCGAGACGCCTCGAGCAAAGTTCTCAACGTGCTCGCGCAGAGCATCCCGTGGTTCCTCGGGGGCTCCGCGGATCTCGGGCCGTCGAACAAGACCACCCTGACGTACGAGGGCGCGGGTAGCTTCCAGGCCGGGAGCCCGGGCGGCAAGAACCTGCATTTCGGCATCCGCGAGCACTCGATGGCGGCGATCGTCAACGGTCTCTCGCTGTCGAAGGTGCGGGCCTTCGGCGCCACGTTCTTCATCTTCAGCGACTACGCGCGGCCGGCCATCCGGCTCTCCGCCCTGATGGAGCTGCCGACCATCATCGTGTTCACGCACGACGCCATGGGCGATGGCGAGGACGGCCCGACCCACCAGCCGGTCGAGCACCTTGCGTCGCTGCGCGCCATCCCCGGGCTCGTCACGCTGCGACCCGGGGACGCCAACGAGGTCGTGGAGGCGTACCGCTACGTGATGCAGCTACGCCACCAGCCCGCCGTGCTCGTGCTGTCACGGCAGCCGTTGCCGACCCTGGACCGGCGCACCTACGCCCCGGCCGCGGGCGTCGCGCGCGGGGCCTACGTGCTCGCGGACCCGCCGGGCGGGAATCCCGAGGTGATCCTCATTGCCTCGGGCAGCGAGGTGAGCCTTGCCGTGGAGGCCCACGAGAAGCTGCTCGCCGAGGGCGTCCGCTCGCGAGTGGTGTCGATGCCGTCCTGGGAAATCTTCGACCACCAGCCCCAGGAATATCGGGACAGCGTGCTGCCCCCCACCGTGAAGGCGCGGGTCGCGGTAGAGCAGGCCTCCACGTTCGGATGGGAGCGCTTCGTCGGGAGCTCCGGCCACGTCATCGGCATGAGCACGTTCGGGGCCTCCGCGCCCCTGAAGGCGCTTCAGGAGAAGTTCGGCTTCGAGCCTGACCGGGTCGCGGCGGCGGCCAGGGAGCTTCTGGGCAAGCAGTGAGTGACGGTCTCGTGGAAGGCAGCAGTTCGCCTCTGGGAGCGACGCCCTCGCCGAACGGCGTCAACTTCAGCCTTTTCTCGAGAGACGCAACGGGCGTCCAGCTGCTCCTCTTCGATCGTGTTGACGACGGCAGAGCCGCGCGCATGGTTCGCCTCGATCCATCGGCTAACCGCACGTACCACTACTGGCACGTGTTTGTCCCGAACGTGCAGCCCGGCCAGCTGTACGGCTATCAGGTCAACGGCCCGTCCGATCCCTCGATAGGGATGCGCTTCGATCCCGCGAAGGTTCTCCTCGACCCCTACGGCCGCGGAGTCATGGTTCCAGAGACGTACAGTCGCGGCGCCGCGTGCGGCCCGGGCGACAACACCGCAACGGCGATGAAGAGCGTCGTGATCGATGTCTCTGCGTACGACTGGGAGGGCGACGCCCCCCTGCGCCGGCCGTCTTCGCGGACCATCATCTACGAGATGCACGTGAGAGGCTTTACGCGCCACCCCAGTTCGGGTGTTTCGGAAAAAACGCGCGGTACATATGCGGGTTTGATCGAGAAGATTCCCTACCTTCAGCAACTCGGCATCACGGCCGTCGAGCTGCTGCCTGTCTTCCAGTTCGACGTTCAAGATGCCCCGCCTGGACAGGTCAACTACTGGGGATATGCGCCGGTCTCGTTCTTTGCTCCGCACCAGGGGTACAGCTCCCGTCGGGATCCGCTCGGCACGGTCAACGAGTTTCGCGACATGGTCAAGGCCCTGCATCGAGCGGGCATCGAGGTCATTCTCGACGTTGTCTTCAATCACACTGCCGAAGGCGACCGCCGCGGGCCTACCCTGAGCTTCCGGGGGCTGGACAATCCAACGTACTACATCCTGGAAGAGGATCGCTCACGATACGCCAACTACAGCGGCACGGGGAATACGCTCAACGCCAACCATCCCGTGGTTCGGCGGATGATCGTGGACAGTCTCCGCTATTGGGTTGAAGCGGTGCACGTGGATGGCTTCCGGTTCGATCTGGCGTCGATCCTCGCGCGCGACGAGTCGGGCAGTGTGATGCCGAGCCCGCCCGTGCTGTGGGACATCGAGTCGGACCCGGCGCTCGCCGGCGTGAAGCTCATCGCCGAGGCGTGGGACGCGGCCGGCCTGTACCAGGTGGGGAGCTTCATCGGGGATAGCTGGAGGGAGTGGAACGGGCGGTTCCGCGATGATGCGCGCAGCTTTTTCCGTGGCGAGGAAGGCGCGATCGAGCGCTTTGCCGACCGCTTGATCGGCAGCCCGTCGCTCTACGCCCACAAGCAGCGCGAGGCCGAGGAAAGCGTCAACTTCGTGACGTGTCATGACGGCTTCACCCTCAACGATCTCGTCTCCTACGACGGCAAACACAACGAGGCGAACGGCGAGGACAACCGCGACGGCGCCGACGACAACCGAAGCTGGAACTGCGGAGTGGAGGGGCCGACGGAGGATCCCTCCGTCGAGAAGCTGCGAACTCGACAGGTGAAGAATTTCTTGACGGTGACGATGCTGTCGGCGGGGATGCCCATGCTGCTCATGGGCGACGAGGCGCGGCGCACCCAGGGCGGCAATAACAACGCCTACTGTCAGGATAACGAGACGAGCTGGTTCGACTGGACACTGCTGGTGAAGCGAGCCGACGTGCACCGGTTCGTGACCTTGCTCAACGCCCGGCGGGCGCAGCGAGACGTGGAGCCGGAGCGGCAGCGCGTGACCCTGAACCAGCTCATTCGGCAGGCCGACATCATCTGGCACGGTGTGAGGCTCCACGAGCCGGATTGGCGCCCGTCTTCGCGCAGCGTGGCCTTCACGGCGAGGCTGGAGCGGATGGTCTTTCAAGTGATTCTCAACGCGTACTGGGAGCCGCTCGAGTTCGAGCTTCCGGCGCTGCCCCATGACGCTGGAGATGAATGGCGCCGATGGATCGACACCTCTCTCGATTCTCCCCACGACATCGCCGACTGGGAGGAGGCTCTTTCGGTTCCCGGCCTGACCTATCGGACGGAGCCTCGCTCCATGGTCGTGCTGTTCACCGGCCTCGACCCGGAGCGCCGCCGGTGAGCGGTGACCTCGTAATGACGGGCCGTGGAGGAGGATGTATGGGGTCCACCGCCACCGGCGTCGTTCACATCCCGGGTCAGACTTGGCGGCGTCGCTTGACGCGCAATTGGGCCAGGGAGCGAGCGAGCGACGCGTTGACGGAGGCGATTTCTTCGTTCGAGAGCTTTTCACGGAGACGGGCTTCGGCGCGCTGCCGCGCTTCTTCGGCTTTCACTTCGTCAATGCGGTCGGCCTGAACGGCGAGGTCCGTCAAGATGGCGACGCGGTGGGCGGTGATTTCGATGAGTCCCTCGCCCGTCGCGATGAACAGATCACGGCCGTCCTTGCGCACGATCATTTCGCCCGGCACCATTTGCGTGATCAGGGGGACGTGTTGTGGGTAAATCCCAATCTGGCCCGCCACGCCCGGCAGGGTGACCATCTGCACGTTGTCGGAGTACACCGTACCCGCCGGCGTCACGACCTCCAATGTCAGCGTGCTGGCCATCTTGGGCGTGGTCTCTCAACTCGGTTTGACTTCATCGATCGCGCCTTTCATGTAGAAGTCGCCCTCCGCCACGGCGTCGTGCTTGCCTTCGAGAATCTCCTTGAAGCCGCGCACCGTGTCGGCCACGGGAACTTGCTTGCCCTCCCGCCCGGTGAACACCTGCGCTACGCTGAATGGCTGGCTCAGGAAGCGTTGAATCTTGCGGGCGCGGTGTACCGTGAGCTTGTCTTCAGGCGACAGCTCGTCCATGCCGAGGATCGCAATGATGTCCTGCAGGTCTTTGAGTCGCTGCAGGACCTTCTGCACCCCGCGCGCGACGTCGTAGTGCTCCTGGCCGACGATTTCCGGCGCCAGGGCGCGGGAGGTCGAGGCCAGCGGATCCACCGCCGGATAGATCCCCAGTTCGGCAATCGCCCGTTCCAGAACGACGGTCGCGTCCAAGTGCGCAAAGGTCGTGGCCGGTGCGGGGTCGGTCAGATCGTCGGCGGGCACGTACACGGCCTGGAACGAAGTGATCGAGCCCTTCTTGGTCGAGGTGATGCGTTCCTGGAGCGCGCCCATTTCCGAGGCGAGGGTCGGCTGGTACCCGACGGCGCTGGCGGTGCGGCCGAGCAACGCGGACACTTCGGAACCCGCCTGCGAGAACCGGAAGATGTTGTCAATGAACAGCAGGACATCCTGACTCTTCTCGTCGCGGAAGTATTCGGTGATGGCGAGGCCGGCCAGGGCCACACGCAGGCGAGCGCCGGGGGGCTCATTCATCTGGCCGTACACGAGGGCGATCTTCGACGCGCCGAGATCATCCTGCTTGATGACTCCCGCCTCGGACATTTCCTTGTAGAAATCGCCGCCTTCCCGGGTGCGCTCGCCGACCCCGGCGAACACCGACACCCCGCCATGGAGCTTGGCGATGTTGTTGATCAATTCCATGATGACGACGGTCTTGCCCACGCCCGCGCCGCCAAAGGCGCCGACCTTGCCGCCCTTCAAGAAGGGGCAGATCAAATCGATGACCTTGATGCCGGTGGCGAGCAACTCGGGAGACGTCGATTGGTCCACGAGTCGAGGCGCCGGACGGTGGATAGGATAGTATTTCTCTGCGACGACCGGCCCGCGCTCGTCGACCGGGTTGCCGCACACATCGAAGACGCGCCCCATCACCCCTTCGCCCACGGGCACGGAAATGGGCGCGCCGGTGTCGATGACCTCATACCCGCGTTTGAGACCTTCGGTGCCGGACATGGAGACGGTCCGGACCCAGTTGTCGGCAAGGTGCTGCTGCACTTCGAGGGTCACCCGGACGGGCTGACCCTGGACCTTGTATTCAACGGTCAGTGCATTGTAGATGCCGGGCAGTGACTCCGTGAATGCGACGTCCACTATCGGACCGACGACCTGAACGATTTTGCCTCTATTCATCTTCACCCCCGGCTTCTGTCTCTTGTCCTAGTCGTTGCCCAGTTGGCCACCGGCAATCTCCAACAGTTCCTTGGTGATGTTGCCCTGACGCAGATGGTTGTATTCGAGGGTCAAGTCCTTGATCAGCCCGGTGGCGTTGTCCGTAGCGTTCTTCATCGCAAGCATGCGGGCGCTTTGCTCGCTGGCTTTCGCCTCCAGCATGATCCGGTACACGTAAATGTTGAGGTAGTGTCCGAAGAGGTAACCGAGCACCTCCTCTGCGCTGAATTCGAAGAGGAACGGGGTCGCGCGAGCGGGGAGGTCCGCTTCGGAGTCCGCGCCGGGAATCTTCAGTGCTGTGATCTCGCCGATAGGTAGAAACTCGAACAGGCTGGGTTGCAGGATCAACGTGTTGATGAACCGCGTCGCGACAACGTGGACCTGATCCACTTCGCCCTTCAAGAAGAGGTCGCGGGCAAGGGCGGCAATCGGACGGGCCTCGTCGAACCGAGGCGAGTCACTGAAGGTGAACTCCGCGACCAACTGCCGGCGAGTGAGGGCTATGAACTGGGCCGCTCGCTTCCCGGCGGTGATGAATAGGGTCGTGGCGGGATCGAATTGGGCGCACAGGCGAAACAGGTTGCTGTTGAGCGCCCCGCACAACCCTTTGTCCGTGCCGAACAGGATCACGGCCTGTTTGCGCACCCGGCGCACCTCCAACAGCGGATGGGTGAAGTCCCCCGCGTGAGTCGTCGCGTGGCGCTGGATGCGATACAGCAGTTGCACGAAGGGCCACGTCGTCAGCACGGCTTCCTGCGCCTTGCCCATCTTCGAGGCCGCCACCATCTGCATCGCTCTGGTGATCTGCACGGTGCTGGTGATGGACTTGATGCGGCGGCGGATGACTCGAGCGCTGGGCATAGGGCCCCCGTTTCGGTGTTCACTTCCACAACTGCTTGAATTCGTCGGCGACGGTCTTGAGCTCGGCCGTCAATGCGTCGCTGAGCGACTTTTCCTTCTCGATCTTGGCGAGCAACTCGGCTTTCCGCGTGGTGAGGAAGTCGGTGAACTTCGTTTGAAACTCCTTGACCCGCTCCACTGGCACCTGATCCAGATACCCATTCTGCACGGCCCAGATGACGGCCACCTGGACTTCGACGGGTATGGGCTTGTACTGCGGCTGCTTGAAAATCTCCATGATGCGCTTGCCGCGGTCGATCTGGGCCTGCGTCTTCGCGTCGAGGTGCGAGCCGAATTGCGCGAACACCGCCAATTCCCGGAATTGAGCGAGGTCGCCCTTGAGTTGTCCGGCCACCTGCTTCATGGCTTTGACCTGCGCCGCCGAACCGACGCGTGAGACCGACAGGCCGACCGAAATTGCCGGCCGGACGCCCTGGTAGAACAAGTCCGTTTCCAGGTAGATCTGTCCGTCGGTGATCGAGATGACGTTGGTCGGGATGTACGCGGACACGTCGCCCGCTTGCGTTTCGATGATTGGCAGGGCCGTGAGCGAGCCATTGCCGTACTTCTCACCAACCCGCGCCGCTCGTTCGAGCAATCGGCTGTGGAGGTAGAACACATCGCCGGGATAGGCTTCACGACCCGACGGTCGCTTCAACACCAGCGACACCTGCCGGTAGGCCACCGCGTGCTTCGACAGGTCGTCATATACGATCAGCGCGTCCATACCGTTGTCCATGAACCACTCACCCATCGCCGCCCCGGCAAACGGCACCAGGTACTGGTTGGCGGCCGAATCCGAGGCGGGGGAATCTACGATGATGGTGTACGGCATCGCGCCGGCCTCTTCGAGCACGGCGATCACCCGGGCAACGGTGGACTGCTTCTGACCGATCGCGACGTAGATGCAGTAGACCGGCCGATGCGCCTTGTCAGCGACCGCCTCAGCCGCCTTGTTGAGCCGGGCCTGGTTGATGATCGTGTCCATGCAGATGGTCGTCTTGCCGGTCGCGCGGTCGCCGATGATCAATTCGCGCTGGCCGCGGCCGATCGGGATGAGCGCATCAATGGCCATGATGCCCGTCTGCACGGGCTGATCGACCGGCCGGCGGCGGATGATGCCGGGCGCGATCTTCTCGACCGGATAGGTGATGTCGCCCTTGATGGGCCCTTTGCCATCAACGGGTTCACCCAGCACGTTCACGACGCGTCCCAGCAGGCCTTTGCCCACGGGCACCTGCAGGAGCTTGCCGGTGGTACGAGCTTCGGCGCCTTCCTTGAGCTGGGTGTAATCGCCCAGGACGATCACGCCGACCTCGGTCTCTTCGAGATTCAGCACCAAGCCCGTCACGCCGTTGCCCAGGTCGATCATCTCGTTGAGCATGGCGTCGGTCAGGCCCTCGACCTTGGCGACACCATCGCCGAGCTCGCGGATGATGCCCACGTTCTGCTGGGCGGCAGTCGTCTTCGCGCCCGCGATTTGCGCTTCAATCTCCCGCAGCAGATTTGCCATTGATACCTCGGTTCAGAAAGTTTTCTCCAACGTCGCCAGCCTGGCCCGGACGCTGCCGTCATACACATCGCAGCCCACCTGGATGCGCAACCCGCCGACCAACACCGGGTTGTGAGCGAAGGTGGTGGTGAGTCCTGGGCCGTACAGACGCGTGAGACCGGCCTCGAGGGCAGCCTGCAAATCCGCCGGCACGGGCGTGGCACTCTCGATCGTGGCCGTGCGCCGGGCAAGCTCGAGCTTCAGCAACCGCGCAAAATGCGAAAGGATGGCCGGAGAATCGTGGAGTCCGGCAGCCACGACGCGCTGCACCACCCGCCGGACACGGTTCTCGTCGAGCACGCCGTTGACCAGACACATCCGGAAGAATTGCTTGGCTTCCCGTCTCGCGCGCTTGTTGATCTTCATGGCTACGCCGCAACCTGCTTCGCGGTCTCCTCGGCCAGGCGGCGCTGATCTTCCGGCGTCAGGATCTTGCCGGTCACCGTGGCAGTCGCCTGCACCACCAACCGGCCGACCTCCCGTTTGAGTTCGGCGAGCATGCGCTCGTGGTCTTGGGCGGCGGTTTCGCGTGCCTTGGTCATGATCAGTTCCGCGGCCGCGATGGCCTTCTGCGTTTCCCGTTCCTGCAGGCGGGCGGCGGCGGCCCGGGCCTCCTCGATGAACTTGGTCGCCTCGGCATTCGCTTGCGTCATCACTTCCTGACGCTGGGCTTCGGTCTGGGCCAGTTGCGCCTTTATCTGCTCTGCATTGGCCAAGCCCTGAGCGATCTGTTGGCGCCGTACTTCCAGCATCGCGAGGACAGGTCGATAGGCGAACCGGTACAGGATCAAGCACACGATGCAGAAGCTGACGACCTGGGCGAGCAGATGGGACCAGTCCACGCCGAAGGTCGCGAGAATCGCCTCGGGGCGCCCGCCATCAACTACCCGGGCCTGGGTCACCAGTGGAAGAACATTCATCATGTGAGCTCGGCGCCCGGCAAGTTCTGCCTATCTCACCAGGAACAGGGCATAGAACACGATCGCTTCGGCGAAGGCAATGGCCAGAATCGACTGGACCAGAATCTGCGTTGCAGCGCCGGGATTACGTCCGACTGCTTCCGACGCTTTCATGCCGATCAAACCAACCCCAATGGCCGCGCCAAGCGCTGCCAAACCAACGTGTAGGCTCCCAATCATGTAATGCCCCTTTCTTTCCCGCCGGCTCCCGCGATCGAAGATCGTCACGGCGCCGAAAGGTCCTCATCCGTGGGTGCTCGCGGATCCTTTTCCCTCGGGCTGACAAACCAGCAGAGTGAAGACCGCGCACAACAACATAAAAACCAGCGCTTGCACCAAGCCCACGAGCAATTCCATGAAATAAAACGGAATCGGCAGCAGCCACCCGAGGCTGGGGACCACCCGGGACATGGTCTCCAACATGTTTTCCCCGGCAAAGATGTTGCCGTAGAGCCGAAAACTCAGGGATACCGGCCGGAAGAGAATGGAGACGATTTCCAAGCAGCCCGCAGCGAAGAACACGACGATCATCACGACTTTCAAGAACCCAGTGCTATCGCCCTTGGGTGCAAATAGCCCTCTGAGGAATCCACCCGCCCCCACTTCCTGCAACGCCCAGATGATCCAGCAGGCGAAGAACAGGAGGGCCATGGCGAGCGTTAGATTGAGATCTGCATTCGCCCCGCGGAAGAGCGGTTGATCGACCACGAATCCATTGGGGGTCTGATGGCCCCATCCGATCGTGTCGGCCCCAGGAATGAGGCCCATCCAATTGGCGGAAAGAATGAAGATGAAAACCGTGGCGAAGAACCAGAACGTCCGCTTGACCAGGTGCGGGCCGATGATGCGTTCCAGGAAATCGTACAGGCCCGCGACGAGCCATTCCAGGAGATTCTGCGCTCCGTCAGGAACACGTTTCATGTCGCGTGTTGCGACCCGCGCAAAGGTGATCAACCCCACCGCCACGATCCAGCTCACGACCATGGAATTGGTGATAGGGAAGCCGAAGGGACGAGCGATCTCTACTGCCTTTTGAGGCAGGCCGCGTTCCGCGGGTTCAGCGGTCGTCGCAGGCAAACTGTTCGCGTCGGCATTTCCATGACCGGCCGCCTCGTTTGTCGACGTGGCGGAGTCCGCCTGTGATGTTCCGTTCCACGCTAACGTCAAGTTGTCGCCTGGGCCCATGAACGAGGCGGCAAGCAGCAGCAGTGCCAACTCTGTATTCGCTATGGTCGATTTCAAGCGGGGTGTTCTCCCCTGGAGTGGCCGTTCGCTACTTCTCGCCGAGCAATGCCTTCTTCGCCGCGGCGAGTGCCTGGAGCTTCTCCGGGCCGACCGTGGGATATTTGAGCCCAAGCGAGCCCAGCGTCTTGACGATCGCGGCCGCGACGACGACACGCGTGAACCACTTGTTGTCGGCGGGCACGACGTACCACGGCGCGTGCTTGGTTGCGGTGGCACGGATCATGTCCTCGTAGGCCTGCATGTAGTCGTCCCAGAACTCGCGCTCCTTGATGTCGTTGTCCGAGAACTTCCAGTTCTTCTCCGGATTCTGGAGTCGCTCGAGGAAGCGCTTCCTCTGCTCCTTCCTCGACACGTGGAGAAAGAACTTGCGGATGACGACCCCGTTGCGCGTTAGGTATCGCTCGAAGTTCCGTATGTCCTTGTAGCGATCCTTCCAGATGTCGGCGGTGAGAAGCTCCGGCGGCAGCCGCTGCCGCGCGAGGAATTCGCGATGAACGCGGACGACCAGGGTCTCTTCATAGTAGCTGCGATTGAAGAGTCCGATGCGTCCCCGCTCGGGCAGCGACGTCATGCACCGCCACAGGTAGTCGTGGCTGAGATCCTGGGCCGATGGCGACTTGAACGAGAAGACCTGACAGCCCTGCGGGTTGACCCCGGACATGACGTGCTTGATGGCGCCGTCTTTGCCGGCCGCGTCCATGGCCTGGAAGATGAGCAGCACCGTCCAGCGGTTCTGGGCGTAGAGCATGTCCTGCAGCTCGGCCAGCGCGTGGATACCCATGGTGAGGGCTTCCTGGAACCGGGGCTTGTCCTCGGAGTCGAACTCGAGCGTATCCGCGGGATCGATGTCCTTGAGGCGGAAACTCTCGCCGTCGACGACCCGGAAGGGCTTGGCGAGCTTGCCGGCCTGCTTGATGAGCTTTTTGGTCTTCATGGGTGCGGGTTCCATTCCGCTGATGGTTCTGCAGTGTCTGGGTATTTAGCCGGGATTCCTGAGACAGACCCGTCGTCTCGTCTCTCCCGTGGCTGCCGGCCACATGCATTCAGCACCGCGACGTGACCGATGCGGAAGCGAGTCTTGAAGCTCAGTGTCCTCATGAGTTCCCCCGGAGCCATGTGGCCTTGCGCCGTGAAGCTCAGGCAACGCGTTTGCTTCGGCCGTCCGGCATCTGCGGCCCCAATGGAGCAACGGTCATGCCAAGCGCTGCGACTCACCGATCGCTGCCCATTCGCTCCGGAGACAGTTACTTTCCCGCGAGTGCTAGGCCCCAGGGAAACGAGGTACGACGCCAGCCTGCTAGCCGGCCACCACGTGCCCACCGGTTGGCATTCATCAGCGCAGGGACTTGCCCAGGGCCCCGACACCAAAGCTGTGGGTCCCCGCTGCGAGCCATAAGACCTTGATCGGGCAACCGTTGAGGAGTGGAGAGTTTCCGGGATGGTGCGTCGACCGAGCCCGTGTCCGGCCGTTCTCTGGAGTACGCCGCCAGGGCGCCTTCGTTATAACGGGCCGGGGCCGAGCATGCAGTAGCGTGCCCGGTTGGGCGCCGCACAGTCGAGTCCGCCCGTGGCAGCTGCTCGTGCTCTTGCGCGAGGCCCGCGGCCTCGCGTCCCATCCCTAAGAGGTGGTGCCGTCTCTGCCGGCTCGCGCGCCTGCCAAGCGGCTGGCGGATGGTAGCTAGCTAGCACCCCGACAGTGGCGCGAGGGATCGAACAGCGCTCTCGCGCCGAAGGTTGGCCTTTCCCGTCAGCCACTTGGGAGGTTGGGGTAATCTCCTCGGGCTCGGCATGGCAATTGCCCCCCTTTTGGCGGACAACGACAATGCGCACGCCCAACGACGCGATCCTGGTTCTGAACGCTGGCTCGTCGAGTATCAAGTTCGCCGTATTCGCCTTGCGTGCGGGCGAGCTCGCGCTCGAGATACGAGGAGAGGCAGAGGGCCTCTACACGGCACCGCGCTTCGCGGCGCGGGATTCGTTGGGGCGCGTGGTTGGCGAGAGATCATGGCGTGGAAGGAAATTCGGCCACCACGGCGCGATTGAGTACCTCAGGGACTTCCTGAAGCGCCAGCTCGAGACCGATCGGCTGGTCGGCGTCGGCCACCGGGTCGTCCACGGAGGTCTGGAATACACGACTCCGGTGCGGGTCGAGGCCGCGACCCTCAAGGATCTCGAGCGCTTGATACCGCTCGCGCCCCTGCACCAGCCGCACAACTTGTCGCCGATCGCACTGTTGCTCGAGCGCGCGCCGGAGCTCCCTCAGGTCGCGTGCTTCGACACGTCGTTCCACCGAACGAATCCGGACGTCGCCCAGCGATTCGCGCTGCCGGCGAAGCTTCACGACGCCGGCGTGCAGCGTTACGGCTTCCACGGCCTGTCCTACGAATACATCGCCTCGGAGTTGCCGCGCTTGGATACTAAGGCAGCTTCGGCCAAGACCATCGTTCTGCACCTCGGCAACGGCTCGAGCATGTGCGCGATGGAGGCGGGACGGAGCATGGCGACGACGATGGGATTCACAGCAGCCGACGGGCTGCCGATGGGCACGCGCTGCGGCAACGTGGATCCGGGGGCGATCTTGTATCTCATGCGGGAGTACAAGATGGGTGCGCGCGCCATCGAGCGACTCATCTACCGCGAGTCGGGACTCCTCGGGGTATCGGGCATCTCCAGCGACATGCGGACGCTACTGGCGAGCGCCGAACCGTCAGCCCAGCTCGCGATCGACCTCTATGTGTACCGCATCGGACGCGAGCTCGGCTCGCTCGCCGCAGCACTGGGCGGACTCGACGCGATCGTGTTCACCGCTGGAGTCGGCGAGAACGCGCCCGCGATCCGCGAGCGAGTGTGCCAGGACGCGGCATGGCTCGGGATCGAGCTCGACGCAGCGGCCAACGCGCGGGGCGGACCGCGGATCAGCGCGGCCGATAGTCGTGTGAGCGCGTGGGTGGTCCCGGCGAATGAGGAGCTCATGATCGCGCGCCACACGATAAGCGCGGTGGAACACAAGTGAGGGGGTCCATGGACAGCGATCCGATTCCCCTCGTCTCCGCGCTCATCGAGACCGGGAACGTGGACACCGTGTATCGCGACGTGTATCTCGAACGCGCCCGGACGCTCCTCGGCCCGGTGCTGTCGCTCGAGGACTTTCATGGCATTGAGCAGGGGCGCGCCGCGCTCGCGGAGCTGCCGCTCACGATAGAGCGCGCGCTGGAGAAGGCGAACTGGCCCCTGGTCAAGGAGTTGAGCGGACGCGCGGAGGCGCTTAGGCAGCTGGTGGAGAGTAAGAAGAAACTCGTCGAGATCGCGCGCGGAGTCTACGCCGTCACGGACGTCAGGCTCGACCCCTTCTCTCCCGGTCTGCAACTGTTCACGCGGCTCTCCATGAAGGAGTTGCCGGCGCTCCGGACCCGGGCCGTCGAGCAGCTAACCACGCTCGAGCAGGCGGATCTTCCGTGGAAGGATTTCTACGCGGGGCGGCGGACAGCCTTGCAAACGCGCGCCCGGATCACCTCTGAGCAGGTGGACGCTGCGGCCGACGCCACCTCGGCTGTGGACGCTCGGGAGGCGGCCGCGCAGGCTCTGAAAGCCGGCGATATGAGGCGACTGGAGAAGTTGGCTGACGTGCTGATGGCGGCGGTAACACCCCCGACGAGTGAATCAGTGCATGGAACGACCGTCGGGGCGACTCCGATGCCGGAGCAGACGGGTCAGGATCTCCTCGTCTCCTATTCAAGCGACACCCTGACGCAGGCGCGGCAGCTTGGGCTGGCCCCCCGTCACATGGAATCTCGGGCGGAGCTGGCCTCGCTTCGCCAGTACGCGTGGAATCCTCTCTCTGGGCACAGCGACATCAGGGACGTGCCCCTGCCTTCCGGCTCGCCCGAGGGCCTCCGGGATCGGGTCGAAATGCTCATGATCCACCCACTCGTGAACTCCGGCGGGGCGCGACACCTGCCGAAATTCGTAGCCGAGGACGTGCTCGTCGAAGACTTCCCCGATCCCGCGGAAGACAAACAGCCGCCGGCGTCAGAACTACTCGCGACCCTTGGACTCCCGGGCCGCCGCGGACTGCCGCGTGTGGCGATCGAGCAGGCGTTGCTCATGCACGGAGCCAATGTGCTCGAGAAGGCTCTCGGCCTCGACCCGCGAGTTTTTCGTCTCGTCTGCATCCCCTCGGACGTCCATCTTCGCCTCAGCGAGGCGGAGGGCTGGGGGCGACAGCAGCTCTGGACTCACTTCGATGGTTACGTCGTCAAGGCCAACGGGCGCCTCGAGGCGCTCGCCGGCGGAGACGTGCGGTTCGGCGGCCAGTACGATCTTCTTGGGGTCGGCCGCGACTACGACTCGAACCGCTTGGTCGCACGGTTCGCGGTGGTGCAGCGCGAACGCATGGTCGCGTGGTGAGCGCGATCCGCTTGATCGTGTTTCATACAAAGGAGAAGAGCTCATGACACAGCTGATGACGCAGGTGGCGCGGACCGCGGCCGATGGCAGCAACGTCGTAACGACTGAGCGGCCCTCGACCGAAGAGCTTCGGAGGATGGACGCTTACTGGCGCGCTTGCAAGTACCTGGCCGCCGGCATGATCTACCTGCGCGGCAATCCTCTGCTGCGGGAGCCGTTGAAGCCGGAGCACGTCAAGCAGCGACTCTTGGGTCATTGGGGGACGAGCCCGGGGCTGAGCTTCGCCTACGTGCACCTCAATCGTTTGATCAACAAGTACGACCTCGACGCCATCTTCCTGGCCGGGCCCGGCCACGGCGCCCCCGGCGTGCTCGCGCCCGTGTATCTCGAAGGCACCTATTCCGAGGTGTACCCGAACAAGGGCGAGGACGCAGAGGGGATGCGCGAATTCTTCAAAGAATTCTCGTTCCCTGGCGGCATCGGCAGCCACTGCACGCCTGAGACTCCGGGCTCCATCCACGAAGGTGGCGAGCTCGGCTACAGCATTTCCCACGCCTTCGGCGCCGCCTTCGACAACCCGGATCTGCTCGTCGCAGTGATGGTGGGCGATGGCGAAGCTGAGACGGGACCGCTTGCCACTTCCTGGCATTCCAACAAGTTCCTGAACCCTATCCGCGACGGCGCGGTGCTGCCGATCCTCCACCTCAACGGCTACAAGATCAATAACCCCACGCTCCTCTCGAGGATTTCCCATGAGGAGCTAGAGGACCTGTTCAAGGGCTACGGGTGGACTCCCTATTTCGTGGAAGGCGACGATCCCCAGCGCATGCACCAGGAGATGGCCGGCATCTTGGAAGACTGCGTGCTGGAGATCCGCCGGATCCAGAAAGAGGCGCGCGCCAGCGGAAAGGCGACCCGGGCGCGGTGGCCGATGATCGTGCTGCGCAGCCCGAAGGGCTGGACCGGGCCGAAGGACGTAGACGGTCACAAGGTGGAAGGCTTCTGGCGCGCCCACCAGGTGCCGCTCGCGGGCCTGCACGAGAACCCGGCTCACCTGAAGCAGCTCGAAGACTGGATGCGCAGCTATAGGCCTGACGAGCTGTTCGACGACCATGGGCGGCTGATGCCGGAACTGAAGGCCCTCGCTCCCAAAGGGGCGCGGCGGATGAGTGCGAACCCTCACGTCAATGGGGGGCTGTTGCGCAAGACACTTCGCATGCCGGACTTCCGAGACTACGGCATCAAGGTCGACAAGCCGGGGCAGGCTACCGTCGAGAACACGCGGCCTCTCGGTCGCTTCCTGCGCGACATCATGCGCCAGAACATGATGAACTTCCGCGTCTTTGGTCCCGACGAGACCACGTCGAACAAGCTCGACGCGATCTACGAGGTCAGTAAGAAGCTGTGGTTGGCGGATTATCTGCCGGAGGACGCCGACGGCGGCGAGCTGTCCCCGGACGGCCGCGTTCTGGAAATGCTTTCCGAGCACACGCTCGAGGGCTGGTACGAAGGCTATCTGCTCACCGGCCGGCACGGCTTGTTCTCGACGTACGAGGCCTTCGCCCACGTCATCGACTCGATGTTCAACCAGCACGCCAAGTGGCTGGCCATCTGCCGCGAGCTGTCCTGGCGGGCGCCGGTGTCCTCGCTCAATCTGCTCATTACCTCTACGGTGTGGCGTCAGGACCACAACGGCTTCACGCACCAGGATCCCGGATTCATCGACCTGGCGCTGAACAAGAGCCCCGATGTGTGTCGCATCTACCTGCCGCCCGATGCGAATTCTCTGCTCTGCGTGGCCAATCACTGCCTGAAGAGCACCAACTACATCAACGTGATCGTCTCGGACAAGCAGAACCACCTCCAGTACATGACCATGGAGCAGGCCATCGAGCACTGCACCAAGGGCGTCAGCATCTGGTCTCAGGCAAGCAACGACCAGGGCTCCGAGCCGGATGTTGTGATGGCCAGTGCCGGCGACATTCCGACCAAGGAGGCGCTCGCCGCAGTGGTGATGCTGCGGGAGAACTTCCCCGACCTCAAGATTCGCTTCATCAATGTCGTGGACCTGTTCAAGCTCACGCCCTCCACGGAGCATCCACACGGCCTGTCGGACCGGGACTTCGACAGCCTGTTCACCGTGGACAAGCCGATCATCTTCAACTTCCACGGGTATCCCTGGCTGATCCATCGGCTGACCTACCGGCGCACCAATCACAAGAACCTGCACGTGCGCGGGTACAAGGAGAAGGGCAACATCAACACGCCGCTCGATCTCGCCATTCGTAACCAGGTCGACCGCTTCAGCCTCGCGATCGACGTCATCGATCGTGTCCCGCGCTTGCAGATCGCTGGCGCGCACGTCAAGGAGAAGCTGCGCAACATGCAGATCGACTGTCAGAACTACGCCTACGAGCACGGCGTCGACAAGCCCGAGATCGACCAGTGGACCTGGCCATGAGCGATGCGCCTCCGGTCACTTAGCGGGCGAGGGAACCAGGATCCCGGCGCCTGCGACGTCCTTTATGTAGAGGCGCTCGCCGCGTCGTTCACGGTGAACACCACTCAAGGAAATGCTTAAACAGGCCTGGGCAGTCTCCCGGATGTGCGGCCCCGTCGCTATCCTGGTGCTCTTCGGGTGGGCGGCTGTCGCTCGCGCCCAGGACGGCTCGAAGGCCCCTCCCGGCACCCGCTCCTTGGCAGATACGCCCTTCCAGCTGATCCTGCCCAGCGAGCACCTGCTCGGAGACTGGTACGGCCTGCGTAGCTGGCTCGAGAACCACGGCATCACGCCGGCCTTGACGTTCGTCAGCGACGCCCTCGGCAATCCGATCGGCGGCATGCGAAAAGGCTTCAGAGGGGCCAACAACCTCGGCCTTGACCTACGTTTCGATCTGGAGAAGCTATTCGGGCTCGAGGGGGGCTCATTCGAGCTCTCCTTCTCGGAGCGCTTCGGCTCCAATCTTTCGCAGGAAGACATCGGCAACGTCTTCACCGTGCAACAGGTCTACGGAGGCCAGACGTACCGTCTCGTCGATATGGCCTACCAGCAGCGGCTACTGGACGACCGTCTCGAGTTCCGCGTCGGCCGCATCGCCGCCGGGGACGATTTCCTCGTTTCTCCGTACAACTACGTGTTCGTGCAGAACGGCTTCGACGGCAACCCGGTAGGCATTTTTTTCAACGCCCCGGGCATGACCGCTTATCCCAACGCCACGTGGGGCGGTCTCGTCAAAGGGAGGCCGACTGAGCGGACCTACGTGATGGGCGGCGTGTACAACGGCGACACTTCCATCCGCGACAACAAACAGCACGGCGTGGACTGGTCGATGGACGGGCCGCTGTTCGCTATTGGGGAAGTCGGGTACCAGCTCAACGGTCTGCCGGGAGACCAAGGCCTGCTCGGCAACTACAAGGCCGGGCTCTGGTACGACGACAGCCAATACCTCGACTTCAACACCGCCGCGCGCGGCCGGTCACCCCGCGTCACTCGGGGGAACTGGGGCATCTATGGCCTGTTCGACCAAGTGCTGATGCGGTTCGGCGAGTCTGGCAGCAACCGGGGCTTCGGCGTTGCCGGCTCGGTTCTCGTCTCTCCCGACCAATCCGTCAGTCAGATGCCTTTCTTCGCCACCGCCGGCCTCCTCGCCCGCGGCCTTTTCGCGTCGCGCCCGACCGACGTGGCCGGCTTCGGCGTCGTTTTCGGTTACTTCAGCAAAGACCTCCGAGACTCTCAGCGGCGCGCGCAGCAGTCGGTGCCCACCGTCGGAGTGCAGCGGTATGAGACGGCGCTGGAGTGGACCTACCGCTTGCGGTTTCTGGGGGACGCGCTGTTCTTCCAGCCCGATCTGCAGTACATCATCCGGCCGGGTGGGACGGGTCGGATTCCCAACGCATTCGTGGTCGGCTTCCAGTCCGGGATCAACTTTTGAGCAGCTTACCGGAAGCTCATTATTTGAAAAAAGGATTCTGCCATGAACGAACCGGTACATGGAATACAAGCTGACCTGACCGAGCGCGTGTCGCAGCCCGGGGCTGCTACCGCAACGGACAGCCACGCCTACGTGATCGCGCTGTGCTCTGTCGCCGCCGTCGGCGGTTTTCTCTTCGGGTTCGATAGTGGCGTCATCAACGGGACCGTAGACGCCTTGGCGACCGCCTTTGGCACCCGGGCTGCGACCACGGGCTTCGCCGTCGCGTCTGTGCTGCTCGGCTGCGCTGTCGGCGCCTTCGTTGCCGGGACAATTGCGGACTCTCACGGCCGGCGCCCGACGATGCTGCTGACCGCCGTCCTGTTCCTGATCAGCGCCTTCGCCACCGGCGCGGCCGGCTCGGCCGGCTTCTTCATCGCGTCGCGGATGGTGGGCGGTCTGGCCATCGGCGCCGCCAGCGTGCTGGCCCCAATGTACATCTCGGAGGTAGCCCCGGCGTATGTACGCGGCCGACTGGCCTCGCTGCAGCAAACGGCCATCGTGCTGGGGCTGTTCAGCGCTTTCCTGAGCAACGACATCCTGGCCAGGGTCGCCGGCGGAGCTGGCGCGACCTCCTGGCTGGGGGCGCCGGCCTGGCGCTGGATGTTCTGGATGGAGGCTGTGCCGGCGGCCGCATTTCTGCTGGGCGCCTTGCTCATCCCTGAGTCGCCGCGCTTTCTCGTCGCCAGCGGCAGACGGGACGATGCCCGCCGGGTTTTTGCTCGCATCGGCGGCGATGCCAAGGCACTGGTTCGGCAGGTCGAGCAGAGCCTGCTGGGTGAGCACCGGCCGCTCCTGTCGGACTTGATCCTGCCGGGTACGGGTCGGGTGGCCCCCGTCGTCTGGGTGGGAATAGGGCTGGCGGCCTTCCAGCAGCTCGTCGGCATCAACGTCATCTTCTATTACGGTGAGGTGCTGTGGAAAGCAGCGGGGGCAACGGAGCAGTGGGCTTTGCGCATTAACCTCTTGACCGGCTTCGTCAACATCCTGGCCACGATCCCGGCCATCGCGCTTATCGATCGCGCGGGCCGCAAGCCGTTGCTGCTCGCGGGCTCGGTCGGCATGGCTCTTAGCCTGGGCGCCATGGCCTTCGTATTCGCCACGGCCGGGGTCGGTGCTGACGGCAGGCCGGTGCTCAGTCACGGGGCAGCGGTAACGGGCCTCACGGCGGCCAACCTGTACATCGTGTCCTTCGGTGTATCGTGGGGACCGGTGATGTGGGTACTACTCGGAGAGATGTTTCCCAACCGGCTGCGCGGCGCGGCTCTGGCTGTTTGCGGTGCTACCAACTGGGCAGCCAACTTCGCCGTTACCGTCACTTTCCTGCCTTTGTTGAATGCGGCCGGTCTCGCTGGCGCTTATTTGATCTACGCCACGGCCGCCGCGATCTCCCTGCGCTTTGTGTGGACTGCTGTGCGCGAGACAAAAGGCAAGACGCTGGAACAAATGTAGACGGGCCCGACGAACGCGGATCGCCTTCAGCCGCACTCAGATCAAGGAAGCAGCCTATAGGAGAGGACGACCAGAACGGAGCGAAAGGAGATTGAAGAGCCTCGTAGAGGAAGATGTATGGACATCAAGGCGCTCGGTTACATCGGATTCGAGTCTCCCAATGCGAAGGCGTGGGAGAGCACACCATGGACACCCTGGTCTCGTTCTACATGCGCTCGCCGAGTGGTTTCGACATCGAGTTCGGCGCGGGCGGAGCACTGCTCGGCGACGACTTCGTCCAGGTCAATCAATCCGGCGCACTCGGAGGGTCTGCGGCCACAAACCCGTCTTGAAAGGCTGGGCACCGACCGTCAAGCCCGTGGCGGCCTGAGTCGGCCTCGGCTCAGATGGATGGCGTTCAGGTCTCCCGTTGATGGTGTACGATCCGGCGAACCGACGGCGCTGACAAGAAGGTCTTTCGAAGGGGCTCGCCCTCGGGCAGGGAATGCGCGAGTTTGAGGATCGTCGCGGCGCTCAGCTCGCGATGACGTTTGGCCGATCCGCTGTTCCCTGCATGTTCGTATTGGTCGGCCGCAGTAGCGTGAACCCGCCAGGCGGCGAGCGGAACGTCGAATCCTTCCATCGTCGATAGCGCCTTCGTGATACAGGCGCGAGCGCGGTCGGTGTCCTCCGCCGCAGAGGCCACGCGTGCGCCGGTCTCCCACGCGAGTGCCTGCCACGTCC
>WNFG01001672.1_pt1 | contig 24046 bp, 25 predicted proteins | sample 5400431 | NCBI WGS metagenome assembly WNFG01 (sample SAMN13153346, study PRJNA577476) | soil metagenome | isolation source: 120 cm saprolite under Douglas fir tree site 2 hole 3 replicate 2 | place: USA:California | collected 2015-04-18 | reverse complement strand
ACGGGCTGGAGGCCACAAGGCTGATCACGGGGAGCGGACCGGAGCCAGGTCCCAAGGTGGTCATGCTCACCACGTTCGACCTTGACGACTATGTCTACGAGGCGCTGCGCGCCGGGGCCAGCGGGTTCCTCCTGAAGGATGCGCCGCGGCACGACCTGATCGCGGCCGTGCGCGCGGCCGCGGCGGGCGACGCCCTGCTCGCACCTTCGGTGACCCGGATGCTCATCGAGGCGTTCGCCCGCAAGCCGCCCGCGACAGCGCCTTCTCCGTCGAGGCTGGCCTCGCTCACCGCCCGGGAGCGGGACACCCTCCTGCTGCTGGCCCGGGGGCGCAGCAACGCGGAGATCGCGGGCGACCTCTTCGTGGGCGAGGCGACGGTCAAGACCCACATCGGCCACCTGCTCGCCAAGCTGGGCCTGCGGGACCGGGTGCAGGCCGTGATCCTGGCCTACGAGACCGGCATGGTCGTCCCGGGCCGCCCGCCGGATTAGGCCTTCCATCATCACGGTCATCTGTCCGCCGCTACGACTGAAAATGTTCCGTAGTAATCATGGAGTTCCGGGTCAGGTCAGCGGGAGCCGCCAGTCCTGCCCGACCAGGTCGTGCCCGAAGCTGTGGTGCGCCGCGGAGCCGGTGAGCTGGAAACCGGCCCGCTGGTAGATCCGGCGGGCCGCGTCGAGAACGTCGTTGGTCCACAGCACGATCTCCGCGTAGCCGGCCCGGCGGGCGAAGGCCACGCACTCCGCGACCAGGTGGCCGCCCAGGCCCATGCCCCGCGCCCGCGGCTCGACGAGCAGCAGTCGGAGTTGCGCGGTCGTGTCCGTCTTGCGCATGCAGAACACGCATCCGGCCGGCGCGCCGTCCAGTTCGGCCATCCAGGCCGCTTCGCGGGTCGGATCGGCGCGCCCGGCGTAGTCCGCGACGATCCGCGCCACCAGCGCCTCGTAGCTGCCATCCCATCCGTACTCCTGCGCGTAGAGCGCCCCGTTCCGGTGCACGACCCAGCCCAGGTCGCCGGGGCCGGGCGGCCGGATCACGAACGCGGCGGGCCGGGGGGAGCCCTCGATGGTCTGCCTGATGGCCGCCATGGCCGCGGTCAGCCGCCCCTGGTCCTCCTCGGTGAGCGCGGCCAGCAGCGCGCGGATCTGCTCACTAGAGCTGAGATCCAGCATCCTGAACGTTTCCCGGCCCGTCTCGGTCAGGCCAATGACTTGGCGGCGGCCGTCCGAGGCCGCGCGTTCCCTGGTGATCAGGGCGTCGGCCTCGAACCGGGCCAGGATCCGGCTCAGGTAGCCGGCGTCGATGTCCAGTGACCGGCGCAGCGCGGTCACCTCGGCCGGGTCCTCGCGCGCCAGTTCGAAGATCACCCGTGCTTCGGTGAGCGAGTACGGCGTGTCCAGCAGTCCCTCGCGGAGCAGTCCGAGCAGGTTCGTGTAGAAGCGGTTGAACTCGCGCACCGCCGTGACGCGCTCGGCCATGACACGCTCACCGGCCGCTCCGCCTGCCGTGCCGCGTCCGTCGCCCCGACCGCCTGCCGCAGCATTCGTTGCCGAAGTCAAAGATTTCGTTGACATAGTCAAACTATGCCTCAGGCTGGCCGCCGGATCAACCTCCGGCAGCGGGTCAGCCGCGTTCGAGGGCGGTGTCGAGCAGGCCGAGCGGGGGCGAGCCGAGATTCATCATGGCCGTGTGGAACCGGCGCAGCGAGAAGTCCGCGCCCCAGTGCTTCCGCGCTCGCTCACGCAGGTCCAGGATCTGCAGCTTGCCCCAGGTGTAGCGGCCGTAGGTCGGGTCGAAGGTGGCCCGGCGGGCCTCCGACAGCGCGGCCGGCCCGCTCAGGTGGGTGTCCGCCGCGAACCTGCGTGCGCCCTCCTCGACGCTCATGCCCGCGGTGTGCACGCCGATCGCGCACGCGAGCCGGGTGACCCGGACCAGTGCCTCCAGCCAGACGCCTACCGCGAACCTGGGATCATCGGCGCAGAACCCCTCCTCAACGCAGAGTTCCTCCGCGTAGTGCGCCCAGCCCTCGACGAAGGCCGCCGAGTGCAGGGTGCGCCGCAGCGGGGTCGGCGCCCGGCGCAGGGCCCGGCCGTGCGAGAAATGCCCGGGCGCGACCTCATGCACGGTGATGCCGGGCAGGGTGGCCGTGCTGAAGACTTCCAGCCACTCCTCCTGCTCCTGAGCCGGCCAGGACGGATCCGGCGGGGTGATGTGGTACCAGGAGGGTCCCTCTGGCTCGCCCGGCGCCGCGCTGGACATCATGGCCATGCCCCAGCGCCGGGACTCGGGCGCCGGCCCGACCAGGCAGACACCGTCGTGGTACGGGACCAGGTCCCGCTCCCTGGTGAACTCGATCGCCTTCTGGGTCCAGTCCCGTGCCGCGTCGATGACGCCGTCGGGACCGGGGTGATCCCGGACCAGGTCGCGGGCGACCTCCAGCGGCGGTCGGCCGGCGTCGATCCGTGCGGCGTCCGCGGCGAGCAGGCGCAGCAACCGGTCCCGCTCGGCGTCGGCCCGTTCCGCGAGCCGGCCGAGATCCACGTCCATGCCCTCGGCGCTGCTCATCAGGGCGGTGAGCCCGGCCTCGCCGAGCGAAGGATCGGGGTCGCCGTCGGTGGCGGCGCGCTCTACGTGCGCGGCCAGGCGGGCGTGCGCGGCAGCCGCCGCCGCCCGGGTGTCGGCCGGCGCATCGGCCGGGATGCCCGCGGCCAGCCCGCGGATGCCGCCGAGCAGGGCGGTGGCCACCGGCGAACTCAGCCGGTCGAGTGCGGCCACGGCGCAGTCCACGGCCCGCGGCCACCCCGCGAGATGCTCAAGCCGGGCCCGGTCACGTTCGGAGGCCGGAGCGTAGTCGCGGTCGTAGCAGGCCAGGTCGAGACCATCCAGGTGCGGCAGCGGGCTGCGTCGGTGCAACTCCAGGTCGCCGAAGGCGACCCGGGCGCGCTGCTCGAACGCCGCCAGGTGCGCCTCGTCATGCGGATCATCCAGCGGCCCGCTGGCGGCGGCCTCGGACAGCCTGCGCAGGCCCTGGCGCACGCCGTCCGGCGACAGATCCTGGATGGTCCCGTCGTACTCGTGCCGTCCGCTGTACTCGCGCACCTCAGCAACGTCGAGGTCGCACACGGCCCGCAACCGCGGGGGGAGGTCGTCCATGACCCCGACGTTACCGGGCGGCACCCGCCGCCCGCGGATCGACCGGAATCACCGGGCCGGCCAGAGTCCCGGGCCGGCCAGAGTCCCGGCCCGGCCAGAGTCCCGGCCCGGTCAGAGTCCTTGCCCGGGCTTGCCCTCGCCCGCCTTGATCGCGTCAACAGTGAGCGCGCTGCCGAGGTTGCTCGGCACTTTCGCCGAGCAGGTCGTCGCCGTGAAGCTGACATACACCGCCGAGTACTGGTTCGGCGGGAAGAGCCGCAGCCAGTGCGCGGCCACCGGGTGGCACACGGACGCGCTGTAGTTCAGGGCATCCACGACTTGCAAGGTGGCGTGCGCAGTCCCGCCGGGCGCGAGGGTCACGGGAGCCGCGGCCACCGCCGGGTTCCTGCTGGCGGGGCTGCCGATCTGGCTGCCGGCCGGGCTGGTCACGAACGAGATACCCGGGTAGCCGTCGAGGGTGCAGGAACTGCCGGAGACGTTGGTGAAGTTAAGCGGGTAATACGTGCTCCCCGCCGCGGCGCCGCCGCCACTGGCGACGATCGTGACCTTGAGGTCGGACGCGGCGCACGCGCTCCGCGCGGCCGCGCTGCTCGGCGCGGCGGAACTGGCCTGGCTGGCGGCGTCGCTGGCCACAGGGGACACGACCGGGGCCGAGTGCCCGCCAGTGCCCGCCGATGACGTCTGCCCACTGGACGTGCTCTGGACGGATCCGCACGCGGCGGCCAGCGCGGCGCCGCAGACGAGAGCTGCCGCCGCGATTGCCTGGCGGGCCGGGTGGGCCGATGGTGTCATGGACGTGCCCCTTTGTTGTGGCGGAGTCCCTGCTCTGGGGATCCCATGCTGGTTCTACGACTCTTACGACGCGCTGCCGGGCGCGGTGGTTGCTGCTGTCGGTAATCGGGTGCGTGCTCTGCGTGGATCAGCTGCCCGTCAGGAATGGATAGCCCGGAATGCCCCGTCCCTGCCTATTACGACTGCGCCGGGTGCCTGCCGGTTGTGCCCGGCTTCGTCGTGGCCTGCCGCGATACCGTCGGCAGTGTCCAGCCAGGTCGCCGGCCGGACCGCCCGCCGGACCGGCAGCGCGCCGGTGTCACCTCCAAGGAGTGCGCATGGTGCCCCAGGGATCGTCGTTCACCACCCGGCCGCAGCTGGCCGGCACCTTCGGCATGGTGGCGTCCACGCACTGGCTCGCCTCGGCCGCGGGGCTGGCCGTGCTTGAGGCGGGCGGCAATGCGTTCGACGCCGCCGTCGCCGCCGGGCTGGTGCTCCAGGTGGTCGAGCCGCACCTGAACGGGCCCGGCGGGGAGGTCCCGGTGATCGGCTACGACGCCGCGCAGGCGCAGGTGTTCGTGCTCGACGGCCAGGGGCCCGCGCCGCAGGGCGCCACCCTCGCGGCGTTCGGCGCGCTCGGCCTCGACCTGGTCCCCGGCGACGGGCTGCTCGCTCCCTGCGTGCCGGCCGCCTTCGGGACCTGGATGCTGCTGCTGCAGCGCTACGGCCGGCTCGGCCTCCGGGACGTCATGCAGTATGCGATCGGCTACGCCCGGGACGGCTACCCGATGCTGCCCGGCGCGAGCGCCGGTATCGCCTCGGTGGCCGGTTTGTTCCGTGATCACTGGCCGAGCTCAGCCGAGATCTACCTTGCTGATGGGGTGCCCAGCCCGGGTTCTCGTTTTGCTAATCCTGTTCTTGCTGCTGCCTACCAGCGCATCCTCGATGAGGCAGAGGCAGTGGGCAGCGCCCGGGACGGCCAGATCGAGGCGGCCAGGCGCGCGTTCTACGACGGCTTCGTGGCCGAGGCGATCACCGCGTACACCCAGCGAGCCGAGGTCATGGATGTCACGGGGGAGCGGCACCGCGCGCTGCTCACCGGGGCGGACCTGGCCGGCTGGCGGGCGTCGGCCGAAACGCCCGTGATCTTCGACTACGCAGGCCTGACCGTGTGCAAGACCGGCCCGTGGGGTCAGGGCCTGGTGTTCCTGCAGCAACTGGCGCTGCTCGCCGGGTCCGGCGTCGAGGCGATGGAACCGGGTAGCGCCGAGTTCATGCACACCGTGGTGGAGTGCGCGAAGCTGGCTTTCGCCGACCGGGAGGCCTGGTACGGGGACCCGCGGTTCGGTGAGGTGCCGCTCGCGGGCCTGCTGTCGGCGGAGTACGCGGCGCAGCGCCGGGCGCTGGTCGGCGCGGAAGCATCCGGGGACCTTGTCCCAGGTGCACCGGGCGGGATGGCGCCCCGGCTGCCCGGCTACGCGACCGGGGACGTCCAGATACCGTACGGGGCCGGTTCGGGGGAGCCGACCATGGCGGACACCGGGGCCGGCGCCAGCGCGCGCCCGGTGACGGGCCTGCGCGGCCCGGGCGACACCTGCCACCTGGATGTCGCCGATCGGTTCGGCAACGTCGTGACCGCGACGCCCAGCGGCGGCTGGCTGCAGAGTTCGCCCGTCATCCCCGGGCTCGGGTTCTGCCTGGGCACCCGGGCGCAGATGTTCACCCTCACCCCGGGGCTGCCCAACACGCTGGCGCCGGGCAAGCGGCCGCGGACCACGCTGTCGCCGAGCCTGGCCCTGCGCGACGGGGAGCCATACCTGGCGTTCGGCACTCCGGGCGGGGATCAGCAGGACCAGTGGACGCTGGCTTTCTTCCTCAACCACGTGCTCTTCGGGATGAACCTGCAGGAGGCCATCGACGCGCCGGCGTTCCACACCAGCCATTTCCCCTCGTCGTTCTACCCGCGGGAGTCCTGGCCGCGGGCCGTCGACGTGGAGGAGCGGGCGGGGGCCACCGTGATCGCGGGACTGCGCGCCAGGGGGCACGATGTGACGGTCCGGCCGCCATGGTCGCTGGGCCGGATCAGCGCCGTCGCCCGCGACCGGGGGTTCCTGTACGCGGCGGCGAACCCCCGGGGCATGCAGGGCTACGCCGTCGGCCGGTAACCCCCCGGCGGCGTCCCGCCCGGCCTAGCGGCCCAGCCCGCGGTCAGGTCTGGGGCGGGGCTAGGCCCAGCCGCCCAGTCCCTCCCCGCTGGGGCGTCGTCGCCGGGCGGGTAGGGGTAGTGGCTCGATCCTTCGGGCGGGTCGGCCATGTGGTCAGGGAAGCGGCCAGAGTTCGCGGGGGGGACCACGGTGCTGGCCGGGAAGCCGGCGGTGGCGGCCGGGTCACTACCTGCCCCGACCGGGAAGCCGCCATCGTCGGCCGCGGCTCCCGCGTCCTGGGAGACGGCCACGGAGCAGCGGCCGAGCGCCAGCGCGGCGAAGAACACGATCACGACGCCAAGTCCGGTGAAGAAGCCGAGTTCCTCGAGTACTCGCCGGGTGACGGAAATCCCGGCCGGCGCCCCGGGGACACCCAGATGCGGCCACAGCCTGTTTACTTCCCGGCCGACGACGAACCAGCCGCCGCCGAGCGCGGCGAGGATCGCGCCGCCACCCGCGATCAGCCTTGAGGCGCTCAGCGTGACGAGCACGCCGCCGAGTACGACTGCGGCGCCCGGCAAGATCTCCAGCCAGAGCCGGGCCAGCGTGAAGTGCCAGGCCGTGTTCGGGGGGGTGTAGGCGTAATGGAGATAGGGACCGACGAAGGGAATCAGCCCGCCCCACGCGCCGAGCAGGATCAGCATCACGCCGCTGAAGGCGCCGCGGCTCCTCGGTATCCCTGACATCCCAGCCATTCAGCTCACTTCCTCTGCGGCCGGTTCAGCCGGTGAGGCCTGCGGCCGGTCTGGTCCTTGCTCGTCGCTGTTGCCGCCACCGAGTGCCTCGGTCCTGACGTTCATCACCGCGGCGAGGTGTCGAAGTCCATTGAACCTGCCGAAGATAACGAAGACAGGGCCATTCCGGCGAGCAGGCCCGATTCCGCACTGCCTGTGAAGCGCTTTATGCACCCATGCGGTTACACCCGGGACGCACCCGTGGCCAGGCGGGGCTCACACGGGCAGGGCCAGCGCACCGACCGTGATGGCGGCGATCGCCGCCATCACGCGCAGCCAGTCGGCGGCCAGGCCGGCCCCGGCGGAGGGGAGCAGGGCGGCACCGACAGCCAGCACCAGCAGCCCGAGCCCAGCGACGAGCACCGGAAGCTGACCGCGGAGCACGCCGGGCGGGGCGGCCGACTCGGCCAGGTGCGTCGCGAGCAGGTAGCCAATGAGCGCGGCGCCGAGCAGCCCGGTGTGCCAGGGCCGTGACCGGTGCAAGGCCTCCAAGGAGAGCGCGCCGATCACGGCACCCTCCGCCCAGGGCACCCGCCGCAGCGTGTCCAGGGCCCAGTGCCATATCCGCACCTGCAGTCGCTCGAAGACGCGGCTGCCGTCCGGGGCCGCCAGCCCTGTAGCGGCGAGCCGGGCCGCCCCGGCCGCGACGCAGCAGGCCGCCAGGACTGCGATGGCCAGGCCGAGCCGGCCGGCGGACCGGACCGGGTAGGCCGCCCAGGCCACGCAGGCCGTGCCGAGCACCGCCGCCGCCACCATGGGCCGCAGCGGTGCGCCGCGCCAGGCGGACCAGCCAGCCATCGTTGGCGCGTCACCTGGGTTCATGGGCATATCACCGGCCCTCGTCGGCAGGTCACCTGCCCTCATCGGCCGGTCATCTGCCGTCATCGGCGGGTCACCACGGGACGCCGCGCGTATTGTGCCAGCGGCAGGTCGAGGCTCTGCTCTCCGTCCCAGTGCACCACCGGGATGCCCAGTTCGCGCAGGGAGAACCTGATCGCCTCCTGTTCCATGCGCCATATCCGGCGGGCCAGCCGGCCGATGCGGGCCCGGCCAGCGCCCGGCTCGGCGGTGAGGACGTCAACGATAAGCACCGCGAAGCCACGTTCCCGCATGTCCCGCAGCGTCTCGACCAGCCTGCGGTCGAGCAGCGCGCTGAAGACCAGGATCAGCGCCCCGGGCGGCAGGGCGGCCCGGGGGAGCCGGCTGAACCCCGGGTCGGCCGACCAGTTGCCCTGATCGGCCAGCATCGCCTCGGCGATCCGGTAGAACTGCCGCTGGCCGAGGCCCGGGACCAGCCAGCGCATCTGGTACCGGTACGTGATGAGCCCCACCCGGTCCCTGGCGGCCAGGTAGGCGCGAGCCGCCGCGGCGGCGCCGCGCAGCGCGAGATCCGCCGCGCCGTGCCCGGGCTCACCGGCGTCCGGGGTGGCATCCACCAGGATGACCACGTCCTGGGAGCGCTCGGCCGCGAAGGTGTTCACCTGAAGGCGGCCGCGCCGGGTGGTGGCCGGCCAGTTGATGCTCCGCTGCCGGTCGCCCGGCACGTACTCACGGACACCGGCGAACTCGATGCCCTCGCCCGGTGCCCGGGCGGGATGCTCGCCGAGCCGGTTCGGCAGCCGGCTGAGCACCACCCTCGTCTGCTGCGCGGCCGGTCGTGGATAGCAGTCGAGCCGCGGCAGTGCCATCACGATGCTGCCCTCCGCGAGCCGCCAGCGGTCGCGCAGGATGATCTCCAGCGTGCCCACGTGATGGCGGCCCCAGCGGGTCACCGCGAACGGCAGCCGGACCGTGCTGCCTGCTCCGCGGCCGGGAGCCTGGCCGCCCGGTCCCGGCAGCGGCAGGATCGCCCGCGCGGGGTGCAACCGGGCCTGCACGGTGTGCTCGCCCTGTCCCTCGATGGTCACGTCCACCACGGACCGCTCGCCCTCCACGGTCTTGGATGCGGTGAGCGCTACGGTCACCTGGAGTTGCTGGGGCCGCTCGCGCCGCCAGGTAGCCAGCAGCAGCACCGCCGGGGCCGCCACGCCGGCGAATTCAGCGCGCCCGGTGATGATCGCGATTACCAGGCCGGCCAGGGCCAGGGTAAGGACCCGGCGGGCATGACCTGACATACCCCAGCGCAGTGCGCTCCGCGGGGTGCGACCCACCGGAACCCCGTGTTGCGCCGGCCCGGGGTGGTGACCCCCCGGAACCCGTTGTTCGGGAGCCAGCATTGCGTTGCCGTTCGGTAGCGGTTCGTTCTTGGTCAGGTATGGGCGCCGGCCGCAGGCCTGGTCCGTGGCGTGGGCACGGTGCCGAGCAGCCCGGCAACCACGTCGTCGGGGCTGACCTGGCGCACCCATAGTTCCGGGCGGAGGGTGACCCGGTGCGCCAGGGCGGGCACGGCTATCTGCTTGATGTCGTCGGGGGTCACGTAGTCCCGCAGGTGCAGCAGGGCCTGGCCGCGGGCCAGCTGTACCAGCGCGAGGGCGCCCCGGGGGCTGGCGCCCACCTGGATCTGCCGGTGGCCCCTGGTCGCCCGGACCAGGGACACTGCGTAGTCCAGGAGGTCCGGGGCGACCTCCACATCTTCCAGTGAGGTCCGCATGGTGAGTAGTTCCGGGGTATCGGTGACCTGTTCCAGCGCCGCGTTCTCCACCCGCCGGTCCAGCCTCCGCTGGAGCATCGCCGCCTCGTCGGCCGCCTGCAGGTAGCCGAGCCGCAGCCGCAGCAGGAAGCGGTCGAGCTGGGCCTCCGGCAGCTCATAGGTGCCCTCGTACTCGATCGGGTTGTCGGTCGCGAGCACCACGAAGGGCTGGGGCAGCTTCCTGGTCTGCCCGTCCATGCTCACCTGCCCCTCGCCCATCGCCTCAAGCAGGGCCGCTTGCGTTTTCGGTGGCGTCCGGTTGATCTCGTCAGCGAGCAGCAGCTGGGTGAAGACCGGGCCGGGGCGGAACGTCATCTCCCCGGTCCGCTGGTCGTACATCGGCGCGCCGACCACGTCGGAGGGCAGCAGGTCCGGCGTGAACTGGATGCGGGTGAAGTCCAGCCCCAGCACCTGCGCGAACGACCGGGCGATCAGCGTCTTGCCCAGCCCCGGCAGGTCCTCGATCAGGATGTGGCCGCCGGCCAGGATGCCGATGAGCACCAGTTCGAGGGCCCGCCGGTTGCCGACGACTGCCCGCTCGACCTCTTCCAGGATGCGGGCACACCGCGCGGCCGTCTGCCGCGGTGTAGGAGTCGTGTCGGTCACAGATGCTCCAGTCGGTCGATGAGGCGGATCAGCGTCCGCTCCGGGATTCCGGGCTCGCCGCGCTGCCCCGGCTCGCCGCGCTGCCCCGGTTGGTCGCGCTGCCCCGGCTCGCCGCGCTGCCCTGGTTGGTCGCGCTGCCCTGGTTGGCCGCGCCGCCCTGGTTGGCCGCGCCGCCCCGGCTCGCCCGGATCGGCTGCCGCGGCGGGCCGGCCGGCCGGGTCAATCCAGTGCCACAGGTCGCCGTCGCGGCCATCCGTGCCGAGCAGCCGGTGCGCCGCTGCGGGGTCCTCGTAGAGGCTGATGCCGTGGCGCTCGGAGAGCCGCGACGCCAGCAGGTGCTCCAATGTCAGGCGCAGGCCGGCGTTGTAGGCGGCCATGGACTGCGTCCCTTCCGCCACCCTCGCGCGCTTGCGCCAGTAGTCGCCGGACGACGCGAAGGATGACCCTGAGGCCGGACCGGGCTCAGCGGTATCCAGGAAGGGTGCGGGCTCCGCGGCCGGGACGAGACGAGGCAGGATGGCACATCCCGCGGCCGCCACGACGATCACCACCACCGCCATGGCGGCGGGCCCGGCCAGGGCGTAGCCCGCCGCGCCCGCTGCGGCCGCCAGCCCGGCCGCGATGGTGAGCTCCGGGACGGCGAAGAGCCACTCCCAGGTGCCCGGCCGACCCTGGCTGACCGTGGGAGCTGACTGGCCGGTCATCGGCGGTCACCCGTCCCGGCCTGGGGCTGCACCAGGTCATCGGCCAGCTCGCGCAGCGCTTCTCGGGCCGCGTCACGCTGCTCCGTGCCCAGCTGGTGGCTGGAGAACCGTGCCTCATAGAAGAGCCCGGTCAGCCGGGCTGCGGCCGAGCCGCGGACCAGGCCGGCGCGGGCTGCCCGGGCCAGGAGCTCATCAGGGGTGTCGGCTGCGTCCCGCACCGCGCCCGCACGGCCCAGGCTCTGTTCCATGGACAGGTAGCAGGCGATGATCGCGGCCCGGGCCTCGCCGAAGGCGCGCAGCGCGCTGCTGCCGGACTCGACGGCGTCGCGCAACCCAGCTCGCTGGGCGTCGGCATCAGGCACCACCTCCGGATAGCTGGCGGCGGCTGCGGCGGAGGCCTGCCGCCGCCGCAGCAGGACAGCGCAGGCCGCGGTCCCGGTGATCAGGGCGATGATGAGCAGGGCGTAGAGCACTCCTGACAGGGGAATGTGGATGGCCACCGACCCGTGCGGCGCCGGGCGGGCCGAGGGCAACCGGGGCCGTAACGTGGGCCGGGAACCGCCGGGCAACCTCTGCAGGCGGGGATGGGTCCGCAGCGGTGCAGCGACCAGCAGGGTCAAGGGGATCACGATGAGGCCGGTGATCAGCACAGGCCGCAGCACGATGCGCAGCCGCGCGGCCAGCACGGCCTCGGCGGGGGCCCTGCGGCCCCTGATGAGCAGCGCGACGAGCAGCCCGGCGAGGACCGCCTCGAGCATCACCCCGACGACGATGCCATCACCCTGATAGGGACCGGCCTGGTCGTGCAGCCGGATGTGGCCCCGCAGGCCGGCCAGCACCAGGGCCATCAGCAGGGCGGCCAGCACGATCCGGGTCGCCCGGGCCTGCCCCGCAGCGCCGACGGAGCCTGCAGGCCCCGGCCGAGCGCCCGCTTGCTCCCTGCCGGTCATGAGGTCCGCTCCTTCAGCCGGGCGTGGCTAGGCCGGCCTGGTAGGCGAGGATGACCAGGTGGACGCGGTCGCGGGCGCTGAGCTTGGTGAGCAGGTGGCCCACGTGCGTCTTGGTGGTGGCCGGGCTGATGCTCAGCTCGGTGGCGATCTCGGCGTTGGACAGGCCGCTGGCGATCAGCCCGAGGACCTCCCGCTCGCGCGCCGTGATGGCGCGCAGGTCGGGCTGCCCGGGCCGGGCGGGCGCCGCCGTCATGGGCTTGCGGGCGAACTCCTCGACCAGGCGCCGGGTGACGCTCGGGGCGAGCAGCGCGTCGCCATCGGCGATCACCCGGATGGCGGTGAGGAGTTCACTCGGCAGCGTGCTCTTGAGCAGGAAGCCACTGGCCCCGGCGCGCAACGCTGAGTAGACGTACTCATCCAGGTCGAAAGTGGTGAGGATGAGCACGCGCACGCCAGCGGTCGCGGCTGATCCAGTGATCCGGCGGGTGGCCTCGATGCCGTCCATGACCGGCATGCGGACGTCCATGAGGACGACGTCGGGCTGGGTGCGGCGGGCCTCCTCCACGGCATCGGCCCCGGTGCTGGCCTCGCCTACCACCGAGAATCCGGGCGTGGCCGCGACGATGCCGCGGAACCCCGCACGGACCAGGGCCTGGTCGTCGGCGACCACCACCCGGAGCGTCACGGCGCGCCGCTGGCGAGCGGAAGGCGCGCGGTCACCATGAATCCCTCATCCGGCAACAGCGCCGCACTGAACTCACCCCCGCACAGGCTGACCCGTTCCCGCATGCCGACGATGCCATGGCCCGCGCTCATGATCAGCGGAGCACCGTTGCGGCCGCTGGCCCCGGCCCGCGCGCGGGCGCACGGACCCGGATCGGTGATCTCGACCGACAGGTCATCGGTGCCGTAGCCGATGACGACATGGCAGGTGCTCGCCCCGGAATGCTTGACCACGTTGGTCAGCGCCTCCTGCACGATGCGGTACGCCGATAGGTCGATCCCGGCCGGGACGTCCCGCACCGCACCGGTCCGCTCGACTGCCACCTCAACGCCGGCCCCGGCGGTCCTCGCCACCAGCCGGTCCAGGTCAGCCAGCCCGGGGGCCGGCGCAAGCGGAGCCCCGGTGCCCGACCGGCCGTCCCCCGCCGCCTTGACATCGGGTCGGCGGGTGCCGCCGCCTGCCGCGCCGATGTCATCACCAGACCGGCCAGACCGGCCCGACCGGCCCGACTGGCTAGACCGGCTAGACCGGCTAGACCGGCCTGCCGGGCCGCCGTCGCTGGCGTCCCCGCCCCGCTCCGCCGCCTGGCGCAGGACGCCAAGGAGCCGCTGCATGTCGCTCAGCGCCTCACGGCTCACCGTCTGGATGGCGCCCAGCGCGGCCCGTGCCTCGCCAGGCTGGCTGTCGAAGACGTATTCGCCGAAGCCGGCCTGGACCGCTACCACGGTCATGCTGTGCGCTACCACGTCGTGCAACTCCCTCGCGATCCGGAGCCGCTCCTCGGTGACCGCCGTGCTGGCGGCCTGGTCCCACAGGTGCGCCGCATAGGCCCGCCGCTGCCGTACCGCATAACCGACCATCCAGGAGATGATCATCACCAGCCCGGCGACGACCAAGTTGCCCGCGCCCTCCCCGGCGCGCTGCCAGACCAGGCCCTGGACCGCCAGCACCGCGAGCACGGCGGCGAGCGCGGCAATCCCGGCCGCGCGCCGGTAGGTGGCGGCCACCAGGTAAAGCACCGCCACCAGCGGGACGAACGCGCCCCGGATGAGCTGGCCGTCGGCGAACAGGAAAACGACGCAGGCCAGCAGGAGAAGGCCGAGCGCACGCACCGGGTTGCGGCGCCTGATGGCGACCGGGATGGCCAGGCAGATCGCCAGCACCGGAGGCAGCCACAGCTTCGCGTGCCAGCCCTGGAACGGGAACGTATAGATACCGGTGCCGGTGTCCAGGAGCCCGAACGTGATTATTACGCACCAGACTGCCAGTGAGTAGTCCAGCGCGACCCAGTGACCTGGCCGGATCCGCATGGTCAGGGGCGGCCCGTGGGCAGTCGGCGGCTGGCGGGGCCGGGCGGGCATCGCGCGTGACGCCACGGGCGCTGTGCGGGACTCTGCGCTCACGTGGTCACGGTAACCCGCCCGGACCGTGCCTGCGTCATCCCCGGGTCGTAGGATCCGGGGCGGACCGCGGGTCGCGGCGGAGGCCAAATGGTGCTCAGGAGGGACTGGAAAGCAGTCCTCAGGGATGATGACGGCGGCCCGGCCGACCGGGATCCTTGGATGACTCCACAGGAAGGCGAGGCCAGAATACCGTGACCGCTCGACTACCGTTGCGCTCCGGGCCGGCGCCCGGAGTGCCGGACTCCACCGCCGTCATCGAGGCGGCGGCGCTCACCAAGCGGTATCCGGCCGGGGTGACCGCACTGGACGGCCTGACCGTGACCGTCGGGCCCGGCATCACCGGGCTGGTCGGCGCGAACGGCGCCGGCAAGTCCACGTTAATAAAGATCCTGCTCGGCCTACTGCCCGTCACCAGCGGGCGGGCGGCCGTGCTCGGCCATGACTGCGCCAGTGATGGGGAGCAGATCAGGATGCTGACCGGCTACATGCCGGAACATGACTGCCTTCCGCCGGATGTCACCGCGACCGAGTTCGTCACGCACCTCGGCCGGATGTCCGGGCTGCCGCCGACCGCGGCCAAGGAGCGGGCCGCCGAGTCGCTGCGCCATGTCGGCTTGTACGAGGAGCGCTACCGGCAGATCGGCACCTACTCGACCGGCATGAAACAGCGGGTGAAGCTGGCCCAGGCCCTGGTCGGGGACCCGCGGCTGATGCTGCTCGACGAGCCGACCATCGGGCTCGATCCGGCCGGGCGGTCCTCGATGCTCGACCTGATCAGCCGGATCGGCGCGGAGTTCGGTATTTCCATCGTCGTGTCCTCGCACCTGCTCGGGGAGATCGAGCAGATCTGCGACCACCTGGTGGCCATTGACGGGGGCCGGCTGCTCCGCTCCGACAGCATGACCAGCTTCACCCAGGTGAGCCAGGTGCTGCTGATCGAGGTCGATGAGGGCATCGGGGAGCTGCAGGCGGAACTCGCCGAGCGGGGGCTGCGACCGCAGCGCAGCGACCGGGCGCTGCTCGTCCAGATCGAGACGGACGCCACCTACGACGCGGTCCGTGACGCGATCGCGGACCTCGGCCTGCCGCTGAACCGCCTGGAACAGCGCAGGCGCCACGTGGAAGAGCTCTTCCACGACAACGGGAACGAGGGAGGAGGCACGCCGTGACCGCTGACACTGGTACCGCGGGGGCCGGCCACGGTGGCGTCATCCACGACATCGGCTACCGGCGCTACGAGGGCCCGCGGCTGGGCCGCGCGGCGATCATCAGAGCACTCTGCTGGCACAGCCTGCGGTCCGCCTTCGGCATCGGCCGCGGCGCCAAGGCCAAGATCGTGCCGGTCATCACCTTCGTCATCATGTGCTTGCCCGCGGTGGCCAACGCGGTGGGGGTGGCCCAGGGCAACCCGCGCTCGATCCCTTACGACACGTACATTTTCCAGCTGCGGGTCATCGTAATGATCATCTTCGTCGCCGCCCTGGCCCCCGAGCTTGTCTCCCGCGACCTGCGCAGCCACGTCCTGCCGCTGTATTTCTCACGGCCGCTGCGCCGCCTGGACTACCCGTTCGCGAAGCTGGCCGCGTTCATCCTGGCCTGCCTGGCGATGATCGAGATTCCGCTGCTGTTCCTCTACCTGGGTACGATCACCCAGGCGCACGGTGGCTCCGCCATCTGGCACGAGACGAAGGCGCTCATCCCTGGCCTGCTGGTCGGTCTCATGTGGGCCGTGTTGCTGGCCGCCATCGGGCTCTTCCTCGCCTCGCTGAGCGGACGCCGCGCCTATTCAACGGGCGCTATCGCCATCTTCTTCTTCCTGACCTGGATTCTCGCCGGGATCCTGGACAAAGTGAGCACCGGCGGCCAGGGCCACCCGTTCCGGGGCGTGGGCGGGCAGGCGGCTACGACCGGGGCGCAGCTATCTGGCCTGGCCAGCCCGTTCACCGTGCTGGACGGCGTGCGGCAGTGGCTCGGCGGCACCTCGCCGGGACCGATACCCCCGCCGGGTAACTACGGGCCCCTCTACGGGGCGATGCTGCTCCTGCTCCTGGCCGCAGCGCTGACCGGGCTGGCGGTCCGGTACCGGAAAGCAGGTGTCGCGTGAGCGAGCCGAAGGGGCGCGGCGCCGCCTGGACTGACGCGCCAAAGGGGCGCGGTGCCGCCTGGACTGAGGAGCGAGGAACGAGCGACGAGGGAAGGCGGCGCCTCAAAAGCGCCCCGGAGGCGCATAGCAAGCAGGGCACGAGCGACGAGGGACGAGGGAAGGCGGCGCAGTGAAGCGGGAATGGGGAGGCGGGCGGGGCCCCGGAGGCGAGCGGGGAGACACGGCATGAGCGCGATCGAGTTGCGGAACGTTTCGCGGTGGTATGGCAACGTCGTCGCGATCAACGACATAACGATGACCATCAGCCAAGGTGTCACCGGCCTGCTTGGCCCCAACGGTGCTGGGAAATCCACCCTGCTGCACCTGATCGCCGGGTTCCTGGAGCCGTCCAGGGGCGAACTGACCGTCGGCGGAGCGGCGAGCTGGCGGAACCCGGACATCTACCGGGTTCTCGGCCTGGTGCCGGAGCGGGATTCCGTCTACGCGTTCCTGACCGGCCAGGAGTTCGTCCGGGCCACCGCCCGGCTGCACAAGCTGCCTGACCCCGACGCGGCCGCGCAGCGCGCCATCGGGATCGTGGAGATGACCGGCGCGCAGGACCGGAGGATCTCGACCTACTCCAAGGGCATGCGCCAGCGGATCAAGGTGGCCGCGGCCCTGGTGCACGATCCGCAGGTGATCCTGCTGGACGAGCCGTTCAACGGGATGGACCCGCGGCAGCGCCTGCACATGATGGACCTGCTCGAGGGGCTCGCCGACCAGGGCCGCACCATCCTGTTCAGCTCGCACATCCTGGAGGAGGTGGAACGGCTGTCCGGCACCATCCAGGTGATCGTGTCCGGGCGGCTGGCCGCGTCCGGCGACTTCCGGGCCATCAGGCGGCTGATGACGAGCCGGCCACACGTTTTCCTCGTCCGCACCTCGGATGACCGGCGGCTCGGTGCCACCCTGATCGGCCGTCCCGCGGTGACCGGGGTGGAGGTGACCGGCCGGGGCCTGCAGGTGCGGGCGTCCGACTACGGTGCCTTCAGCCGGGAGCTCGCCACGCTCACCCGGCAAGAGGGCATCCGGCTCCGCGAACTGCTGCCCGAGGATGAATCGCTGGAGAGCGTGTTCGCCTACCTCGTGGAGTCCTGACGGGGCCCGGCCCGCTGTCTGCCTAGAACCCAGGAAAGAGACGATTGTGATGTTTGGTGTGCAGAGCAGGGTCGTCGCGTCGATCACGCTGCGCGCGACGATGGGCCGCAAGCGGGTATTCCTGTTCGCGATCCCGCCGCTGATCCTGGTGCTGGTCACCGTCCTGCTGAAGCTTGCACACCCACCGGCGACGGACTGGCCGAGCCACATACTGGGCGACTTCGGCTTCTCCGTGGTGCTCCCGCTCACCGCGCTGATCATCGGCACCAGCGTGCTCGGGGCGGAGATCGACGACGGCAGCGTCATTCACCTGCTCGCCACGCCGGTGCGCCGCTCGACGGTGATCGTGAGCAAGTTCGTGGTGGCGGCCTTCCTGACGATGATCTTCGTTGCGATACCCGAGCTGATCGCGGGACTGATCGCCACCGGGGGCGCCACCAAGCTAGCTGTTGGCCTGTTCGTCGGCGCGCTGGTCGGATCGGTGATCTACAACGCGGTGTTCGTCATGATTTCCGTCCTCACCACGCGGGCGATCGCGGTCGGGCTGCTCTACCTGCTGGTCTGGGAAGCGGTGCTGGGCAACTTCGCCAGCGGCGCCCGGATCCTGTCGGTGGAGCAGTACTCGCTGGGAGTGGCTAATTCGATCGCGCACAACGCCGGCCTGAACGCGCACCTCGGGCTGCCGACCGCGGTCGTGATGGGCGCGGTGGTGACCGTCGCCACCCTGGCGTTCGCCATCCGCCGCCTGGGGGCGTTCTCCCTCAAGGGCGACGCCGTGTGAGTTACCGGGGCGTCCGCTCATCGGGGCGGAACGCCGGGCCGTGCCCGGGCACGATCACCGACGCGACTTCCAGGATCCGCTGCCGAGCGACGCCGACTGGGCGGTGACCGCCCTGTTCCGCGACCATCATCTGGAGCTTGTCCGGCTCGCACTGGTGATGGTCGGCGACATGGCCACCGCCGAGGACGTGGTGCAGGACGCGTTCGAGCAGCTGCACAAGCGTTGGCCTCGGTTACGCGAGCCGGGCAGCGGGCTGGCCTACGGGAACTGATCCCGCCGATGCTCCGGCGGTGGTCCGCAGGTCGGCGAGCGGCGCAGCGGTCGCCCGGATCAGCCCGCCGGCGGGCAAGATCTTCGGCTGACCCCTCCGGGCGTCACCTGCTGATCAGCGGCATGCCCGTGCAGGGCAGCACCCTGCTGCTCGGCAGGGTCGACAACGGCCGGTTCACTCAGCTGCCCGGCGTCAATCCGTCGATGCAGATGGCCTTGACCGCCTGGTGACGCGCAGCCATCCCAGGAAGGCGATCCAGAGTGCGAGCAGCACGAGGGCGTGCAGTCCGCCGAGCCACTTGTTGTTGTCGCCGAGGGACGCGAGGACGCTCTGGGCAATCACCGTCAGCAGCGCGAGCACCAACGTGGATATCGTCGTCCGCATCGACTGCCGGGCGACGAGGGCGAGGACGAGCAGGAGCAGAGAGATCACCATCAGGACGAAGCCGAAGCCGCGGTGGGCATCGAAGCTGCTCGAGTCGGCGACCTTCGGGGCGTTCATCCCGAACACCCCGACTCCGGCCAGGAACACCTGCGCGAGCACGCCGACGACAAACAGCGCCGACAGGTACACGTAGACGACGTCGATCTTCCGCCGGTAACCGGTGAGCACCCGCTGCCCGGTTACCGCTGACGTGTGGTCAGTCGTGTGAGTCATGGCTTCCCCTCGACATGCCTGGCAAGTCAGGCCGTCCCGTCTCGTGCCCGCGTTGCCGGATGGGCCGATCTGCGGGCGATGTCGTTGGTGACGTTATGCCCGGGGGAGTTACGGAGACCGTTACGGCGCCCTACGGGCCTTAGCGGCCGCGCGGACAGGACTGCTGGGCTCGCGCGGGCTCTTCGCGGCCGCCTTCATCTGCTGCTTGTGCGCCCGGACCTGGGCCAGCGAGTCGTCGTCCACGATGTCGGCTACCGAGTAGTGGGTGCCTTCCTGACCGAAATGGCCGGCCGCCTCACGCCAGCCGCCGGGCCGCACGCCGAGTTGCTTGCCGAGCAGCGCCGCGAAGATCTGGGCCTTGGCCGGGCCGAACCCGGGGAGTTCCCCGATCCGCCTGACCAGTTCCTGCCCGGTGGCCGCGCCGTTCCAGACCTGTGCCGCATCGCCGTCGTAGCGTTCGACGATGAGCCGGCACAGATCCTGTGTCCGGGCCGCCATGGCCTTGGGGTAGCGGTGCAGCGCCGGCCTCGCGCTGAACACGGCCGCGAGGGCGTCGGGGTCGTAGTCGGCCAGCTCCTGCGCCGTGGGTTCGTGGCCGAGCCGCAGGACCAGGTCGCGGGGGCCGCTGAAGGCCTTCTCCAACGGCACCTGCTGGTCGAGCAGCATGGCGATGAGCAGCGCGAGCGGGCTGCGGGACAGCAACTCGTTGGCCTCGGCGTCGACGGGCAGCGATAGCGTCATGGAATCCTCCAGGTCACGCGACCATCCTGGCCGGCCGGGGCTCCTGCCGCGCCGCGCGGGGTGCCTGAGCAAACCGGATCGTGCGCCACCGCGCGCCGGGCGGCGCGCGTCACTAGGCTGCGTGCGAACCTAGAACTTGCTGACAGTCGCTCCAGGCGGAACTACCTGACCAGCGCCCGGCGTTTCACTTAACAGGCGAGGATGTGATGCAGTGGGCTGGCAGACCAGCCGGGGAGTCACATCCCGCCGCCCAAGGAGGCAGAGTTGTCCGGTCGAATGAAGATCGCCATCGGCGCAGCCGTGGTGGGCATAGTTTTGCTCTTCATCAACTTTTGGCTGGGCTTGGTGGTCATCGCTGCGGCGATTGCCGTCCCGGTTGGGGCCTACATGATGCTCGACCCGTCGCAGCGGCGCCGGATCAAGCGGATCCGTCGCCGGCAGATCGGCGGCTGACCAGACCCGCCAGCTGACCAGCCGCTCAGCTGACCGGCTGGTCAGCTAAGCAGGCCAGGGTGAATCAGCTGAGCAGGCCAGGGTAGAGGAGCGCCAGCTGGTGCGGGTACGCCCCGATCAGGCGCAGCTCGTCGTCGGTCAGCGGCTTGCCGGTGGCCGACGCGCAGAGCTGGACCAGCTGGAACGCGAGATCCTCATCCGCGGCCTCGATGCCGAGCCCGTCCATGACGTGCCTGAACCCGGCCTTGCCGCCATACTCCCCGGTGAGCACCACACGGCCGGACCGGGTGTGCCAGTCGGCCGGGAAGGGCCCGAGCGTGTCGTCGTCATACAGCTCATAGTTGTGCCGGTCTTTCAGCGCGCCGTCCGCGTGGATGCCGGACTCGTGCGCGAACGCGTTCCGGCCCACGCCGGGCTGCCCCTGCGGTAGCGGCTGGCCGAAAGCGTAACTGGCCCACAGGGCGAACCGCCGGGCCCAGGAGAGGTCCACCGGGTCGCCGATCTCGGCGTGGCCCGCCACCCCGAACCCGTGCTCGAAGGCGAGCAGGCAGGACAGCAGGTCGGCGTTGCCCGCGCGCTCGCCGATGCCGTTGATGCACGTGTTGACCCACGCATCCTGTCCCGCGTCGAGATCCCCCAAGGCACCGGACACGGAATTCGCGACTGCCATGCCCAGATCGTTATGGCAATGGGTTTCGATCGGGATCCGGACGGCGCTGGCCAGCTTGGCGAACCGCTCGCGGATGCGCTCGGGCGTGTCGCCGCCGATCGTGTCGCAGTAACGGATCCGGTCGGCCCCGGCGTCCCGGGCGGCCGTCGCGAATTCGAGCAGGAACCCGTCGTCGGTGCGCGACCCGTCCTCCGCGTTGACCCCGATCGTCAGCGCGCCGCCGTCCTTGGCGGCTGACACGGCGGCGAGCATCTCCGAGATCACCGCCTCGCGATCGAGCTTGCCGCGGAACTTGTGCTCGATCATCTGGTCCGAGGTGGAGATGGACAGGTTGTAGTGGCGCAGCCCGAGCGGGACCGCGCGCCGCACATCCCCGGGGACCGCGCGGCACCAGCCGGAGAGCCGGAGAGAGCCGAACGCGCCCGCCTCCGCCAGCGCCACATTCGCCCGGATGTAGGGCACCTCGTGGAAGAGGAAGGGAAAGCCGATCTCCGACTGGGCCACGCCCAGCTGGCCGAGATAGAAGTTGATCATTGTCTTGCCGAACTTGGACAGGCCAGTCCGCGCGGTCTGCACGCCGTCGCGGTTGGTCACGTCAAGGAAGTGGATCGCGGGCACGCGGGGTCCTCCGGTGCGAGTAGTAGATACCGACATGTTGACTCCTTCGCTGTATTCTGGTCAACGTTGATTAAAATCAATATCGATGGGAGAGGGCGGCATGGCGGACTGGATCGGCGCCGCCGAGGCAGCGGAGCGGCTCGGCGTCAAGCCCGCGACCCTCTACTCGTACGTGAGCCGGGGTGTGCTGAGACGCCGCCGCGCTCCGGGCGGCCGGGGCAGCCTCTTCGACCCAGGGGAGGTCGAGGCGCTTTCCCGGCGAGGCCGGACGCGCCGCGAGGCACGCCTGGGAGAGTTCGTCATCGAGTCCGGGCTGACCGAGATCGCCGGGGACCGCCTCCGCTTCCGGGGCATGGACGCGGCTGAACTCGCCGTCCAGCGGAGCTTCGAGGAGGTCGCGGCCCTGCTCTGGACCGGTTCCTTCGCGAGCACTGAGCCGGCCGGACCGTGGCAGGCCACGGCGGAGGCCATGGCGGCAGGCACGGCGGCCCAGTCCGCGCTGCCCGCGGGCACGCTTCCGCTTGAACGCCTGCAGGTGATCGTCCCCGCCCTGGCCGCGGCCGATCCGCTCCGGCTGCGCCTCGACCCGCCGGCCGTGATCGGCGCGGCACGCAGCATCATCGCGGGCATGGTGGACTGCCTCCCGACGGCACATGCCCTGCGCGGGACGCCGCCCGCCGATGACACCGTGGCCGCCCGTCTGTGGCCGAGACTCTGCCCGCGCAGGCCGGCTCCCCGGCTGCTTGACGCGCTGCGCGCCGCCCTGGTCCTGCTCGCCGACCACGAACTGGCCGCGTCGACGCTCGCTGCCCGGGTGGCGGCGTCGGTGCGGGCCGACCCCTACGCGGTGGTCGCCACCGGACTCGGCGCGCTGGGCGGCGCGCTGCACGGCGGGGCGTCGCTGGCCGCCGAGACGATGCTCGCGGCGGCCCGCAAGCCGGCCGACGCCCCGCGCGTCGTGGGCGAACTGCTCCGCCGGGGTGAGCGCATTCCCGGGTTCGGCCATTTTGTCTATGACTCCGGTGACCCGCGGGCCGTGCTCCTGCTCGGCCTGGTCAGGAGGGCCGCCCCGGCATCGGCCCGGCTGGCGGTGGCCGACGCAGTGCTCGCCGAGGTGCGCAGGCGCTCCGTGCCCGAGCCGAACATCGACTTCGCCCTGGCCGTGCTGGCCGGTGTGGCGGGGATGATAACCGGGGCGGGGGAGGCGATATTCGCGGTCGCCCGCACGGCGGGCTGGGTGGCGCACGCCCTGGAGGAGTACGCCCGGCGCACACCACTGCGCCCGCGCGCGCTGTACACGGGCCCACCGCCGCGTGGTACCGGGATTCCGGCCTGACCCGCTCGCCGGTACCGTCACAGGTACCGTCACCGGCACGAAAGCATGCCGCCCCTTCGCAGGAGACTTCCTCATGGCCCACGATCTTTGGCACCGGCCGCTCGTGCGCATCCGCGCCACCGAGGTCACCGGTGACACCAGGCAGACCAGCGGCATGACGCGGGTGGAGGCGATCTCCGGCAAGACCGTGGGGTGCGCGAAGGTGTGGATGGGTCAGACGCACGTGGCGCCCGCCGTCAGTTCCGGTGACCATCACCACGGGGAGGCGGAGACCGCGATCTACGTGCTCTCCGGGCATCCGGTGTTCGTCTTCGCCGAAGGGGACCGGGAGGTCCGGCTGGAGACCGGGCCCGGTGACTATGTTTTCGTCCCGCCCTATGTGCCGCACCGGGAAGAGAACCCAGGCGGGCAGGAAGCCGTGGTGATCATTGCCCGCAGCAGCCAGGAGGGCATTGTGGTCAACCTGGACAGCCTCTGGTCCCCGGTGGACGTGCCGGCCGCGGCCGACCCAGGGCCGTGACCGGCATCCGGGCGCGGGAATCAGACCTGCCCGTGGCGCATTGCCTATAGCAGAACGTCAAGCAGGGAGGGCTGCCATGGCTGTGCGCCGCCTCAATCACGCAGTGCTCTACGTCCACGACCTGGCCAGTGCCGTTGACTTCTACACCGGGGCGCTCGGCCTTGAGATCCGCACGGAGATCCCCGGCCGGGCGGCTTTCCTCCGGGCACCCGGGTCCGCCAACGATCATGATCTGGGGCTCTTCGACATCGGAGGGTCACCGCAGCCGCCTGGCCCGCGGGTGGGGCTCTACCACCTCGCCTGGGAGGTGGGCACGCTCGCCGACCTCGATGAGACGCGCAGCAGGCTCGCCGCCCGCGGCGCGCTGGTGGGTGCCAGCGACCACCGGGTATCCAAGTCCCTGTACGCGCGGGATCCCAGTGGCATCGAGTTCGAGGTGATGTGGCGGGTCCCGGCCGAGGACTGGGCCGCCGAACTCCAGCAGGGCGACATGATCGCGCCGCTTGACCTGGAAGGCGCGCTGGCCCGCTGGGGGGACCGCGTCACCGGCGCCGCCGCGGGCTCCGCCACCTGACCGTGCGACGGCTGCGCTGAGACAAAGTCCCCTCTTACCCAGCCGACCGCGGCTTGGGTTCTGTCATCCCGAACGCCCCGCTCACGGCCGCAGCCGTGCGGCTGACCTGTACGTCATGAGAATTCCCTCATGAAGGGCTGGAGCGGTTCCGCGGCGAACGACCAGTGCTGCCTGGGCGGCGAGCGCCGGCCGGGCAGAATGCCCCTGAGATCCCGATCATGAGAACCCTCTTATAACGCTCGTACCAGTTGGGCACGTGGGAAGCAAGGTCATGGCCGGAGCCCCTCTGACACCGTAAGGGGGGAT
>WNFG01002071.1_pt1 | contig 24091 bp, 25 predicted proteins | sample 5400431 | NCBI WGS metagenome assembly WNFG01 (sample SAMN13153346, study PRJNA577476) | soil metagenome | isolation source: 120 cm saprolite under Douglas fir tree site 2 hole 3 replicate 2 | place: USA:California | collected 2015-04-18 | reverse complement strand
TCGCGCTGTGAATCCAACGGATTGCACCGGAGCGCTGGCGTCTCGCCGGCTGGCCCGGAGCCTGCCCTGAGCGGAGTCGAAGGGTCTCGCCCCCGGTCTGGCAAGACTCCACACAGTTGCTTGTATCCCTTCAGCCGCGAGCCCCTCCGCCTCGATCACCGCAGGCTCCGCCGAGCCGGCCGGCGAGGCGCCCGTCCTACCTTTCGAAGGGTGTTCAAAAAAACACTTGACTTTTCTTCCGACATGTGATTTGATCCCAAACCTCGCTAAGCTGGCTCGCCAGCCGATCGAGATTGGAGCCGGCGCTCGTGAGAGCCCCACGCTCCTGGCGGCCAACGGATGGGACGACGGCGCTGGATAGTGCGACTGTTCTCATCTTTGCGGGAGTTGAGCGGTGCTCCTCCTGCCGCGGGCTCTCGAAGTGTGCGCACACTTCGGGAAACATCAACCGGAAGAGCCGGCGCGTTGCCGTCTCCTCCAGCCGGTGGCCGCCTGCACTCGTGCACAAAGTGCTCGTCGTTCCCGCCGGCCTTACCGCCATGTAAGGAGAATCACGACATGAGTACCAATCGTAATAGGGAAGTGAGGAATGCCGTGGCCGCCGCGGACATCCCGCAGCCGGCACCGACATTGTCACCCGAGGTGGTGGTCGAGCAGTTGCGCGTCATGCGAGGGCAGATCGGCGAAGTGTCGCCTCTGACGCCCGATCAGCGCAAAACGCTGCGCAACCAGACGCGCACGACCAACCAGATTCTGCAGGCGTCGATCAACGTCATCGGCGCGCTGGACAACATCGCGCAGGCCGTCGGCCAGCCGGCAGACAACGTGCGTCAGTTGTTCGACGAGGCCAACCGCTGGACGGCAGTGGAGGATGAGCTCCGTGGGATGCTGAACGGCGTCGCCGGGGCGAACCTCATCCGCCGTCAGCGCGTGGCGCTGGTGACCGCGCAGGCCTTCACCATCGGAGTGCAGCTGGCGCGCGACCCGGCCAACGCCGTCCTCGTGCCGCACGTGCTGGAGATCAAGCGGTTGAAGAGCTTCAACCGCCGCAAGAAGGCGGCCCAGGCTCCCGGAACGCCGCAGTCTCCGGCACCCGGTACACCGCAGTCACCGGCACCCATTACGCCGGAACCGCAGGGGAGCGGAACGTCCGGCAGCCCAGTAGCCGTAAACTTGTGATGTGAGGGAGTGAGACCGGGCGCGTGCAAGCGCGCCCGGTCGTTTCCTCCCAGGCGACCGACAACCGACAACCGACAACGCGCCGCAAGCGCCCGTCATCGGAGAAAGGCCATGAGAGAAAAAGCACTCAAGTTTCTCAATACCGAGGAAGGGAAACGTGTCGAGGAGTACCTCCGCCAGGATGGCTGGCTGAAGGACGAAGTCCCGGGAATCCCGCCGTGGGTGACCTACTCCGAGCTACGCCGGATGGCTGCCCGTCTGCGTTCCGGCAAGCTGCGCGGCGACCCTCGGATTCCGCCGAACGAACAGGCCGACCTGATCGAGCGGTCGATCAGGCAGGACCAACTCGTGAAGGGGATGATGAAAGCGGAGCGCGAACAGACGGCGTTCGAGCGCGAGTGCGAGCAGAGGGACGAAGCGAACCGGAGACGAGGCCTGCGAGCCGGTTTCCACCGCCTCAAGAGCTCCCCCCAGGCCGCCGACCCCGACAGCCCCGTGGCGAAGAAAGTCCGAAGCCTCAACCGCAAGCTCCGGAACGAGCTGGGAGCGCCGCGGAGGCGGAAGAAAGGTTGATCCGCGCTCGAGGGGACGATTCATCCGCAGATTACGCAGATGAACGCGGATGGAGGGTCTTCGTCTGCGTTTTCTCGGCGTTCCGTCGAGTGGGACGCCGGTGAGAAACCCCACGCGCTGTCATTCTGAGCGATGCGAAGAATCCCCAGCCTGGAATCCGCGGCACGAACGTTGACGCAGTCGTTCCGCGGGCGGGAGGTTGCACGAGGATAGAACATCCCCGCGCCGGACCACCACGGCATAAACGGATGGCAGACACGCCGAATAACTAAGGCGCTGCGCAAGCGCTAAAATCGCGACCGCGTAAGATCCCTTCCGTCAGTGGGTTAGCGAAAATGAGAAAACGAAGGTCTGGCCCTATCACTCTCTCGGGGGATACACTTTGATCATGTCGAGGTACGCCGCGCTTCGCGAACACGACGATACGTGGAACGCCGATCACATCATCGTCCTTCACGATCTCACATGGAAGACTACGAGCGCTTGCTCGAGATTCGTGGCGATGATCGAATAACGAAGGCCTGGCCCCCTGGCAACTCCCCCCGGGCGCGACCGTTCCCTGAACGACATCGCCGTAGATGATCAGACGATTTCGCCGTTTCAGCACGAAACTGCCTCGAACTGTGAACTCCCCCGGCATTTTCGTAGGCGGCTAACGTCTCCAGATGAGCGGCTTCGGCCCACTCGAATGACGGGCGAGTAAGCGTATCAGACGCTGGGCCGAAGTCCGCTCCACCGCCGAGTTAGGCCCTGGGAACAGCTCCCGCGTCGGCCAACCTGTATGCGATCTGGGAAAAATACTTCGTCACCCTACCGTGGCTAGGATCGTCGGAGGCGAGATCCTCGTAAGCGCAGCGGTAGGTCAACATCGCCACCTCTCGGGCAATACGATCACCAGCCGCGTCATAAACGCCAGGGTCATCATAGCGTGCAATCGCAGCACACGTGTCCTCGAACTCGAAACGGGTGAGAACCGGCCCAGGCAAGGCTTGGAAGTTCGTGTCGCTCTCCAGAAACAGGGACACGGCCTTCTGCCTCCGAGGGCGGGTAGCTGCGGAGTCCGCAGAATCAAACAGCCTGAACCCTTGCCCCTCCAGGCCCTTTCTGCTGACAAGGTAGATAACGCCCCGCCGCGTTTCCGATTCGTCATCTTTGGATGCACCGTCCGCGGCGAATGCAGCTCCCACGTTGATGTCGGTCGTCAAGTCGATAAACGGCGTGGCGAGGTGGTAATGCTGCATGAAGCAATAGATCACCTCGTTTACGTCCTCCAACCTCATCGGCGCCGCGTGCTTCAATGCGTCCTCTGCTCGGGCAAACACTGGTCTTCCCAGGCCCACTACCTCCAGCAATTGAGCGATAATCAACAGCCGTTCCTTGACGGCCCGCGCTTGGTCATCGGTGAAGCCGTTGGACTCGGAAAAGAGGCGATAGTGGGACGACCTCGTTGCCGGGTACAGACTCGCCTCACCACGATACAGACAATCCGAGCTATGAGCTGCGGTGGCCTCTCGGACCTTGCGCAGGCATTCAGCTATCGATACTCGATCCGCCATCCGTCCACCCTCTTGGGCCTAACGTTTGAAGCTCACCGGCTTCGAGCCGCACGCAAATGGTAGCTCACTTGCGAAGCAGCGACGCGCGGCTCGAAGTCCGGGTAGTGCCCTAATTTGCCCGGCCGGGGTCGGGGGTCGGGAAAAGGTACGCCTCTCGATAGCCGGGGATCGCCCCCTCCAGCCGCGTCAGGTTCGATCCGGCGAATTCGATCAGCTCGAAACCGAGAGCGGCGTCCAACGTCGTCCGGTCCTCGGCTGCGATGACCTCGAATGTCCGGACGATGTACTCGTGTTAAGTTGGGGTCTGGAAAATCAACTTAGCGGATGAACGTTAAGTTGATTTTCCAGACACGACCCCAACTCGGATGCGCCTCGCACTCAGTACTGTACGCCACGACCGGCTAACGGACCTCGCTTCAGCGCCGTGGATGCGAGATAGTAACGCACGTGCGATGCGGGAAAGCAGCGGGCCACGTCCGCTTAAAGCGGAAGTTAGGCCGGTGTGCCCTTCTTGCCGGGGCTCCCTTTGACGATGAGCTCTAAGATTGCCTTTTCACTCCTGCGCTTCTCTGAGACGAGTTGCTCCAAGGCGGTAGTGTCGACCGAGGCGATTCGTGACGCTGCAAGAAAGACCTGTATGTATGAGTCCGAGAGAGCCAGATCGTACACGAGCAGGAGTTGGTCGTCTCGTGTCGGAACAGGAAGGCCAAAGAGCGAAACGAGTTCGCGGACTTTTGAGAGCCAAACATCGCGGTCGAGATAGTGACCGAGGTAGTTGCGAACTTCTCCGACCTTCAGAATCTTCGCTCGTAGCTTTTCGTGGGCGGACCCGGCCAGGGCGAGAGTCGTTAAGTCGGCGTAGTCGAGATTCGGCAGATCGTCCTCCGCGACGTTTAGGCGCTTTGCGAGGATGAAGACCAACAGATACTCAAGGAGTATCGCTGCCTTGAACGTCCGAAGCTCTTGATTGTCAAGTTTCTCCAAGTCCGCAATCACGTACTTGAGCAAGGCATCGAGCTGGGTGCTCGTCCGCTTTTTGCGTTCCTGTTTTCTCATACTTGGTCGAGGAGAGGACTAACTGGTTAGCCGACCGGAGGATTGCCCTGGGGTTGCTTTCTGGATCCACCGCGGGTGCATACCCATAGTGTGCCGTTTACTACCAGTAGCCCCTGACCCCGGCATACACGGCAGGTTGTGTCTGCGTGCGACGGCCGAAGGTCCTCACCGCACCCAGGACAGGTGGACCCGCTGCCATTTCGTAGCTGCCGAAGCGTTGATCCGAATTGCGCGTAGCATCGAAAGCAGGCTATGGCAACGGGCTCATCTTGCGCGCGATCGCGACAGAAAGCCGAGAAGTCGACCGGATACTCAGGAGCATCGAGCCCAACCCACCCGGGCGGCTCGAGGTTATGACACCAGCAACCCTCAACAATGTTGCGATCACGCGCGGCAATCTGTTCTGCGATGTAGGCTACAGCTTGCTCGGCGGTCATAACGCAGATTCCGAGCAAGGCAAGAGCAGCGCGACTACCGAGGATGCCACGAGGCTGACTCTTGGAGTTTCCGTCTGCGGTGACCAGAATCGCTTGGTACTTGGAGGCGTTGAAGACGATCTCAACGTCGTTACGTTCGCTTTGGCTCGTAGCGCCTCCGGGAAAGATGGCGGCTTCAATCGCTTTGATCTTTTGACGTTCGTCTGGAGTAGAAGCGAGTGTTTGCGAAAAGATGTAGCCGTATGCCTTCCGCCGACGGCGTGAATCGACACCGAAAGCGGCCTCGTCCTGCGCTATTTCAGACATAGAGAGGTCGATAATGTCGTGCCGATACCACTCCTCGAGTCGGTTCATGGCGGGATTGGCCTGGCGGGAGTTGATTCGATTCGTGTCGATCTGGACAGAAATGTAGACGGAACGATCGATGAAGTCGTGCTCTGCAGGCATTGGCGACATCGTGTAATCTCCTACATGATACTCGGAAGTGTCGGGTAACATACTCAAAACACCTTGGTTAGTCCTTCGGTGAGCTGAATGCGGGAGAATGGGCGACTCCGTTCGTCGTCTGATTTCCGAGGGCATCGAGTGGGCTCCGCACTGCGTTTGCGCCCAGTCCAAGGACGTGCGTGTAGATCATGGTCGTCTTGACGTCGGAGTGGCGCAGACGCTCCTAGGGCAACTCACTTCGGCAGGATCGAAGACAACTCGGCCTTATCGAAGACGCGAACCAAGTCAGTTACTTTGCACTCCAGCGCAACTGCTAGGCGAAGGACGGTCAGAAGGTTCGGAAACTGGATTCCCAACTCCATCGCACTCACGTGCGTCTGAGGGATTCCTACGAGTTCGGCGAGCGCCTGCTGGCTAAGTCCGCGTTTCAATCGCACCTCACGAATCCGCGCACCGAGCAACTCGCCGACGGCAGTTGTGTCTCTGGAATGTCTCATCGCATCTTGACAAACGAGCCGCGTGGACTCACATTGTTTAACAGCTAATAGAGAGGTACCCAACCATGCTCGAACCCGACCTCATCTCCCGCATTCGTCACATCTTCCTACAGCCACGGCCGCATGTCAGCATTATGCAGGCGGAGGGGCTCCTCGGATGGTCGCGGCGAAAGATGTCCGAGGCCATCGAGAATGGGGAAGTCGAGCTGTGGACGACGCCGCTCGGGAAGTGGTTTCCGCGGGCGGAGATGATGGCCAAGGCGCTGGAGATCTGGCCGATGCACGTCATCGAAGAGGCGCTCGGGGACGATGCGGACGGCATCCTGCCGCAGGCGATCCGGAGCGCGGAGCTGCGCGTCCGGCTGCCGCGGCATCACATCGACATGCTGCACTATCGGGCAGACCAGCAGGAGACCACCGTCAGCGGCGTGCTGTCGCGGGAGCTGGACGGCATCGCCAGCGCGCACATCGAGGAGCTGTCGGCGGCGCTGCCGGGGTTCGCCGAGGCGATGGCGTGGCCGGGGGATTGACGAAAAGCTTTATCCGCAGATGACGCAGATGAACGCAGATGGAGGACGGTTTTCATCCGCGTACATCTGCGTCATCTGCGGATGAGCCTTACCGGCAAGCGCGTGACAGTCGCGGTAACCCGGCGGCGGGACGCGCGCCGGGCCAGCCGGCGAGACGCCAGCGCTCCGGGCGCAGGCGCTGTGTTTTCGTGCAGGCGCTCCTCATGTGATCAGGCCCGCCAGCATTTCGAACGATTTCAATTCGTGTCCCAGAAAGTTGCGGCGGAAGAAGGCCGCCAGCGAACGGACCTCGATCAGGACGTCCGCGGCGATGTCGCGCGCCGCGAACTCGCTGACCGGCATACGCATGATGCTGTCGAGCACCTCGGCGACGTCGTTGGCGATGACTTGCGCGTGCTCCGCGCCGCACTTCGTGCAGACAAAGCCATGGGCCTGCGCGTCAAACCGCAACGGCCGCCCGAGCGGTTCATCGCATGCGTTGCAGTTCCGCAGCGACGGGAGCACGCCGGCCAGCCGCAGGATCCAAACCTCGGCATACGCAACGACGCGCAATGGCACCGCCCCATTCAGCAACGCCTCGGTGGTCCGATCGAGCAGCCGGTAGATCAACTCCGCCGGATCGCCCGACTGCGCGAAGGTGTCGACCGTCTCCGCGAGATACGATGCCGCCACGCTGGCCGCGAGGTTCTGCTGCGCCGGAAACAGCGAGCGGATCAGATCGACGGATTCGATGCGCACGACCTCGTCCGACTCACGCTCGATGTACCCGATCTTCACCTTCGCCAGAGGTTCGAGCGACGCCCCAAACCGCGTCCGCATCGACCGCGCCCCATACGCGTATCCCTTCACTTTTCCGTGGTCGGGGGTGAGAAACACGACCAGTTTGTCCCGCTCGCGAGCGGGGAAGGTGTGCAGGATGATTGCCTCAGTACGTTGGGGGCGCATTCAGATCAGAGTACATTGGATGAGAGCCGTGATCACCTTGCCTGCCGGATGTAATCGAGCCGAGGAAACTGGCGGATCAGATACGAATTGCCTTCGGCGAAGAGCGCGTCCTGATGGCCGGCGCGCATTCCGCCGCCGGCGGTTTCGCCGTAGCCGGAGTAGAGCCGGTCGACGACATCCATGCCCGAGGTGACCATGCCGATCGGCGCGAAACCCTGCGGATCAAATTGCTTGTTGTCGGCGAGATTGATGAAGAGCTGCGTCGTGCGCGTGTTCGGGGTCGTGAACGCATACGCGATCGTCCCGCGAACATTCGATTGCCTCGGCGGATCGTCGGAAATGGTCGCCGTTCGCCATGCCTGCGCGACGCGCGGATTTCCCGGAATGCCGAACTGCGCGAAGGCGTCCTTGCGGACGCGGAAGAAACGCTGGCCATCGAAAAAATGATGCGCGGCCAGGTTGTAGAAACGATCGGCGCCGATCGGCGCCCAACTGCGATGCACCTCGATGGTGAAGTCGCCCTGGCTCGTGGCGAAGCGGACGCGGAAGAGATCCGGAGCGCGGCCATGCATCCGAGGATCGTTTGGATCGAGAAGAAGGGTCGTGCAGCCGGCGAGAGCGACGACGATGAGGCGAAGGGCTCTGCGCATGGGCGCATTCTCACCCAGTTGACACACTCGCCCTTCGCCGCTACCCTCCTCGGACGATGAACGCGCCGCGCAACTGGTGGTGGTTTCGCCGCAGCTAGCGGGTAGCGTGAGACGCGCCCCGCAACGGAAGGGGCGCGAATATCGACCGGTCGTATCCGCACCTCTTCCCGATGAGGATGAGGTTTCGTTGATGCAACTGGTCGTAACGATCTACGAAGAAACGCCCGAAAAGGCCATCGATGTGATCCGCGCACTGCGCGACGATCACGATGCCATCGAGCTGCGCGTCGATGCCTTCGGCGGACGCGCCGTCGATTGGGCGGCGGTGCGGGCGGCGACGGCGAAGCCGGTCATCGCCACGAATCGCGGCGGGGCGCCGGCCGATGATGCCGATGCGGACCTCGTCGATGTCGAGTGGGGCCGTCCCATTCCGGCGGGACGGCGCGTCATCCTCTCTCATCACGATTACGAAGGGATGCCGGACGTTGACGTCCTCGTCACGGAGATGCGCGCGGACCACGTGAAGCTTGCCGTGACGCCCCGGAACTTTGCCGACAACGTCCGCCTGCTGGCGGTCCTGGAAGAGAAGAGCAACCTCTCCGTCATCGGCATGGGAGGCCGCGGGTTGTATGCCCGCATCCTGGCTCCGTTCTTCGGATCGAAGCTGCAATTCGTCAGCGTCGATGATCCCCGGCAGGCCGCGCCGGGGCAGCTCACGTTGGCGCAGGCGCTGGCGATCTATGGCCCGAATCGCAAGGCGTTGCATGCGGAGAAGATCTTCGCCATCGTCGGCAACCCTGCCGCGCACAGCGGCTCGCCGGCCATTCACAACGCCATTTTCCGTGAGCGCGGGATCGAGGCGGCGTACGCGATCTTCGAGACCAATGACTTTCGTGAGATCGCCGGTCCGTTCGCACGCGGCGAGCGATTCGCGCCGGCCGGCATGTCGATCACCGCGCCGTTCAAGGAAGAAGCCTTCTCCTTTGCAACGGAGATCGGCGCGGACATTCGCCCGAACGCGCGTGGCGCGAATTCGGTAAACACGCTTGTGCGGATCGCCGGCCGGATCGTCGCCGACAACACCGACGTCGACGGCTTCGTGGCGCTGATCGGTAGAACCTCCGCGCGGACGGCGGCGGTCATCGGCGCGGGCGGCACGGCGCGTTCGGCGCTCGTCGCCCTTCGCCGCGCCGGCATCGAGTCAACCGTGTTCAATCGCACAGCGGGCAAACTGAGTGCCCGGCCGCTCGATCAACTGCAGTCGTGGCGCGGCGATCTCGTCATTAATACGCTGCCGCAAAACGTATCCATTCCGCTGCCGGATGCCGCTACCATCATCGAAGCGGCATACGGACGCGATTCTCGTGCAGACTTCAACGGGCTCGATCTCCTCCGCGCGCAAGCGGCGCGGCAGAGCGAGCTTTTTCTCGAGGCATGTCAATGAACCTGGATGACCTTCGCAAGGATTACGACATCGTTCCCATCGCCCGCGAGTTGAGCGCGGACGCCATCACCCCTGTGTCGGCATTCGCCGCGCTATCCGGCGACGGCGAGGCTTTTTTGTTCGAGAGCGTCGAACGAGGCGAAAACGTCGGCCGCTACTCGTTCGTCGGCTTCGAGCCGCGGCGCAGCCTTCGCTTCGACGAATCGACGCCCGATCCGGTCGGCGTGTTGAACAACGAGCTGCAGCCGCTGCGCGTTTACGGCGAAGAGTCGCTTCCGCCGTTCTTCGGCGGCGCGGTCGGTTTCTTCGGCTACAACGTGGCCGGCTGGATCGAGCGCATCCCCGATTCGTACCGGAACGAAACCGGCATCCCCGACGCGCGGCTGGTCTTTTTCGACAACGTGGTGGTCTTCGATCACGTGAAGCAGCGGCTTTACGTCATCGCCAACATCTTCACCTCGGATGCGCACGCGTCACTCGAGGAAGCGAATGCGCGCCTCGACCGCGCCATCGAGCGGCTGCGCGCCGCGCGCGTGGAGCTGCTGGCGTTTCCGGACGAAGGGGCGGAGGTCGCGTTCACGCCCAACATCCCGCGCGAGGATTTTGAAGAGGCCGTCCGGACGGCGAAGGAGGAGATCGTCTCCGGCGAGATCTTTCAGATCGTTCTGTCGCAGCGCTGGAGCACCGAGTTCTGCGAGTCGGACGCGCTAACTCTGTATCGCGTGCTCCGCTCGATCAATCCGTCGCCCTACATGTTCCTGCTCCGCACGCCGGAGTGCACGCTGGTCGGCGCCTCTCCGGAGATGCTGGTGCGCGTCGACGGCACGCGCGCGGAGACGCGGCCGATCGCCGGCACGCGCCCGCGCGGAGCGACCCCGGGTGAGGACGCCGCACTGGAGCGCGCGCTTCTCGCCGACCCCAAGGAGCAGGCCGAGCACCTCATGCTGGTCGACCTCGGGCGCAACGATCTCGGCCGCGTCTGCGTCAGCGGCTCGGTCTCCGTCTCCGACTTCGCCCACATCGAGCGTTACAGCCACGTCATGCATCTCGTCACCAACGTCCAGGGAACGCTGCGCGGCGACCGCACTCCCGTCGATCTTTTCCTCTCCTGTTTTCCCGCCGGCACCCTCACCGGCGCGCCGAAGATCCGGGCCATGGAGTTGATCGATGCCCACGAGACCACGCGCCGCGGCCCGTACGGCGGCGCGGTGGCCTACTTCGGATTCAGCGGCAACATGGATTCCTGCATCGCCATCCGCACGATCGTGCTCGCCAAAAGCCACGCCTCCGTTCAGGCCGGAGCCGGCATCGTCTACGACTCCGATCCGGCACGCGAGTACGAGGAGGCGATGAGTAAATCAGCCGCGCTGAAGCAGGCGATCAGCGTGGCGAAGAAGGTGCTGGAACGATAAGACCCGGAGTGGTCAGAGGGGCACAGACAAGAGTGTCTGTGCCACATTGGCCCTGCCGTTGCGACAGGTCCAGCTGATGGCTTAGGTACTGTCGATGTGGCACAGACACTCTTGTCTGTGCTCAGCGGCGCAGCCGCGCGGCGCATTACCGAAGCGGGGAGTTGTTTCTGGTCACGTCAAACCTAACCTTCGCCGCCCCTAGCGTGTGCAGCAGCTCCGCCACGCGCCCTTCCGCGTTCTGCTGTGCGAGCTGCAGGATTCCGCGACGGATCGCCTCGTTGCGGATGTTCTGCTCCGCGTATTGGCGGGCGCGGCCTTCCATGCCGATGTCGGCGCGGCGGAAAACGCCGGTACGGCGTTGGATGACGTGCGAAGCGCGGTTGTCCAGGCGCGACACCAGGAGTTGCGGTGGGGGGAGGCGGACGACGATGGTGCCATCGGGCTCGCGGTGGACGTCGTCGGGCTTCAGGAGCGAGAGGTCGACGCCGGCGATCACATCGCCGGCGGAATAAAGCGTCAGCTCGTCGCCGGCCAGCGCGTTCGGGATCAGGTCATACGTCTGCGTGACGGTGCTGACGCTGGCCACGCGCATCGTGGCCGTTTCCAGCCGATTCAGGTCACGGACGCGGGTGACGAGTGTGCCGATGTCGGCCATCTCCTCTTTGCGCGTTAAGGCCGTGGTTGCTATCTGTTCGAGACGGTGCGCGACGTACCAGGCCGCGGCGGCGATGCCGAGGAGGATTACCAGCCCGACGGATGCGAGAAGCGCGACTGTCTGGCGTCTTGTCATCGATTCCACAATTCCATTTGCTTTTGGAATTTTCTGTTATCCTGTGTCATCCCGGTAAGATTCAAGGAAGCATTCAAGCGGATGGGCCGCTAGCCTTCGGCCTGACGCGACTCACGCCCCGCTATCCCTCCGGAGCCGCCACTGCTTCTCGATGTGTCCGGCAAAGCTTGATCTGCCGGTTTCGAGCCACTCCGTCAGCAGATCGACGCTGATCTCGTCGAGCGAGTCGATGATCGACAGACTTGCGGCCTGCGCAACGCGCTCGATCGGCTTTTCGAGCAAGGCCACCACTTTCGCCGACCGGGTCAGTCGCCAGGCCAGCTCCTCGTCGCGGTTCATCGCCAGGATGCGGCTGGCCGTCAGCGTGAGGAGAACGGCGGCGTTCCAATTCGTCGGGCGATCCCAGCGCGGCGGGATGACGAAATCCGCGGCGTTGATCTCGCCGGCCAGTGCGGCGATGTGGCGTTCGGTGGCCAGCCGGATCGGGCCGAGGTCTGAGTGAAAGAGCATCTCGAAGTGATCGTCGCGCACCTCGCCGGTCAGCGATTGCGCCAGTGCGTTGCGCGCCGTGGCGTCCAACTCGACGGGAACGCCGGCAAAGAATGACGTCTCGTACGTCCTGGCCAGCTCCGCAAGCTGGGTGAGGGCCGCCAGATCGGTCGTCACCGGAAAGATGATCGGAATGACCACGCCCCATCGCAACCCGCGCTCTTTCGCCTCCGCGAAGAGAGCGCCGAGGCGCGCAAGCTCCAGCGGCCACGTGGCGATGGTGATGACCGCGTTGTCCGGAACCTGCCGCGGCAGCGCACCGCGCGTCGAAACGAGCTGCATCGCCGCAACGTGCTGGTCGGCGCAGAACTGCAGCACTTCCTCGCCGCGTCCGAAGATGACTTCCGCGAACTCGGCGGCATCGATCAGCGCCGGCGCGTGCAGAGGATGCCGCGTCGTGCTGCGCTCCAGATCGTCGCGGACGTTGTCGCAGACCGAGACCTCGAAGCGCTCGGCACAGGAAGCGCGCAGATCGAGGTAGTCGACGGCGATCGGCGCCGCGCGGCGGGGGCTGTACGGTGCGATGATGGTGGCTGCCCAGTACGGCGGCTCCGGCACCTGTGTGCGCGCGATGCGCAAATGCGGCGTTTTCTTGTAGACGATCACGCCGCGACAGTGTATGCGCGTCTCAGCGCGCGATATACGGCGCAACGAGCGATCGGACGTACTTGGCGATCATGTCCAGCTCCAGGTTCACGCGGTCGCCGATCGCGGCATCGCCGAGGTTTGTGCGGCGGAGGGTCTCCGGGATCAGCGCCGCGCCGAAGCTTGTGCCGTCCGGCTCGACCACAGTCAATGAAACCCCGTCGACGGCAATCGATCCTTTGTCGACGATGAGCTCCGCGTATTCGGCCGGACAGCTCCACCGATAGACCGCGAAGCCGCCCTCGGGCGCGATCGACAGCAGCCTCCCGACACCGTCGACGTGTCCCTGGACGAGATGCCCTCCGAGGCGGTCGCCGAGGGCCATGGCGCGCTCGACGTTCACGCGCGTCCCGCCGGTCAGCGCCCCGAGCGTCGTGCGCGCGAGCGTTTCGTTGGAGACGTCGGTGAGGAGCGTTCCGTCCCGCTGCGGCAGCACGGTCAGGCAGACGCCATTCACCGCCACACTCTCGCCAAGCGCGAACGGATCGCTGTCGGTAGTACGCAGCCGCAGCCTAGCTCCCGACGCGAGGCGTTCGAGAGAATCGATGATGCCGCTGTGATTGATGATGCCGGTGAACATCGCGGTTGGGTGCTAACTGATGGTCTTGACGAAATTGAGAAGGGCTAGGCCCTTTGGAAGGACAGCTGTCCAGCACCAGGCGTTGACGAGACGTTCGATCGGGACGAACTCCTCGCCAAACGAGTTGTTTTGGCTCAGGAGGCGATCTTCCAAACGGAGTTTTGCCATCGCCTCGAGTTTTGGTGGCTCAAGAGCGAGCCATCGCCGAAACGCGTCACGGGAGGTTCGTCCGGTGTATTGAGACACGTACGTTCCTCCGTCGTACTCGAATATAAACGTAAACAGATCTGCCATGGGTGCTTGACTCACAGATATGCGGTAACCATCACATCATTTCCCACCACCTCCATCCGATCAAAGCGAAAGCGGAAGGCGTCGGTCAACTTCGCGACGCCTTCGCCGCTGAAGATCGACGGTGCGTTGTTGCCACCTACGATCATCGGAGCGATGAAGACGATCATCTTCTGCCACAGCCCTCGGCGGATGAATTCCGAGAGCACCTGTGAGCCTCCTTCGACGATCACCGAATGGATGCCGCGTTCGTACAGATCGGCGAGAAGAGCGTCGAGTTCGGCATCATCGACAATGTGAATCGTTGCACCGCCGTCGGTGAGGACATGCGCGTCCGGCGGCACGACGTGGCCGCGGTCGAGGATGATGCGTGTCCAGCCGGCGCGTGCGGTGTTCCAGCCGAGGCGGCGGGTGAGGTGAGGATTGTCAGTGCGTACCGTGCCGCCGCCGGCGAGGATGGCGTCGTACTCTTCGCGCAGTTCCAGGCTCTTCTGGCGCGCGGCCTCGGAGGTGATCCATTTGCTTTCGCCCGTGACCGTGGCCAGTTTGCCGTCGAGCGTGATGCCTGCCTTCAGCAGCACGAAGGGGCGGCGGTGCGTGACGGCATGAACGAAAATCTCGTTGAGCTTGCGCGCCTCCTCTTCGAGGACTCCGGTGACGACGTCGATGCCGGCCTCGCGAAGTTTTTCGACGCCGCCGGCGGCGACCGGATGCGGGTCACGCATGGCCACGACGACGCGTGAGACACCGGCGGCAATGATGGCGTCGGTGCAGGGCGGTGTGCGGCCGTGGTGCGCACACGGCTCGAGCGTGACGATCATCGTCGCGCCGCGTGCGTCGACGTTGCGCAGCGCCTCGATCTCCGCGTGCGGTTCGCCCGCCCTCTGATGCCATCCCTCGGCGATGACGTTTCCGTCGCGCACGATGAGGCAGCCGACCATCGGATTCGGGCTGACGGAGTAGCGGCCGCGCGCGGCGAGCTCCAGCGCGCGGCGCATGAGGTCTTGCACGAGGGCGATTGTCCAACAAAAAAGCCGGCGATTGCTCGCCGGCTTTTCGTCGAATGTGTTTGAGGTGTGTTTAGGAGGGAACGTGGATGAAGCGATATCCCGAGAGAGCGGCGCCGGCTCGGCCCGGTGACGTCACGTAGATGCGTGCCGTCTGGCCGGGCTTGAGGCGATCGATCGCCTCGCGGAACTGCCCGAGGTTCGTAACCTTCTGGCCCTGAACTTCGCTGATCACGTCGCCCTCGCTGAGGACGTCGCCGGCTGCCGAGACCTCTTTTACGCTCGTCACGACGACACCGGCGATCACGTCGGAGTGGCCGTAGGTCTGGCGCAGTTGCGGCGTCAGCTCCTGAACCGACATGCCCAGCTTGTTGCGGGCCGGGGCGATCTCTTCGGGTTTCGCCGTATCCGTCTTGTCGGTTTCGAGCGTCCGCTCGATCGTCGAGGCGGCCAGCGTGCGGTGCTTGCCGTCGCGGATGACCGTCAGGTCGATCTTGCTGCCGACCGGCAGGTAGGAGATGTAGTCGATGAGGGCGCGGTTGCTGTTGATGGGATGTTTATCGGCTTCGATGATGACGTCGCCCGGCTGGAGGCCGGCCTTCGCTGCCGGAAGTCCAGCTTCGACGGTCTGGACGAGGGCGCCGCGCGTATCAGGCGGAAGGTTGAAGCCCGCGCGAGCGTCTTCGGAGAGGTCGAGGATGCCCATACCGAGGTAGCCGCGCGTCACATGGCCCTGCCGGAGCTGCGGCAGGAGGCGCTTGGCGGTGTTGATCGGAGTGGCAAAGCCGAGGCCTTGCGCGCCGCCGCCGCGGATGGCGGTGTTGATTCCGATGACCTCACCGTTGATGTTCATCAGCGGGCCGCCCGAATTGCCGAAGTTGATGGCGGCGTCGGTCTGAATGAAGTTCTCGAAGGAACGGGTCTGATCGCTCAGGCCCAGGGCGCGGCCCTTTGCCGAGATCACACCGACAGTCAGCGTGTTCTCGAACTGGAACGGGTTGCCGACGGCGATGGCCCAGTCACCCTTGCGGATGCGGTCGGAGTCGCCGAGGGGAAGACTCGGCAGTGTCTGGCCGGCCTCGATCTTCAGAAGGGCGATGTCGGTGGCCGGGTCGCGGCCGACGATCTTCGCCTCGCTGGTGTGTCCGCCGGTGCCGTTCTCGTCGGCGCCCCAGTGGACCTGAACCTTGCTGGCGCCGTCGATGACGTGGTTGTTCGTGACGATGTAACCGTCCGGTGAAATGATGAAGCCCGAGCCGCCGGCGACCTGCTTGCGCTCGTCGTCTTCATCCGGGGCACGGTTCCCGCGCGGGTTGCGCTGTCCGTTCGGATTGGGGAAGAAGAATTCGAAGGGGTCGCCTCCGAAGGGGCTCTTATTGCGGAGGTCGCTCGTTTTGATGACCTCGGTCGACGTGATCGATACGACCGCCGGCATCACGCGCGCGGCGACGTCGGCGAATGACGGGATGGTCACCGAGACGGCCGGGACCCCGCCGGAGGTGGTCTGGATCGCTGCTGACTGTGCGTTCGAGGTCCGCATCAGGCCGAGGTCGGCGCTGATGACGACACCGAACGCGACCGAAGCGATGATGATCGCGATCGTCGACAGAATGCGTTTGGTGGATGGGTTCATATGGGTTGATGCTCCTTTGTTGCTGGTCATTTTAATGGTTGAGAGCGTCGCCATGCCGGTTTGGATGTCGGCGTGGCCCGCCCGCTTTCAATTTGAGACGAACGAGCCGGCGAAATGTTTCGGGGGCCTTCGTTGCACGGTACGAAGAACACAGCCGGCCGTTGAACAGTTCCTTCCGGCACAAAAAAGGCCCCGTTTCGGGGGCCTTGAGGGGCGAATCGGGGCAGTTGGATCGTCAGACGACGGCGCGCCGGCCGACGATGAGGCGGTAGATGAAGAGCAGGATGATCGCGCCGATGATCGATCCGATCCATCCTGCCGTCTGTTCGTTGTGGCCGAGCATCGAAGCGAGGAAGCCTCCGACGAACGAGCCGGCAATGCCGAGGAGGATCGTCACGATCCACCCACCCGGGTCGCGTCCAGGCATGAGGAACTTGGCAATCGCGCCCACTACGAGACCGAATAGAAGCCATCCGATGATGTTCATGGTTGTGTCTCCTTCAACGGGGTATGGATGAGCAACTAGGGTGCCAGTACACGAGGTTGTCGGTTATCGGTTGTCGGTTGGCGTTGACTCCCTGATGTGTTTGACTCCTCCGACAACCGACAACCGACAACCGACAACCGACAACCGACAACCGACAACGACAACCGACAACCGACAACCGACAACCCCACCCCCGAGCCCCCAGGCAACCGCCCCCCGACCCCCGCATCACATACAATGCGCGCCGCATTTACCAAACAGGAGACAACATGGCTGGAAATCTCATCGATTACCGGGTGGAAAAAGGGGTGGCGATCCTCGAGCTGAACGATCCCCCCGCGAACACCTACACCTACGAAATGAACAAGGAGCTCGATACGTGCATCCTCAATGCGCGTATGGACGACGACGTCTACGTGATCGTGCTCCGCGGCTCGGGCGATAAGTTCTTCTCCGCAGGCGCGAACATCAAGATGCTTTCGGAGGTCACCCCGCAGTTCAAGTACTACTTCTGCCTGCACGCGAACGAGACCCTCAATCGTCTCGAGCAGACGCCGAAGTTGGTCATCGCCGCGCTGAACGGCCACACCGTCGGCGGAGGGCTGGAAATCGCCATGGCCGCCGACATCCGTATCGCCCTTCAGGGCGCCGGGAAGTGCGGCCTGCCTGAGGTGACCCTCGGCGTCCTTCCCGGGACGGGCGGCACGCAGCGCCTATCGCGCCTGGTCGGGAAGACGAAGTCGATCGAGCTGATGGTCGAGGGCGGCCTCTTCGAATTCGAGGAAGCGCTCCGCCTTGGCGTGATCAACTACCTCTGGCCCGCCGAGCAGGACGGCAAGAAGTGGTGGGACCGCGTCATGGAGTACGCGCAGAGCTTCTGCCCGCCGAACAAGGCCTCACGCGCCGTGGGCCGCATCAAGCGCTCGGTGCAGAGCGGCTGGGAGGTCCCGTTCGAGTCGGCGCTGGCCATCGAGCGCGAACTTCAGCAGCAGCTTTTCCAGAGCGAGGACGCGAAGGAAGGGCTGAGCGCGTACAACCAGAAGAGAAAGGCTCAGTTCGCCGGCAAGTAGTATCATCACACTCACAGAAGTGACGACGGACGGCGCGGCCTCAGGTCGCGCCGTTTTGTTTTTGGAGGATTGCGCTCTTTGCGCCCGCTCCGGTTGTGGTAGAAACTCCATGACGACGGAGATCTACTCATGCGAACCCGCAAACTTCACGGAACGGACCTCGAGCTCTCCGAGCTCGGCTTTGGCACCTGGACACTCACCACCGGCTGGTGGGGCAACTACACCGACGACGAAGCGCGACGCCTGATCGGGATCGCGCTCGACGCCGGCATCAACTACATCGACACAGCCGACGCCTACGGAAACGGCCGCGGCGAGACGATGCTCAAACCTCTGCTCGCCGAGCATCCGGAGATCATCGTCGGGACGAAGTTCGGCTACGACTTCTACAATAATCCCGAGCGCCCTCGGGGACAGCGCGAGCTGCCGCAGGACATGTCTCCGAAGTTCGTCCGCTTCGCCATCGAGCAGTCGCTCCAGCGGCTCGGCGTCGATCACGTGGCCATCTACCAGCCGCACAACCCGCGCGTGGTCACGCTGATGGAAGACGAGCATTGGGAGACGCTGGAGGCGCTGAAGAAGGAGGGAAAGATTCTCTCCTACGGCCCGTCGCTGGGCCCGGCCATCGGCTGGCGCGATGAAGGGATCTACGCCAACGCCGTGCGCCACGCGCCGGTCACGCAGATGATCTACAACGTCCTCGAGCAGGACCCCGGCCGCGAGTTCATCCTCGCCGCGGCGAAGGGGCCGGCGTACGCGGGCGTGGCCGAGTCGATGAGAGGAGAGCTGGGGAAGAAGGTCTGTACCCCGTCATCCGCCTTCGATCCGTCGTTCCGCGCCTGGAAAGCCGATCCCGATCCGCAATTCCTCATCCGCGTCACACACTCCTCGGGGATGCTCGAAGGGAAGTACACGATCGACACGAAGTTCGATGATACCGACCACCGCTCGCACCGCCCGCGCTCCTGGATGGTGGAGGGCTTGCAGAAAGTCGACCGTTTGGAATCGCTGCGCAAAGAACGCGGCGTGACCCTTGGCCAGTTCGCCCTTCTCTGGCTCTACGCGCACAAGTCCATCCTCTCCGCGCTCCCGAACATCTACGACGAAGAGCAGATCCGCGAATTCGCCGCCGCCTCCTACCACCCGCCGCTCGGCGACACCGAGATGGAGCAGATCCAGGAGATGTACGTCCGCAATTTCGACATCACCCCCTACGTCGAGGAAGCGGTAACGGCATGAACGTGATTACAGAGGAAGGAACCATCCGGAACCAGCTCTTCATCAACGGTGAATTCGTCGATGCCCGATCCGGCGAGACCTTCGCCACCACCAACCCCGCCACCGAGGAGAAGATTACCGACGTCGCCTCCGCGGGAGCGGATGACGTCGACGCCGCGGTGCGCGCTGCCCGCGCGCAGATGGAGCCGGGGAGCGATTGGCAGAAGATGAAGCCGCGCGACCGCGCCAAAGTCCTCTGGCGCATCGCCGACATGCTCAGCGCGCGCGCCGCCGACATCGGCCGCATCGAGACCATCGACAACGGCAAGCCGATCTTCGAATCGCAGTACGTCGATACGCCCGCCGCGGCGGAGTGCCTCTACTATTTCGCCGGCTGGAGCGGCAAAGTCACCGGCGAGACCATCCCCATCGCCGACAACGCCTTCACCTACACGTTGCGCGAGCCGGTGGGGGTCATCGGCGCCATCACACCGTGGAACTTTCCGCTGATGCTGGCGGTCTGGAAGATCGCTCCCGCGCTGGCGTGCGGCAACACGGTCGTCATCAAGCCGGCGTCGAATACGTCGCTCTCGCTGCTGAAGTTTGCCGAATACGCCAAAGAGTGCGGCCTGCCGGCCGGCGTTCTGAACGTCATCCCCGGACGCGGCTCCGTGGTCGGCAACGCCCTCGTCGATCATCCCGGCGTCGATGCCATCGCCTTCACCGGATCCGCCGAGGTGGGGAGAGGGATCATGGCCCGCGCGGCGAAGACCTTGAAGAAGGTGTCGCTCGAGCTCGGAGGCAAGTCGCCGAACATCGTCTTCGCCGATGCCGACCTCGAAGCAGCGGCCCGCGGCGCGCTGAACGCCATCTTCTACGGCAAGGGCGAAGTCTGCGCCGCCGGCTCGCGGCTCCTCGTCGAGGAGTCAGCGCACGACGAGCTGATGGCCAAGGTGACCGAGCGCGCCAACAAGATGGTTGCCGCCGACCCTCTCCACCCCAAGACGCGCCTCGGAGCGTTAGTTTCACGAGAACAGATGGAGACCGTGCTCTCCTACATCGAGGCCGGCAAGAGCGACGGAGCGAAGCTCGTCGCCGGCGGCGAGCGCACCGACATCGGCACCGGCAAAGGCTACTTCGTCAAGCCGACCATCTTCGACGACGTCGAAGTCGATCACCGCATCGCCCGGGAGGAGATCTTCGGCCCGGTCCTGGCCACCATCCGATTCAAGGACGCGGACGATGCCATCGCCAAAGGCAACGCCACCGTCTACGGCCTGGCCGCCGCCGTCTGGACGCGCGACATCTCCAAAGCCCACCGCATCGCCTGGTCGATCAAGGCAGGAACCGTCTGGATCAACAGCTACAACCTCTACGACCCGGCGCTCCCGTTCGGCGGCTTCAAAGAATCGGGCTTCGGACGGGATCAGGGCCGCGACGCGCTGGAGAAGTACACGCAGACGAAGAGCGTGTGGGTGAATTTGTAAGGCGTTCGCCGCACTCGGCAAGGTTTCATCGCGTCACCGCGAAGATCCGCTACCATTCGGCGGTGATGAAAATCCTCGTCAGTTCGTGTCTTCTGGGTGCGCCGGTAAGACATGACTCGCGCGACAAGAAATGCGATCACGAGGTGCTCCAGCGTTGGGTCGCGCAGGGAAGAGTCATCTCTGTCTGTCCCGAGATGCTTGGCGGGCTCGGTACCCCTCGTCCTCCCTCGGAGATCGTCAATGACGGCTCGCGACGAGTTGTGACTGTCGAAGGGAAGGACGTGACGCATGCATTCGAAATCGGTGCGCGTGCTGCCGCGGACCAGGGGCGTGCCGAAGATGTGCGAGTGGCGATATTGAAAGCTGGCAGTCCCTCATGCGGAAGCTCGTTTATTTACGACGGCACGTTCAGCAAAACACCTGTCCGCGGCGAGGGCATTACGGCAGCGTTGCTTCGCAAAAACGGCATCGTGGTGTTCTCGGAAGATGAGCTGAATGCCGCCGACGAGTACGTCATGTCGTTGGAAAGCGGCGACCGGTGACGGGTTCCGGATCCGCCGAACTGTCCAGTGTAATCGTGTCTCACACCTATCGTTCCCGGCGCGTTCGCATCATCAGCGCGAGGCTGGCAACACGTGCAGAGCGTCATGTCTATGAAGAAGGCGAATAGCAAAGCAGCACTCGATGAAATGCGGTCGGAGTACGACCTGCGCGGGGGCGTGCGCGGGAAGTTCTTCGCCGAGTATCAGAAGGGAACGAACGTCGTTCTGCTCGATCCCGACGTGGCCAGGGAATTCCGAAACTCCGAAGCGGTCAACAAGGCTCTGCGCGAGTTTTTGGCCGAACATCGGACCGCGAGGGTGCCTAAACGGCGAGCGGGTTAATGCGCTTGCCAGATGGTTCATCAGCTCCACCTGCCTGTCGACGTCAGGCTGCAGTCTGTTCTTGACAAGCTTAGGTTGCCGATGTCGAGCCTCGGCCTGACGCCGTCAGGCCTCGGTTGATCGTTTGTCAGGACGGAGCTCGTCGTTCGTCGGGCCGGGACCCGTGCTGTACAATCCGCAGCTCTTTGAAGAGGAGACCTATGCGAAAGAACCTAATCGTTTTCATCACGCTCGCTGTGTTGTCATTCGGACTTCTGGGCTGTCCGCCGAAGGAAGGAACCGGAAACACCAGCACGAGTGCGGCCGGGGGGGACATTCTCGTCGGCGAGTACGGATCGATGACCGGGGGGCAGGCCACGTTCGGTCAGTCGACCCACAACGGCATCATGATGGCGGCTGACGAAATTAACGTCGCCGGCGGCATCAACGGCCGCAAGATCAAAGTCCTCAGCGAGGACGATCAGTCCAAGCCGGAAGAGGCGCCCAACGCCGTCACCAAGCTGATCTCGAAGGACAACGTCCTGGCCGTCATCGGGGAAGTGGCGTCGTCCGCGTCGCTCGCCGCCGCGCCGATCTGCCAGGCGAACAAGGTGCCGATGATCACGCCGTCGTCGACCAACCCACAGGTCACCAAGAAAGGCGACTACATCTTCCGCATCTGCTTCACTGACAGCTACCAGGGCGAGTACCAGGCCGTCTTCGCCGACCAGTGGTGCTCCACGAACGGCAAGCCGAAGAGCGTGGCCATGCTCACCGACGTCAAGAGCGACTACTCTCAGGGTCTGAAAGATTTCTTCACGGCCAAGTTCACCGCCCTCGGGGGCACGATCGTCGGAACGCAAGGCTACGCCCAGGGCGACAGCGATTTCCGCTCACAACTGACGGCCATCAAGGCAACCAATCCGTCGCTGCTGTACGTTCCCGGTTATTACACCGATATCGGTCAGATCGCCATCCAGGCCCGCGACCTCGGCATCACTGTTCCGCTTCTCGGCGGCGACGGATGGGAGTCGCCGAAGCTGATCGAGATCGGCGGCAAAGCCCTCGAGGGTTGCATCTACACGAACCACTACTTCTACGGCGACTCCAATCCGGTCGTCAGCAGCTTCGTGCAAAAGTACAAGGAGCGTTACGGCCAGACCCCGGACTCGCTCGCAGCCCTGGGCTACGACGCGATGAAGACGCTGGCTGATTCGATGAGGCGGGCCTCGAAGCTCGACGGGCCCTCGCTCCGTGACGCCATCGGCCAGACCAAGGGACTCGTAGGCGTCACCGGCACGATCAACATCGGACCGGATCGTAACGCCATGGGCAAGTCGCTGGTCATCGAGGAGATCAAGAACGGCCAGCTTACGCTCAAAGCCACCATCGATCCGGCCAAGGGCGGCGGCGTGCAGATGAACAACGCTCCGGCGCCGGCCACCACGACCACCGGCGGTCCACCGCCGGCGGCCGCGACGACGACCACGGGCGGGAAGTAGCAAAAAGTTGTCGGTTGTCGGTTATCGGTTGTCAGAGGATGTGCACCGGTCTCCGACTCCGGCCACCGACACACGAATTTGTCTTTACACAACCCGGTCCGGCGAGTAGCGTTCGCCGGACTTTTTTTGTGGTCAGGGGATAGGCATCTCATCCTTACTGTTTTCGCCTATCGTCTCCCCGACAACCGACAACCGACAACCGACAACCAACCCACGACACCCGGCGAACACACATATCGGTCACTGAATGCAGGAGATCCTCCAGAATCTACTGAACGGGATTGCCGTCGGCGCGATTTACGCGCTGATCGCCCTCGGCTACACGATGGTGTACGGCATCCTGAAGCTGATCAACTTCGCTCACGGCGACGTGTTCATGCTCGGCTCCTTCGTCGGGTTCTACGCCGGCGGCTACGCGGCCCGTCACCTCCCGTCGACCGGGGGCGCGCTCGGCTGGGGCTATGCCGGGCTGGTCATGCTCACCGCCATGGTGGTCTGCGGCCTGTTCGGGTTCCTCAACGAAAGGATCGCTTACCGGCCTCTGCGCGGCGCTCCGCGCATCGCATCGCTCATCACCGCTATCGGTGTCTCGTTTCTGCTCGAGTACGGCGGCCAGTTCGTCTTCGGCGCCGATCCGAAGTTCTTCCCCACGCTCGTCGAGAAGCACCTCATCAGCTTCGGCGGCGTGACGACGACCAACTACCAGATCATCGTCCTGGTCGTGGCCGTGATCTTCATGGGATTGCTGCAGTACATCATCTACGGCACGAAGTTCGGCCGGGCCATGCGCGCCGTCTCCTTCAACTTCGAGACCGCCTCGCTGATGGGGATCCCGACCGACCGGGTCATCTCGATGACCTTCATCATCGGCTCGGTGCTCGCCGCCGTGGCCGGTATCCTCTACGGCCTCTCGTATCCGAAGATCGATCCGCTCATGGGGATCATGCCGGGCCTCAAGGCCTTCATCGCCGCGGTGCTCGTCGGGATCGGCAACGTTCCGGTCGCCGTGATCGGAGGGCTGATCATCGGCATCATCGAATCCTTCGTCGGCGGCAGCCAGTTCTCCAACTACCGCGACGCCATCGCCTTCATCATCCTGATCGCCATCCTGCTCTTCCGTCCGTCGGGGCTGTTTGGGAAGTATCAGGCGGAGAAGGTCTGATGAAGGCAGAAGGCAGAAGGCAAAAGGCAGAAGTGGGAATGCGCTGGCTCGCAGGCACCCCTTCTGCCTTCTGCCTTCTGC
>WNFG01002940.1_pt1 | contig 24123 bp, 20 predicted proteins | sample 5400431 | NCBI WGS metagenome assembly WNFG01 (sample SAMN13153346, study PRJNA577476) | soil metagenome | isolation source: 120 cm saprolite under Douglas fir tree site 2 hole 3 replicate 2 | place: USA:California | collected 2015-04-18 | reverse complement strand
GATCGAACAGGACCCGGAAGACCCGCGCTACCTGAAGACCGTCCGCGGCTCCGGCTACAAGTTTGAGGCGCCCCGGTGAGCAACCGGGTCTTTCTCAAGGCGCTGCTCGCCTTTGGGCTGATCATCCTGGCCGCCACGCTGACTCTCGACCTCACCATCCGGCGGATGTGGGAGCGCTCGGTGGAGAGCAATATCGAGCGCCTGCTGGTGCAGAATGTGCAGGGCTTCGCCCTGCTGACGCAGGACGACCATCGGCATTCGCTCCAGGAAATTGTGATGGAAGAGGCGCGCATCACTTCCAACCGGGCCACGATCATCGCCCGCGACGGAATCGTTCTCGCGGACTCCGAAGCCGACCCCAAAACCATGGAGAACCACGCGGGGCGTCCGGAGATCGTCGCGGCGCTCGCGGGAAAGATCGGTTCCAGCGAGCGCCAGAGCCGGACGGTCGGGACCGAGTTTCTCTATATGGCCGCTCCTGCGGGCGATAAGATCGTGCGTCTGGCTTTTCCGCTGGCCGAGATTCGCAGCCACCTGACCGAAGTGAGAAAGACGCTCTTGCGGGCTTCTCTGCTTGGTCTGCTGCTGGCCTTTGTGCTGGCCACCTTCGTCGCCAGGAATATCGCTTCGCGCCTGCAGCGCATCGTCGGCTTCGCCGAAAAAATTGCCCAGGGCGATCTCACCGCGCGCATTGCGGAAAACGGCGGAGATGAAATCGCCCAGGTCGCCATGGCCCTCGACCGCACCGCCCGCCGTCTGGAAGAGAACTTCTCGGCCCTGCGCGAAAGCCGCGCCGAACTTGAAGTGCTGCTGAACAGCATGCATGACGGCGTGATCGCCGTGTCGCCCGACATGAAGGTGATGTGGGCCAACCAGGCGATGGCCAACCTCGTGCGCCATCCGGCGAGAATCGGCGCACCGGTGACCGAACTGGTGCGCCATCCCGACTTTCTGGCGGCGCTGCGCAACGCTCTGGCTTCGCGCCATCGCGAAAGCGCGATTGTGCCCGCCCTGCTGGGGGCGCGCGCCTTTTCCGTGACCGCCGAACCGCTGCCCGACGGCGGCGTGGTCAGCGTGCTGCACGACATCTCGGAAATCGAAAGAGTCGAAAAAACCCGCCGCGATTTTATCGCCAACGTCTCCCACGAGCTGCGCACGCCCCTGACCTCGATTCGCGGATACGCGGAAACTCTGCTCGACTCCGAGGAGTTGAATACCGCCAACACCCGCGAGTTTCTTCAGATTATCCGGCGCAACGCCGAACGCATGGCCCGCCTGACCGAAGACCTGCTGGTGCTGGCGCGTGTGGAATCCGGAGAGGAAAAACTCGATCTGCAGCCGCATGCTCCGGGGCAGCTGATGCAGGAAGCGGCCACGGCCCTGCAGGAAAACGCCCACGCGGCGGAGGTCGAACTCATACTCGACCCGGCCCCAAATGCCCAGGTGATCGCCGATGGATACGCCATTCAGCAGGTGCTCGGCAACCTGATCAGCAATGCTCTGCGCTACGCGCAAGGCGGAAAAAAGATTGTTCTGGGCGCCACCGAACAGCCGCACCAGATCGAGTTCTATGTCCGCGACTTCGGACCAGGAATTCCTTCCGAACATCTTCCGCGAATCTTCGAGCGTTTCTATCGTGTGGACAAAGCCCGATCCCGCGAAACCGGAGGCACAGGTCTCGGCCTGGCGATCGTGAAACACATCGTGCTCAACCACGGCGGCACGGTTCGCGTGGAAAGCACCATGGGGAAGGGCTCGACGTTCTTCTTTACCGTGCCAAAAGCGTGAGGGCGCTCAAAAACAAAATCAAAAGCTTCACCACGGACCGCAACCAAAATCTCCACCGCAGAGGACGCAAAGGGCGCAGAGGGGCGCAGGAAAAGCAAAAACGGGGGAAAAAGGTATTCCGAGTGAAAATCTTCGCGGCTCACGACGATTTCTGCGCCTAAAGAACTGCCACATGTCTTTGCTTTTCCTGCGTATCTCTGCGCCCTCTGCGGTCTCTGCGGTGAGGGGTTTTGGTTGCGGCTCCGTCGCGCTGTGGTGAAGGTTTTGGTTAGAGCCAGTGGCCAGCAGCCAGGAGCCAGCAGCTGATTTACAATCTTCATTCATGCTTTCACGCCCACCGGGATTTACTTACAACCAGTCGGAACTGCACTGCGAACGGCTGCCGCTGCGGGGCCTGGCTGAAAAATTCGGCACGCCGCTTTATGTGTACTCGACGGCGGCGCTGAAACAGCGCTACCAGGCCTTCGATCGCGCCTTTCGCGACACACCGCACACCATCTGCTACTCGGTGAAGGCCAATTCCAACCTCAGTTTACTGCGCCTTCTGGCCCGCATGGGCGCGGCGTTTGACATTGTTTCCGGCGGCGAGCTGGAGCGAGTGCGCGTGGCATCGAAAAGCGCGGTCAAAAAGATCGTCTTTTCCGGAGTGGGCAAGACGGCGGAAGAGCTGCAACTCGCCCTGCGCGCCGGCATCCTGCTTTTCAACGTGGAAAGCGCCGCGGAACTCGAACTGCTTGCGGAATGCGCCGCCCGGCTGAAAAAAACGGCGGGCGTGGCGCTGCGCGTCAATCCCGATGTGCCCGCCGAGACGCATCCTTATATTTCCACCGGATTGCGCGAGCACAAGTTCGGCGTTCCCATGGGCGAAGCCCGCGCGCTCTACCGCCAGGCGGCGGCCGCCCGATTCCTGCGCGTCTCGGGAATCAGCCTGCACATCGGCTCGCAGATCACCGATCTCGCTCCTTTCGGACTGGCCATGGAGCGCACCGTCGATCTGGTCCGAGAGCTGATCGCCGACGGGCACAAAATCCGCTTTCTCGATGCCGGCGGAGGGCTGGGCATCTCTTATTCCAGCGCCGATCCGGTGGATTTTCCCGATCAGCTCAAAGGCTACAGCAACGCCGTCACCGGTCCCCTGCGCGCCCTGGGAAAATCCGCGCCACACCTGCTGCTTGAACCCGGCCGCTCCATCGTCGCGCCCGCCGGAGCGCTGCTGGTCAGGGTGCTCTTCACCAAGCGCAACGGAAGCAAACACTTCACGATTGTGGATGGCGCGATGAACGACCTGATTCGCCCCGCGCTCTATGGCGCGCGGCATGAAGTCGCCCCGGTCGCGCTTCGGGACACGCCTTCCCTCCCCAGCGATGTGGTCGGCCCGGTCTGCGAGTCGGGAGACTTCCTCGCCAGAGACATCTCGCTGCCGGCCCTCAACAGCGGAGACCTTCTGTGCCTGCTCGACGCGGGCGCCTACGGCATGTCTCTGTCTTCCAACTACAACACGCGGCCACGGGCCGCCGAGGTCCTGGTGGAAGACAAAAAAGTCCGTTTGGTCCGCCGCCGCGAGCGGCTGAAAGACATGTTGCAACCGGAGCGCGACTGCCTGTGACCGATCTCAAGGCCCTCGCCTGGGAGCTGCTCCACGAAGCCCAGCAGTCATTGCGAGAAGCAGGCCATCTCGCGCCCATCGTCATCGTCATCACGCCCAACGAGAACCTGATCTTCGACATCGATTATGAGCATGAGGACGACCGCGAAGAAATCTACGCCCAACTGGTCGATACAGCCACCGACAACAACGCGATGGCGATCGTCACGGTGAATGACGTTGAACTCGACGACCTGCCGAGTGGAAGCCTGGCGCAACTGGAAGGGCCCGGATGGGGAGCGCTGGCTCAAGAACCGAAAGAACCATCGAAAGCCGCGGAGGCCATCAAGATCGTGGTGTCCGGCAACGGTTTTGAAACCTGGAGCCTGACCTGCCCGTACTTCCGGCAAAACTCGCGGATCGTCTTTCAGCCGGCCCAGGAGCAGCCCGACGCAGGCGCTGAACTGGAATTATTGGGGGACTGGACGGGGAGCACAGGGAATGCGTGAAAGAAGCAATTGGCAATTGGCAATTGGCAATTAGCAATTAGCAAAAGCGGGCTCAATCGGTGATCACGCGCCATGCGACGCGAGCCGACACGACCGGCAAAAAGCAGGTTCCTCTCCGCTGTGCAGATCGGAATGACAAAAGAGAGCGCTTCGCGAATCAACGTTTTCACGTCGATGGTGTCACGGCGATGGCTGAATGCCACTTGCTTTTGCTAATTGCTAATTGCAATTTGCTATTTGCCGATCTACACCACTTCCCGCTGATCCAGCCAGCTCGAAAGCGATTTCTTTTCGTGATCGCCGAGCAGGAAGAACTTGATTCCCATAAAGCCTTCGTGGCTTGACCAGGCCACCTCGCCTCGTCCGGTGACTTCACCGACCGGAAGATCGAAGGCGAACTGGATCGACGATCCGGGCTCATAGGTATCGTTGCAGCGAACGGCCATGCCGCCGCGGCTGATGTTCGCGGTGATGGCTTTTTGTTCGTTGTCACGCCGCTTAATCACCACGGGGACCATCAGCTGATGGCGCAGGTAGCGCTTCCTCTCGGCTTCCATCAACTGGGCCGCGGTGTTCAGGGCATGATGGACGGCGTCGGGCAACAGGGGCTTATAGAGGACGAAGTTGACTCCCGAATTCAACAGCCTGCCCGCCTCTTCGGACGCGCCCGCGCAGGCAAAGATCACCGCATAGCGGTTCGAACTGCCGCGGCGAACGGTCTGTACCAGTTCCAGCGATCCTTCCAGCGCCATATCGAGAAAGATGCCATCGATCTTTCGCCTCGCGATGTAGGCTTTGGCGGTCGCCGTCGTCGAAGTATAGTTAATCGCTCCATGGATCCTTTGCACGGCGCTCGTGACGGTCTTGTAGACAGCAATGTCGATGCAGGTTACCAGGAACTCCAGTCGGGACTGGTCCATGGAACAAAGCCCTTCCTTCCCGCTCGCAGCCTTCCAGAAATGTGGATCAATGGATCAGTGAAGAAATGCTGAGTTTAGCGTTTCTTTAAGTGTTACCCTATGTTTGCCTCATTTTTTTCCGAAAACGTAAATCCCATCACTCCCTGCGTCACACCTCGCTCACCTGCTAACCTACATATAAGTCAGGTAGTTGGAAGGAAACAACTCTCTGCCTGGGTATCCTCCTGGCAAACGGTATCTCATTAGAATTGGCTTAACTTCCATCTTGCGCGTCGCTGCAGAAGGAGCGTGGTGAAGATGAATTCGTCCCAAAAGCAGCCCATGGTCGTCCTGGAAAGATCGCAAAGCGGCACTGCGGAATTTCCGCCGGGATTTACACATTTGAAAAAAAACGAGAACACGCACTTTACCCGCATGAACACTGCACCAAAAACAGGGTATGCACATTTTTGATTGCACCCGCCTGTGGACGGCCCGCAAACCATTGATTTCAATGCAGTTACAAGCTCATAAATTCAGTTGACTTCATTTTGGAAAAGCGTAAATTCACAATTGTTCTTTGACATCTTCTTCGGTTTTCCCGGTTGGCGGCGAGTCCGGGACCCAAGTCAGATCACGATGCACAGCGCAAGCTGAAAGCAGCCGAGGGTCAATGAGGGTCTGTTAGCGAACTGCTGGTCGAGGAGAACTAAAGATGTTTAAAGGCAAAGATGGAGCCCCGAGTTGTTGACCGATTTACCCGGTTGGCGCTGAGCCCGGAGCCCAAGCTTCAGTCTAATATGGCTGATGAAAGATCGCATCCCTTGGACGGTTTCGCAAGGAATTGGAAAAGGGTAAAGCAGGTCGGCGAGGGTCTAAAGCGATGCGCTGGTCGAGGTGAATGGGTCAACACCAAACTCGGGGCTTCTTATTTTTTGGTGGATACTCCTTCTCGAATCTCAATGCCTTCCCCTGGCTGGTAGTTAGTATTTGGTAGTTGGTATTTGAACGCCGGCGCTTCCTTCAGATTCGAGAGCCGCAATGCCAGCCGACACTTTCGAAATTACCCAATTACCAGATTACTCAATTAATAAATTCATTTTCCGTTCAATTCATCCTTACTCAATGACCCGAACACAGCTCGTCCTCCGATGACGGTGGCCTTCACCTTTACATCTTTGATCTTTGCGGGCGGAATCCTGAAAATGTCGTCGCTGAGAACGACGAAGTCGGCGAGTTTGCCGGGGACGAGCGACCCTTTTTCATTCTCCTGGAATTCGGCCCAGGCTGAACCCATGGTGTAGGCTTCCACGGCCTCGGTCACGGTCAGCTTTTGCCCGGGCACCCAGCCGTCCGGGTTCTTTCCATCGAGGGTCGCACGGGTGACCGCCGCATAGATGCTCCACATGGGGCTCAGGGGAGCCACGGACCAGTCGGTTCCGAAGGCCAGGCGCACGCCGTGGTCCAGAAATGTCCGGAAGGCATAGGTCCGCTTGATGCGGTCGGGGCCGATGCGTTTTTCCGCCCAGCGTCCGTCGTCGATGGCGTGGTAGGGCTGTACCGAGGCGATGACGCCCAGATGCGCGTAGCGGGCAAAATCCTTTTCCGCCATGTGCTGCGAGTGCTCGATGCGCCAGCGGCGGTCTCGCCGTCCGTTGGCTTTCTCGATGTGCTCGAACATATCGAGCGTCATGGAAATCGCCTGATCGCCGATGGCATGAATGCAAAGCTGCAACCCCGCCGCATCGGCGCCGCGCAGCCGGTCTTCCATGGCTTCCGGAGGATGCATTTCTTCACTGAGCAATCCGCGCGTCTGCGGCGCATCGGTAAACGGATCGAAAAAGTATGCGGTCTCCGACCCGAGTGAGCCATCCGCATAGCCTTTCACCGCCCCCATCCGCAAAAACGCCCCGCCAAAACCGCGGCGCAGGCCGAGTTTCGCCTGGTCCTTCCAATCTGTCTCATAAGGCGCGGCATAGATGCGGACCGTGAGTCTGCCCTGTTCCGCCGTTTCGGAATAGGCCGCGATATCGTCATAAGAGGGATTCATATCCTGCACGCTGGTCACGCCCAGGGATGCGGCATGTTCCAGGGCCTGGCGCAAAGCCCGCATCCGGTGCTCATGCGTCATGGGCGGCGTGATCTTATCGACCAGGCTCATGGCGGCATCGCGCAGAAGGCCTGTCGGGTTCCCCTCGGCATCGTGCACAATCTCTCCGCCCGCCGGGTCCGGCGTTTTTGCCGTAATGCCCGCCATCTTCAGCAGCACGGAATTGGCCAGCGACTCATGTCCATCGTAGCGGTTCACCCAGACCGGAGTGTCGGGCGTTACGGGATCGATAAGTTCCTTCGTCGGCAGAGTGGCGGGCGTCCACTGCTGTTCATCCCAATCGCCGCCGGTGACCCACTCGCCTTTGGGGGTCAGGGCCGCGCGTTCGGCAATCCTGCGCGCAAACTCCTGCGGGGTCTTCGCATCCTTGAGTTGCACCTGTTTAAGATGGTCTCCGCCGTCGATGAAATGGACATGCGCATCGTTGAACCCGGGAGTGATCAGGGCTCCCCGGGCGTCATAGACGGCGGTTTGCGGCCCGCGCCATGCATTCACCTCGGCGTTCGTGCCCACCGCCACGATCCGGTCCCGCCATACCGCCAGCGCCTCGGCCTGCGGATGCGAACTGTCGCCGGTCCAGATCTTCGCGTTGGTCACGATCATGTGGGCCGCGGGTTTGCCCTGGCCGGCGGCGGACATGGACAAAATCATCAGACACAGGAATGACTGGATCGCATATCGGAAGCGCATTGAGACGGGCTCCTTCCTTGAGTATCAAAAAACAAAACCTTTGCACCACGGAGGCTCGAAGACACGGAGAAAATCATTTGTGTTTTGCTTTTGATCTTATTCGCGACTGGTTTTTATCTCTCGCCCCACTTCAGTTTCATCCGCAGCACATCGAAGAACGAGCGCTCGGGCAGCTTGAGCAGCTTCACCTGAAGTTCCGACTTGCGGCACTGAACGATATCGCCGTCGGCCACGGACATTCCCTGCTGCCCGTCGATGGCGAGAAACGCGGCCTCGCGGCTGGACTTCATACCGATCTCGATGACATCGGTATCCCGCACCACCAGAGGACGATTGGTGAGGGCGTGCGAGGCCACCGGCGTGATCACAAAGGCGGGAACTTCGGGGGCCAGAATCGGTCCGCCCGACGCCAGTGAATACGCGGTAGAGCCCGTGGGCGTGGCCACGATCAACCCGTCGGCTTTGTAGTTGGAAACGAACTGTCCGTTGATGTGCAGATCGAAATCGGTGATGCGGGCCAGCGCTCCCTGGTTGACCACCACATCGTTCAGCGCCTCATAATTTGCAATCGTCTTTCCCGCGCGTATCAGCCGGCATTCGAGCATGGAGCGCAGGCTGAGCGCAAATCGTCCCTCGTCGATAGCTTCGAGCGCCTGCTGAATTTCTTCCTGTTTGACTTCGGTAAGAAAACCCAGAGAACCCAGGTTCACGCCCACAATGGGAATACCTGCGCGGGCTACGTCGTGCCCGGTGGCCAGCAGCGTGCCGTCTCCGCCCAGAACGATGACGAAATCGGGCTTCTGCCGGATCATCTCGGCGCGTTCCACCGCGGGACAGTCCTCGATGAAACTCGCTGTAACCGCGTCGCAGATGAGCGCGTAATGGTGTTCGCTCAGCCACCGGGCCACTTCGCGCACCACCCGGCCCATTTCATGCCTGCCGGGTTTGGAGATGATTGCCGCCTGCTTCATGATAGTTTTGCGTGCAACAGAAATTCGCGGTTGCCTTCCATGCCTGGCACCGGGGACTCAATGATTTCAATCTGTCCGACGCCCAGAGCTTCCACCGCCTGGCGCACTTTCACGGCGGCCGACTGCCGTGCGTCCTCGTCACGGACAATTCCGCCTTTGCCCACCAGTTCGCGGCCCACTTCGAACTGCGGCTTGACCAGAATGACGAGTTCAATTGCGCCCGCGCCGCTCAGTCCCGCAACCGCCTGCAATACTGCCGGGAGGACGAGTGTAACAGAGATGAAGGCCACATCGAATGCAATCAAACTCACGGGACGGAGCGCGCCCGCCCGCCGCAACTGCTCCGTCGTCAGATAGCGGGCATTGGTCCTTTCCAGCAGCCGCACGCGCGGATCGTCGCGCAGTTTCGACGCAATCTGTCCGTAGCCCGTATCCACGGCGATCACTTCCGCCGCGCCGTGCTGGAGCAGGCAGTCGGTAAAACCTCCGGTCGAAGCGCCGACATCCATGCAGACGAGTGCTTCGACGGCAATGTGCCACTGTAGCAGTGCAGCTTCCAGTTTCAGACCGCCCCGACTCACGTAGCGCAGGTCTTCGCCGAGCATCCGCAGTTCGGCGTTCTCATCGACGGAGGCGCCCGGCTTTTCCACCTTCTGGCCGTTCACCAGCACCCGGCCCGCCAGCACCACGGCCTGCGCGCGCTCGCGCGAGGCGACGAGGCCGCGGTCCACCAGAAGTTTATCCACACGCGTCTTCAAACCGGGACCTCTCCGATCGCTCTTGTTAAAAACTTGCTGCAAAATTTACGCGCCGTTAACACTCGCACATCCGCCGGTGCAAAACGGTGCGGCACCGCGTATTACGCGCACTTGCGTAATCTGCCGCGTTCTTTTCCACATCGTTTTTCACGCAACTGTTGAAAACTCATGGCAATCATTGGAACCAAATATGCATTCTTGTCAGAATCGAAATCCTGCGCATGTGCGCCGCCGATCGAACCGCAGCGCGCCGTTTCTTTAAAAACTCAAATTAATTTTTGGGAAATCGAAGACGGAGCGCGACTCCGCGCGCCGCTTCGCACTTCGTGAGTTACAATAACAATTCTCCGGATTCAATTCCATGCCAGACAAGCGTCCGGAACAGCAGGCCACCACGACCCGAACCAAAGACACCCGCAAAAAAGCAAAGCCCGGCAGCGCCGCACTCCATGTGACGGCATCCATGGGCACGCTTGACGATGCCAAACTGCAGTGCCTTTACTCCGTCGTGCTGCATTGTCGCATGCTGAGCGAGCGCGCCCGCGGTTTGCGCGGGCCATCTGGCGGAGGGGGACTGCATCGTCTCATCGCGCCGCGATCTGATCTGCCATTACGCGGGAAAGACGCCATTGCAGGCAATCTTCCGGGAGCTGCGCGCCAAAAAACCGGCGGCCGGCTTCGAAGCGTCTTCGCGCGCGGTCGTCACGCCCACGCTGCTTCCTGAGAGTTCCGCGCCCGTCAACATGGGAGCGGGAATGGCGCTGGCCTTCAAAACCCGGAAGCTTCCGTTTGTCACCATGGCCTTTTCCTCCGACGAGATGTACGGCCAGTCGCCGTGGCACGAGGCCCTGCGATTCTCAGCGCTGCACAAGCTGCCGATCGTCCACATCTTTCATTATTCTTCGAAGGCGAAAGCCAAACGTCCGGACGCGCAGGACCTGGAGTCCGCCGCGCTCAGCTATGGAATGCCTCCGATTATCGTGGAAGCGGGGGATGCGGTGGCCATCTACCGCGTGACTTTCGAAGCCATAAGGCGCGCGCGCGAAGGGCACGGGCCCGCGCTCATCGTCTGCATTCGGACGCGTTTGGATGGACTGGAATTCATGGAAGATTATCTGCGAAAGAAAAAATTGTGGTCGGACGATTGGCGCAAGAGGCTGGAGAGAAAGTTTCGCGCGGAGATGGATAAGGCGATTAAGCGAAAGCCGTCGTAAGCGTTTTTTCAACTTCAGCCCTGAACCCGAAAATCTCATCCGAGATCCGGAAACTCCATTCACGCCGGCTTCTGCTCCGCCTCTTCGCTCTGCGTCGAATCCACCGACGTCTCCATAAAATGGAGCACAGCGCGTTCGTTTGCGGTATCGCCGATCAGCCTGAACATATCGGCGGCCTGATGGAGAAGTTCCTGGCCTTCCGCCATATCGATCTTGGCCACGCTGAAAATCGCGAGCGCCTGGTTTCTTCGGTCGCCGCAGCTTTCAAACAGAGCCGCCGCCTCGTCGAACATGGGGCGCGCCGCTTTCCAGTCCATGGATTCAAAATGAACACGGCCCATGGCGGCCAGGGTGCTTGCGGCCAGTGATCGGTTCTGGGATTTTTGCGCCATCGAGAATGCCCGGCGATGGAGTTCCAACGCCCGCTTGACCTCGCCTCCGGAGGAATGCATCGCTCCGATACGATTCAGAATCATGGCCTGACGGTCGTCCTGTTCGAGCATCTGCCAGATTTCGAGGGCGCGCCCGTAGCTTTCGAGCGCCGCGCCCTTCTTGCCCAGCGCGGCTTCAGCGGCGGCCAGGTTTTCGAGGGCCTGGGCCTCGGATTCAGGGGCGAGCGCCGTGTGGAACAGAGAATAGGCGAGACCGAACTGGTTGCGGGCCTCTTCGTATCTCTTTTGCGCCATGTTGACGCCGCCCAGATTGTTCACCGCCATCCCCTGCCCCAGCGCATGATGGATGGAGGCATAGGTGCCAAGCGCCAGCGCGAAATATTCAGAAGCTTTGTTGTACTGAGCGCAGTCGCGACAGGCGCCGCCGAGGTTGTTCAGGACGGCCGCCTTCTTGTCGGTGTCCTTCATCGCGGTAAAAATCTCAAGAGCGCGGAGCAGATGCTCGATGGCTCGCTTTGGATCTCTATGGTCCCGAAAGTGGCCGCCAAGATTGTTCAGCGCAACGCCTTCCCGGTGAGGGTCGCCGGCGACCTGGGCCAGCCGAAGCTGCTCCTGGAGCTGCTCCTGCGTGGGTCGGGCGTGCTGTGTGGATCCGTCCGCTTTCGGGCTCACTGGGGGGATACCCCCCTTAAAATCCTCATGTTTGCGGCACTCCAGGGAAATCCTGTTCAGACATGATTACCTGGACGGCTCCCTGAGGCAAGACAAAACTTGGGACCAGTGGCCGGAGTCCCCTGGGGCATTTCATGCGTATGCGGGCGGCGGCGGGTTTGTTATAATTGAAGATTCCTGACCCCAGTGAGGGACTTCTGTTGTTCCGCCCCGCGGCGCAATCGAGTACAAGTCAGGTTCCGTGCGGAAGTGGTGGAACTGGCAGACACACCATCTTGAGGGGGTGGCGCCGAAAGGCGTGGGGGTTCAAATCCCCCCTTCCGCACCATAAAGATTTGAGAGGATTCCCGTAACCCAATGCTAAACGTTCTCATTACCGTGATCCACGTGATCGTGTGCGCCGTTCTGATCGTTGTCGTGCTGCTGCAGCACGGCAAGAGCGCCGATATCGCCGCAACCTTTGGCGGCGTCGGCAGCCAGACCGCTTTCGGTCCGCGTGGCACCGCAACTCTGCTTACAAAAGTCACCACCTGGTGCGCCGTGATTTTCATGCTCACCGCCATAACGCTGACCTTCAACAACAACAAGAAGCATTCGTCTTCGGTCATGGAAGGTGAGAAGGATTCCAAGCCCGCGCCGACACCTGCTCCGCCTCCGGCGAAGAAATAGCTGAGAGCTGCTGACTTCTGGCTTCTGGCTACCAGCTAACCCAAAAACGATTTCGACTTGCAAGCCTCCTGTACGGGGGCTTTTGCTTTTTGCCGCCTCAGGTTTTTCCCCGCGCTTCCTTTGCGTCCTTCGCGCCCTTTGCGGTCAAACGCTTTTGTTCCTGGAGCCAGTAGCCAGTAGCTCCTCCAGCTAGTAGCATATTCCTATGTTCCACCGCGTCTTCCCTGTCGGTCCGCTCCAGTGCAACTGTTCGGTCATCGCCGATGAACAGACCCATGAAGCAATGGTCATCGACCCGGGCGATGAAGTTGAGCAGATTCTGGAATTGCTGCGCGAAAAGCAGTTCGTTCTGAAGCAGATTGCCATTACCCACGCCCATATCGACCACATCGGCGGGGCCATGAAGCTCAAAGAAGCCACCGGCGCCGCCATCCTGATGAACCAGAACGACTACGCCCTGCTGCAGATGCTCGACATACAGGCCGCGTGGATCGGCATGAAGCCGCCGGGCAAAGTCGAAATCGACGCATCGCTCGATGATGGCCAGACCATCGACACCGGTACCGTCTTCGCCAACGTGATCCATACGCCCGGGCATACCGAAGGCAGCAGCTGCCTCTATTTCCCCGCGGAAAAAAAGCTGATTGCCGGAGACACCCTTTTTGCCGGAGCCATCGGGCGAACCGATCTCCCCGGCGGGTCCACGGACAAAATCATGCGCTCGCTTCACACGCGGGTCATGGCCCTGCCCGATGAAGTGGAAGTCGTGCCAGGTCACGGGCCCATGACCACCATCGGCCAGGAACGGACCTCGAATCCGTTTCTGGTGAAGGGGCGATAGCGCGGCAGGATGTCTTGTAAAATCAGGAAGTTACAACGAGGCCGTGGTTGAGAGGGTTTTGGAGTAGTGACCTTGGTTTGACTCGAATGCAATATTAACGATATCTAAGGGTCTATATTGGTCATAATCAGTCGTGTTGTTCGGTGGATTATTATCCGCCCTCCACGATGTTCGGCGATTGGATGTACGGCGAATGCGGCATGACGCAATCGCAGCCACGGTTCACCTGAACACACCCAGGTTCGATTGTCCCTTTGTACGGTAACAGACATACGTTTTTTGAAAAGCATGCATTTTGGAGCCATAATTGCTCTTTTCGTTCTATTTAACGGGCCCCTCGAAATACCTGCGGTACTGGAATTGCTGCGCTGTCGGGCCTGACAGCCGGGCCTTGAAGAACCTGAAGAAGAGGATGGCAGATATCCGGACGAAAGGACCGATCCGGTAGGAAAACATGACCATTCGCCGCCGCTATCAGATCACGCTGGTCATTGTGCTGGCCCTGTTTCTGGTCAACATCCTCGCTTATTTCTGGAGCGCCCGGGGCCGCACCGTCGCCAAAGCCGAATGGACCCTGGCCACGGAAGATGAATTCAAACTGGCCTCGGTGCGGAAAGAACTCGACCTGCTGCACAAAGAGGCGGTCACCGCCGGCCAGTTGCAGGAAGAAAACAACATTCCGCCCGCCGCCGGGGAGTTCACCGTCTTTGAACGGCGCACCACCGAGGCGCTCACCATTATCGATGGCCTGCAGCGTACGGCATCGCCCCAGGAAACCGCCGCCGTCGATGAATTCCGCCGCAGCTATCTCTCCCTGCGCTCCTCATGGCTCGATTCCTACCGCCACGCGGGCACCGGGAAAGCAACCGACGACGCGGCCCGCGCCGAGGAGACCGCCCAGGTCGTTTTTGGCCGTCAGCTTCCCAACCTGCAATCTCTGGAGGATTTTCGGGTAATGCGCGCCGAAAGGCGCTTCGCGGACGCGGAAAATTTCGCCCACCGGGTGATGATTGCCACCTTTCTGCTTTCGATTCTCGTGGCCTTCGGGCTCTCGTATCTGCTTTCACGCCATCTCGATTACGGCTTCACGACTCTGAAGGGCGGGGCCCATCGCATCGGCAATATGGACCTGGACCACCGCATCCGCTACCCCGGCGCGGATGAGTTCGCCGAACTGGCGCAGTCTTTCAACGAAATGGCGGAAAAACTTTTTCTGGCGCGGCGCAGCCTGGTCGAATCCAACAAGCAGCTCTCCACTTCCGAAAGCCGTTACCGAAAGATGGTGGACCGCTCAGCGTATGGCATCTACCGGTGCGCTTCCGACGGAAAAGTACTGGACGCCAATCCCGCCATGGTCAGGATGCTGGGTTATGACGACCTGCGCGAACTGGTCGAGATCCCTTCGATCGAGCGGTTCTATTGCGATCCCGCCGACTACCAGACGCTGCTGGAAAGGCTTCGCGAAAAAGGGTCGGTCGAGGGCTTCGAGGTCCAGCTGCGCACGCGCTCCGGCGCCCTCATCACCACGCGCCTGAGCGGGAACCTGGTTTTCACCGGCGATGGATTTGAACGCGAGATGATCGCCGAAAACGTAACCACGCAACGGGCCCTCGAAGATCAGCTGCGCCAGGCCCAGAAGATGGAAGCCATCGGACAGCTCGCGGGAGGCATCGCCCACGACTTCAACAACCTGCTCACGGTAATCAAGGGACACAGCGAATTGCTGCGCAGCGAACTGCGTTCCGGCGACTCCGCGCGCAAGGAGGTTGACGGTGTGATGCGCGCGGCCGACCGGGCTGTCTCGCTGACCCGGCAGTTGCTGGCTTTCAGCCGACGCCAGCTGCTGAGCCCGCAGATCATCGACCTGAATTCGATTGTCTCAAGCATGCAGCGCCTGCTGGGGCGGCTGCTCGGCGAAAACATCGAACTATCGACCGACCTCTCTCCGAAAATCGGGGCCATTAAAGCCGACCCCCACCAGATTGAGCAGGTCATCATGAACCTCGCGGTCAATGCCCGCGACGCCATGCCGGCGGGCGGCAGGCTCACCATCACGACCTGCTCTCTCGAAGTGGAAGAAGAAGAGCATCGCGGAAAGATCATCCTTAAGCCCGACCGTTATGTGCATCTCGCGGTCATCGACACGGGCACGGGAATGGATGTGGCCACGCTTTCCCGGGCCTTCGAGCCTTTTTTCACCACCAAGGAACAGGGCAAAGGCACCGGCCTTGGGCTCGCGACGGTCTATGGCGTCGTAAAACAAAGTGAAGGCGAGATCTGGGTCGAAAGCGAGCCGGGCCGGGGCGCGGCGTTCCATATCTGTTTTCCCCGCGCCCTTGGCCGGGAAAAGACGCAACGCAAGGCCAAAATCACGGAAGCGCCCCCGGCGAAAGGCACCATTCTGCTGGTGGAAGATGAAGAAGACGTCCGGGAAGTGGCGTCAACCATGCTGGAACGCCGGGGCTATCAGGTCCTGGTAGCTTCGAAAGCCGCGGAGGCGGAGGCGATCTGCGCCAGCCATTCCGGAAAGATCCACCTGCTGCTGACCGACGTGGTCCTGCGCGACTGCAACGGACCGGATCTCGCCGAAACGCTGACCGGGCTGCGTCCGCAAATGAAGGTGCTCTTCATGTCGGGCTACACCGACGACGTGGTGCTCAAACACGGTATCCAGGATTCTCAGGTGGCATTCCTGCCCAAGCCCTTCACCCGGGATGAACTCGAAAACAAAGTGCGCGAAACGCTGAGCATGGCCGTGGTTCAGCCGTCGGGAACTTAGGCCGCGACAAAACCTTTGCACCACGGAGGCACCGAGGCACGGAGAAAAACATTAAAGATAGATGGGTTCTTTTTCGGACCGCCGGCTTTTTACGGTTTCAGAGTGTCGATATTTCGACCTTGTGTCTCCATCAGGAGATGAGGACACAGAACGACCGCAAACGAAAGATTCGAATTTTACGGAGTTTGGGAAGAGCGTCGGAGAGAGGATTTTTTTCGGTTGCTGGTAGCGGGTCCCAGACTCGCTACCAGCAAAACCTACCGATCGGTTGATGCGACTGAGAATTATGTTGCAACTGCCATACCAAAAGGGCTGTTTTCGCCTAAGTCAGTCTTTTCTTGGGGTTGGAGGAGACGAAAAAGTTCTCCCAATCTCACATTGTTAGAATTCTGTACAGTTCGATCACACTGTTTACACCAGGACAGCCAAAGAGTTAAGATTGTAAAGTTGGCGGCTGTTCCATAACGGAACAATGGGAAGCAATTAGCAAATAGCAAAACCTCTGATCGCGGATTGATGCGCGAATATTGATGCGCGAATAAGGTTTTGCTAATTGCTATTTGCTATTTGCTCTATACCTACTTCTTTTTTGTCTCTTCCACGCGATCGAGTTGCAACACTGTTCTGGGGCGTTTGCGCTCCGGGTCTGAGAACCAGATGAACTTCATGGTCTTGCCATCGGGCGCGACGACCTGGCTGTAATAACGGTGGCCGGGATCGCTGTCATCGATGAGTTCGCCCTCGACGTAGTTGTGAAATTTATAGGAGCACTTGACCTTCGCGCCCTCCCAGGCGGGCTCTTCGGAGCCATCGCACTTTGCCGAAAATGAATGGCTCGAAGCCTTGCCGGCAATCGGATGCGAATCCCACCATACTTTGATCATCTCGCCATCGCTCGAATAAACGCGGGTCATGCCGGTGAGGCGGTCTTTGGGATCGAGAAAGCGCGATTTCTTCAGGTCCAGCTTCCACCGGCCAAAGGCCGGATCATGCCCTTTCCTGGGAGCGCCTTCCTGCGCGCCCGCCGCGACCGCAACCATTAATACCGAAATCAGCGCCGCTAAATAAAAAAAACGCCCAACCCTGTCTGCCATCATGGTCTCTCCTGGTAAGCCCGGATAGCCTACACGACCGCCGGAGTCGGTAGCAATCGGGGAAAGGCCTTAGCCGCGAGTGCACACGAATGAAAAACAAAACCTTAAAAACCAAAACCTTGAAATGCAGAGGTAGCAGAGGCAGCAGAGGTTTTTTGGGGGGATGTCGCGGCGCGGAAAGACTCGTTATTCTGCCGGATTTTTTCGATGGTGCCGCATGCAGCGATGCAACCTCCAAAATCCTATGCTTCCTCCGCTCCCTCTGCATTTCAAGGTTTTGGTCTTAAGGTTTTGTTTTTCATTCGCGTAAATTCGCGGCTAAATCCGTGCGCGTTAGGCCCTACCCTTTCGGGAGTCCTTGCGATTTGCGGGCCGCTGGTATATTTATGAGGACAAATTCAGAGGAGTCTGCGATGAGGATTTCAACCGCTGCCGCCGTAACGATTTCAATCTGCCTGGGCCTGTGCGCCGTGCCGGCGGTTCTTGCCGCGCCCCAGGCGGCGCGTTCCGATCTGAACGCCACTCTGGCCGAGTTGCAGAGGATTTCTTCGGCCACCACCAGCGATATTGGCAATCTGCGCATCGACAAGTGGGGCGCGGGATGGAAAATCTGGAAAGGCCGCGGCGGACAGAAGAAGGAAGACATGGAGCATGTCGCCGCAACCCTGCAGAAGAATTTGTCCGATGCCGTTCCCAGCCTATCGAAGGATGTTCAGGCCGCGCATGGAAGCATCTCCACGACCTTTAAGCTCTATCGCGACGTGGACGTGGTCTACAACTATCTCGGTCGATTGTCGGAGGCCGCGGAAGCCAACGGCAAGAAAGAGGAATACGGACCGCTGGCGGATGACGTAGCCGCCCTGGAGAAGATCCGGGCCAGGCTTTCGACTTATATCGAACAGGCCTCCGCGTCGCTGGAATCCACGGGCAAGCTGCCAACCATGACTTCCCCTCCGGCCACGGCTCATGGCCCGTTGCCGAAGAAGATTATTGTGGATGATCCGGCGGCCGGTAAGAAGACATCGAAGAAGCCGTGAGCTTTCGGCCTCCGGAAAAATGCGGTACAAGCGTAAAAAAGCAAAACCAGAAATCTTGAAACTCGGAGGAAACGGAGGAAAATCGGAGGATTTTGGGGGTTGTAACGATGAACGGATATTTTCGTGTGACTGCGAGAGCAGGGTTGGTTTCGCGACATATCCCTTAAAAATCCTCCGTTTCCTCCGTGTTTCCTCTGTTTCCTCCGTGTTTCAAGATTTCTGGTTTTGCTTTTGGTTTTGTTTTTCTACGGTTTTTCCGCAGGCTCTTCAGCCAATCCCGCACAAATAAAGGCACTTAAGGCGGAACTTTCCCTTATGGGGCGGGGTCTATCTATATGTTAAGCAAGCCGCTTGGGGCAGGATGCCCGGCAGGGGTTACCGCGGTGCCGGTGGAAAGTGTTGTAGCGGCCCTTAAATACTGATAACGTTGGGGTACGCCATGGGAAAAATGGCGGGAGCAACAACATTGGGCAACATTGCCAGCGCGATAGCTGTCAGACCCGAAGAGGCCTCCATTGTCGCTGAACTCAAGACGGGTTCCGACGAGGCATTCAACTGGCTGGTCGCGCATTATCATCAGCCGATTTACAGTCTGGTCTATCGCATCCTGAACGACCCGGCGGATGCCGCCGACACGACCCAGGAAGTCTTCCTGAAGGTCTTTCGCGGAATCAAACGCTTCAACGGACAGTCGAGCCTCAAGACCTGGCTCTACCGCATTGCCGTGCATGAAGCCTCCAACCAGCGGCGCTGGTGGTTCCGGCACAAGAGTAAAGAGACATCGATGGAAGCCCGGGAGGACGCCGAAGGCGGCTGTTTCGGACTGTGCGACACCCTGGTGGACCAGGGCGAATCCCCGCTGGAGCTGCTGGCGCACGAAGAAGTGCGCGCGCGCGTGGAGAACGAACTCCGCCAGATCCAGGAGCCCTTCCGCACGGTGGTTTTGCTTCGGGATATTGAAGGCCTCTCGTATGAAGAGATCGCCGATGTATTGCAGGTATCGCTGGGAACGGTAAAATCCCGGCTCATTCGCGGACGTGACGCGCTCAGGAAGCGGCTCGAGGTTTTCGTCCGTCAACTGGGGTGCGACCCGGGCAGGGTCGCCGGCAATTCGCGCAAAGATTGCGCCGGTTCGCCGCAGCAAGTGAAAGTGGAGGCGGTAAAGCAATGAGATGTACAGAGGCAGGTCCCCTGTTCCCGCTGTATCTGGATGGCGCGGTCACCGGGGTGGAGATGCATGCGCTTGCCGAGCACATGACGAGTTGCCGACAGTGCTGCTCGGAATACAACAAGCTTGAAAATTCGCGCCAGCTGGTTGCGGCTCTGGGCCGCGCGCCCGCGCCACCCGACCTGGCGCTCAGGATTCGCATCGCAATTGCCCGTGAACGCTCCCGGAGCCTGCGCTCCCTGATCGGCGGGTACGCCCTGCGGATCGAAGAAGCCATCAACTCCTTTATGTTCCCGGCCACGGCCGGCATCTTTACCGCTGTCATTTTCTTCGGCGTGCTGGCGGGATTTTTTGTCCCCGCGCGGGCTGAATCCGACGATGTGGTTCCCGCGATTTACATGCCCGCCCGCCTGCAGCCGCCGCAATCGGCCATGGCCGCCTCCGCCGAGATGGATTTGAATCTCGAAACTCCGGTGGTCATTCAGGCCTATGTCAATTCCAGCGGTAAAGTGCTGAATTACCAGATTATTTCCGGACCTGACAATGAGCATATCCGCTCGCAATTGAATCGAGCCCTGCTGTTTACCGACTTCTCCCCCGCTTATGCCTTCGGTCAGCCGGTGCCTGGAAAAGCCGTGATCTCCTTCTCCCACATCAACGTAAAGGGATAAAAGCTTATAATTGGAGACAGCATTTTTCAGTTCGCAGGGAAAAAGACGTTATTGCCGCGTTACAACCTGCCGGACGGCCTGAGGCCGCTCGGCAGCGTTATTTTATCGGTGGAAATCTCACCTGGAGCGCCTTGCCCGCCGGGGAACCTGCCCGTCGCGCAGCTCACCCCGCGCAGTTACGATCCAATCCTGAATTTTCCCTGCAATGATCGGGAGGGGCTTCTGAGATCCAGACCAGTGAGATTCACAGCCGGACCGTTCCAGTTATGCCTGATGCTCATCGCTCTGGCGGTCGGCGCGGGCGCGCAGACCAACCAGACCAGGGCCCAGCTCGAGATCAGCGAAACCATGTTCACCATGGCCGCCGCCCTCAACAGTTGCGGTTATGACGCGGGCCTGGATGCTTCCCTGCCCCTGCGCCAGACGGTGCGGACCGAGATCGAGAAGACGATCCTGAAGTCGCCCGAGGCGGCGAGCGCGCAGCGCGCCTTCTGCGCCTTTCATCAGGAACACGTTCCCGCGGAAGCCGGCCGCGATCTTAGCCAGTACATCTCGCTCGCCCTGGATCTCAGTCCTCCGCCGGATTTCAAACCGACCCTGCCGGAAGCCGATCTTCCCCCGGACGCCGGCCAGGTGCTGGGCAGCCTTACCCTGCTCCAGGCCTTTTATCGGGCCGCGGGCATTCACGCTTTGTGGCAGCGCCACGAGGCGGAATACGACTCGCTCGTCCGGCGGTTTCACGATCCGGTTTCTTCGGCCATTGTCCGCACCGATCTTTATCTCCACCTCTCTCTGAGCAGCGGCGCGCCGGGAAGGCAGTTTGTGGTTTACATGGAGCCGCTGTTCGCGCCCAGCCAGGTGAATTCGCGCAACTACGGTGAAAGCTATTTCCTGGTGGTTTCTCCGGGGCGCGGCGACAGCGCGGAAGCGCTGCGGCTTTACGAAATACGGCACACCTACCTGCACTACGTGCTCGACCCCCTCGCGTTGAAGCACGGACGCAGCCTGCAGCGGATCGAGCCGATTCTCGAAACCACGGTCACCGCTCCGATGGCGGATTCCTACAAGCAGGACGTTTCACTGCTGGTCAGCGAATGCCTGATCCGCGCCATCGAGGCCCGGCTGCCTCTGGGCGCCGGCGCGGTCAATGCGGAAGCCGCCGGCGCTTACGTGCAGCGCTCGGTGGAAGAAGGCTTCGTGCTGACCCGATATTTCCACGACGCTCTGGCGAAGTTTGAAAAGGAATCCACCGGCCTGAACAACGCCTACGGCGACCTGCTCTTCGGCATCGATGTTTCCAGGGAAAAGAAGCGCGCTTCGGAAGTCATCTTCGCCCGCCAGGCGACACCGGAGATCATGAAGGCCGGGCGGCCGGTCACCCGCGACGAAAAACTTCTGGATGCGGCCGAGCAGCAACTGGCGAGCGGCGACGCGGTGGGCGCGCAAAAGCTGGCCTCGGATGCGCTGAAATCCCGGCAGAACGTGGCCGAGCCAGGCCGCGCCTTTTTCATTCTCGCGCGGGCGGCGCTGCTGCTGAAGGACCTGCAGGGTTCGCAGGAGTACTTCGAGCGCGCCATTCAATCCGCGCACGATCCCCGCACCCTGGCCTGGAGCCACATCTATCTGGGCAGGATCCTCGACATTCAGGAGCAGCGCGAGTCCGCTGTGACTCACTACCGCGCCGCCCTGAGCGCCGGCGACCCCACGCCCGACACCAAAGCGGCGGCCGAAAAGGGATTGAACGCTCCCTATCAACCGCAAACCCAGCGGCAACCCTGAAAGAAGGACACTGACGAATGCTGAAGAAATCTCTTCCGATCATCACGGCCGCAGTTCTTCTCGGCGGGTCATTATCTGTGCTCGTGCCCATGCTTCAGGCGCAGGAAGCGGACCAGTCGGTCTCGAAACCGGGACCCCAGGCAAAGACCAAAGAGGAATTCGCCGACTACACGGCGGCCAACTCCGTTACGGGCGGGGCCACCGCGGAAAAAGCCGCTCACCATTTTGAGCAGAAACATCCGCAAAGCGAGCTGCGTGTCTATCTTTATTCCAAAGTACTGCATGAGTACCTGACGGAGAACAACTCCGGCAAGGTTCTCGAAATGGGACAGAAGGTACTCACGCTCGATGGCTCCAACGCCATTGCTCTGGTGCTGACCGCCACCGCCCTGGCCGACGGAATGAACGAAGGCGACAAAGACCGCGACAAAAAAAGCGAGATGATCAGGGACTACTGTGCGCGGGCGCAGCAGGTGCTGGCCGGAGGTTACTCTCCTCCGGGCGCGACGCCGGAACAGGTGAGCGCCTACCTGGGTATGATGCAGTCGATGAACCACTCGGCCCTGGGAATTCTGGAACTCAAGCTCGGGCACGATGCCGAAGCCGAAAAGGAACTTCGGACGGCCTCGGAGGTGCGCAACGCGCAGCCCGATCCCTACGTCTGGTACCATCTGGCGCTGGCCCTCGATCATCAAAAGAAGTATCCCGAGGCACTGACCGCGGTGAACTCGGCATTGAAATTTGTCGGCCCAAACGCCGATCTTGAAAAACTGGCGCTGGGTGAACGCGACCGTCTGAGCAAACTTGCCGGACCGGCGGCGGCCACGGCGCCCGCGAAAGTTCCGAAGTAGGATATTGTGATGAACCAGGAAGATCTCAGCGCACTGCAAACGGCGCTTGGCCACAGCTTCAGAAATCCGGAGATGCTGGAGCGGGCGCTCACCCACAGCTCCCGCGCCCATGAAGAAGCGCGGGCGGCGGGGCTGGAGTCCGCGACTGAAAAACTCGATAACGAACAGTTCGAGTTTCTCGGCGATGCCGTGCTCGGCCTGATAACCAGCGAGCTTCTGTTTGAGCGCTTTCCCGAGTTCCACGAAGGCCAGCTTTCGAAACTCAAGGCCCATCTGGTCAGCGCCGGACATCTGGTGAAAGTGGCCGCGGCCCTCGATCTGGGCAGGTACCTGCGACTGGGCCGGGGCGAAGAGCGCAGCGGCGGACGTTCCAAATCCACACTGCTTTCCGACGCGCTCGAGGCCGTGATCGCCGCCCTCTACATGGACGCCGGACTGGAGCGCGCACGCGATTTTATCGTCGGGACCATGATCGAGCCGGAACTGGAAGAGATCACCCGCGATTCCGACCTGGAATTCAGCCTGACGGACTTCAAGTCGTCGCTGCAGGAACTGGTGCAATCCACCGGCAGGCTGCAGCCGGTCTATGTTACGGTGAAGGAGGAGGGTCCGGACCACCGCAAGACGTTCACGGTGGAAGCGCGCATCTTTTTGCCGCAACCCGGTCTTCCGCAACCTGGTCTCCCGCAACACAATTCGCAGGCCACGCAGCATCACAGCCCTGAGTTCGTGGCCCGCGCCACCGGAGCAACCAAGAAGAAAGCCGAACAGCAGGCAGCCAGGCAGGTGCTTGACTACCTGAAGACCCACATGGCCGTAGGGGAAAGCCAGAACGCATGACCAACGAACACGCCGACGTTAACATTTCGGAACATGTCCAACCGCTGGCCGGGGACATCGGACCCGCAACCTGGCAGCGCCCCGCCGCTGAACCGGTCAGGCATCATGCGCCTTCTTTCGACGGACAGTCCCTGCTCCAGTCGATGTTCTCGGTCATCATCATTGCGCTGTTTGTCATTACCTTCCTGGTGCAGGCATTCGTGATTCCCTCGGAGTCCATGGAGAAGACGCTGCTGATCGGGGATTACCTGCTGGTGAACAAAGTTCCATTTAACACCGCCGGTCCGTGGGGCAAGGTCATGCCCTACCGGGACATCCAGCGCGGCGACATCATCGTCTTTCACTACCCGGTCGATCCGCGCGAGCACTTCGTGAAACGGGTGATCGGCATTCCCGGCGACCATATTCGCCTGCGCACTAAAAAGGTCTACGTCAACGGCAAACTTCAGGACGAGCCATTCGCCATCCATCTGCCGGGCAATTACGAACCTTACCGCGACAACTTCCCCGCACCCAATGAATACTCGGGCCAGGTCGACCGCCACTGGCGCGCCGACATGATGAGCCACGTCGAAGACGGCGATATCGTGGTCCCCAAAGACCGTTACTTCGTCCTCGGCGACAACCGCGACGTGAGCATCGACAGCCGTTACTGGGGCTTCGTGCCGCGCCAGAACGTGGTGGGGCGTCCGCTGGTGATCTATCTCTCAGTCGATGGACAGGGAGCGAGCGAACCCGAGCCCGGCAAAGGACGCGCCGCGCAGTCGGTGCATACTCTGGCCCACATCTGGCAGTTGGCGCGATGG